>Ga0272444_10005856_pt1 | contig 10598 bp, 15 predicted proteins | sample SSMForm13_FD_201033 | JGI IMG/M metagenome (GOLD analysis project Ga0272444, IMG submission 201033) | Marine sediment archaeal communities from Little Sippewissett salt marsh, Falmouth, MA, United States - SSM-Form-13 | ecosystem: Environmental > Aquatic > Marine > Wetlands > Sediment ...
CGCCCATGAGGACGAACGCGATTTGATGCTGTCCGTCCGCTTCGCGCCTGCCGATGCACTTGATGTTGGTTTCGATGTCGGCCTGACCTGGGACAGGAACGATGTTTCCGTACCGGAGCTCTCGTTCGGTCTCAGCGTCGAGACGCTGTTCAACCTGCCGTTGCCGTTCGCATCGGACACGGGGCAGATCGAGGGACGCGTCTTCATCGACATCAATGAGAATGGCCTTTTCGACCCTGCCCCGGCGGGTGGGGATCTACCGCTTCAAGGGATGACGGTGCTTCTGCTCGACGAGCCAAGCCGCGTCTCCACAGACGCCGCAGGGCTCTTCCGGTTCCCAGCACTTCCGGGGAAGCGGTATACGATCCTGCTCGACGAGCCGCCATCCGAGGCGGCTCTGGTTGCTTCGCCCGAAATCGATCTCGCCGCTGGCGAGCGTAAGTTCATCGATGTGCCCCTGCAGCCCTTGACCCAGCTCGTCGGATCGGTGATCGAAGCCGAATCCGCCGATGCCGCCCGGGACTTCGTCAGCGCACAGACCGCTATGTCCGAGCGCCCCCAACTGGGCGTCCCCGGCGTACGGCTCAAACTGACCTCGCAAGACGGGATCGTTCTCGAGACGTTGACAACTGCCTCCGGCGACTACGAGTTTCGCTTGCTCCCCTCCGGGACGTATACCGTTGCCGTAGACCAAGCGTCGCTTCCCGAGCGCTTCGAACTCGCAACACCGGGTTTGGTCTCTGTTTCCTTGGCGGCCGGGACGGAAACGACCACGGATTTCGTAGGGTTCGTCCGCCCTCGTCAGCTTCTGATCACGTTTCAACCTCCGTTTGCCGACTTCACAGTGAGCCCCAACCCGGCTCAGCCGGGAATCGCGGTTCTCCTGGATGGGGGATGGTCGTTCGACTTCGATGGTGAGATCGCGACCTATGAATGGGATCTGGATGGCGATGGCGAAGCAGATGGGTTCGGAGAGACCATCCAACACCGATTCCCGACACCCGGGGAGTATCCCGTCAGGCTCACGGTAACGGACAACGACAACGCGTCGGACTCAGTGACCATCTCGGTGATCGTAGAGTAGATGCGTCGGTGCGTGATGAGATTCGGGACACTCGCCCTCGTCCCTGCTTCGCGCGGTCGTTTCTCTTGAGATGTATGAGTCTTCCGGCAGCGGCGGTCGCCGGATCCGGGCGCCGACTAGTGACCGCGCAGCATCTGAACCGCCTTTCCGTTATGCGAAGACGTGAACACAAGAAGTGCCGAGGGTGCTCCCCGTGCCACAGTCAGGTAGAGATCAAGGATGTCGATCCCCTCACGTCCAAGCGCATCCGCCAGCTTGCCCAGGAAACCCAGCCGATTCGGCAGATCGACGATAACCACCTCGCGCTTCTCCAGCGGCAACTGCATACCCTGCATCGCTTCGATCGCGTAGGATTCGTTGTCCGTCAGCAGCCGGATCTCGGCATGCTCACCGTTCACCTGAACCGTCACGGCAACGATGCCGATGCCCATCTGATAGAGGCGGCTTGTGGTCTCAGCAAGGACTCCAGGGCCATTCGGTGCCGAAATCACCAACTCGCGGGCAATCGTCGCGCGGCGCATCATTCCCCCTCACAGCATTCAAGAAGAGCCTTCGGCGCAGCGTGTCGGCTACGGCGTAGGGCCCTTATACCGTAGCGCGACCCGCGGGCCGCTCTGAGAGTGCGCCGCCGCATTGCCGGCGGACATCGGTCCCGCGCCCAGGAGAGCCATGCCCGGCGCCCCGCTGGCGTCCGTCTCCGTCCGATCTTGCGTCCGGGACGCAATCATGGTTGATTCCTTGCCCAAGACTTGCGTAATATGTGCTGCTTCACGGGAGAGATCCTGCAGAGCACGATCACGCTGCTCTCAATACGGAGGGGGTTATATGCTTGTATTCCTGGCTACATCGGTTGTTGCCTTCGGAGCATATCTCCTGCTGACTCTCCCTAGCGGTACGGTGGGGTTGTGGAGCCTTGAGGAATTGGTCGCCGGCGCCGTCCTGGCCGTGCTGACAGGGCTCATCGCACGCAATGTCGGGTTCTCAGCAGATCGCAAGGAGCGTCACGCCACGCTGCGAATGTTCAATCCGCTTCGATGGTTGCTGTTCCTTGTGTACCTGTTCGGGCCGTTCCTGTTTGCGATGGCGCGCGCCAACTTGGATGTCGCCTATCGGATCATCACGGGAAAGATCCGCCCCGGGATCGTCAAGCTGACGCCGGAACTCTCGACCGATCTCGGACGTACGCTGATGGCGAACTCCATCACGCTCACCCCGGGAACGCTCTCGGTGGATCTCGACGAAGAGAGCCACGCACTGTATGTGCATTGGATCAACGTGTCCAATACCGAACCGTCTTCTAGGGAGGTCTGCGGGGCGTTCGAGGCATGGGCAAGGAGGATCACCGAATGATCGTCTCATCGGCTGCATTCTTTGCCGTGGCTGCCGTGCTGTCGTTGTGCATGATCATCAGCTTCGCGCGGATCGGCCTCGGCCCAACCATCGCCGACCGCGTGGTTGGTCTCGACACCATCAATACGATGATCGTTGCCGCAATGATCGTGCTTGGTGCGGCGTTCGATCAGGTCGTGTTCGTCGATGTCGCGATCATCTATGCGCTGCTTTCGTTTGTCGGGACGCTTTATGTCGCCCGCTACCTGGAGAGAAGCCCATGACCATTCTGATCTACGTGTTGTTTGGGATCGGGCTTGCAGCCAGCGTGCTCGGCTCCGTTGCACTCATCCGATTCCCGGATGTCTATACGCGCCTTCATGGCGCCACCAAGTGCACGACGTTCGGTGCGATCTTCACGACGGCAGCGGTCATCGTCTATGGGTTCGTCCGGGGCGGAGACGCGTACCAAACGCTGGCGATTCACTCGATTGTGGCTCTGGTGGCGCTTCTTCTTACCAACCCGACAGGCTCTCACGCAATCGCCCGCGCCGCCTACCGCAGTGGGGTGAAGCCGGTGGGAGCCGTGGTGGACCGACTGGAGGAAGACTCATGATCGGTGAAACGATTCTGCAGATCGTCACGCTGGTGTTGATCGTCTGTGGTGCCGTTCTCGCAGTGACTCTCCGCGATCTTCTTTCGTCGGTGATCGCGCTGGCGGCGGCAAGCCTGCTTGTTTCGCTAGAGTTCTATCTGCTTCAAGCGCCCGACGTCGCGATCGCGGAAGCAGGAATCGGAGCGGCCCTAACCACGGCGATCTACATCATCGCACTTCGAAGAACCCGAAGAAAGGAGCAGCAATGAAAAGAGCTCTAACCGTTGCTGCGTTCCTCCTTGTCGCCGCGTTTCTCGTTGTCGCTGCGACCACGATGCGGCCGTTCGGCGAACCGTCTCACACCGAGATGGACGACTACTTCCTTGCCAACTGCCAGACGGAAGTCGTTGCCAACAACGTCGTCACTGCGGTCGTGTTCGACTACCGCGGGTTTGACACGCTGGGCGAAGCGACCGTCTTGTTTGCCGCGGTCGTCGGTGTGCTTGCGCTGTTCCGGACTGTACGGGAGGATGAACGATGAACGGTGGGATGTCAATCATCGTCAAGACCGTCACCCGCTTCGTCTATGCGCTGATCATCATGTTCGGTTTCTACGTGATCATGCACGGTCATTTGACCCCCGGCGGAGGCTTCCAGGGAGGCGCTGTGGTCGCTTCAGCCTTTGCCCTTGTGCTTGTGGCATTCGGCACAGCTGGTCTGAAGGGCGTTCTCAATCGACACCTGCTCCAATCGCTTGAAGAGGTTGGGGCGCTCGCGTTCCTCGGCCTTGCGTTTGCCGGCATCGGAACTGCGTTCTTCTACAACATCCTCGCCAACTCGGGCGCGGTGTTCGGAAAGACGGACCCGGCGGTGCTTGCCAGCGGCGGTTTGCTTCCGCTGATGAACTGGGCGGTTGGATTGAAGGTCATGACCGGTATCGTGTCGATCTTGATCATCATGATCATCGGCTCTCGTGAGGAGGCGGTGGAATGATCCTAGGGCAAATGCCGTTCGTCGTGTCAGCGCTTCTGGTCATCGTCGGTCTGTATGCGTTGCTGTTCAAGCGCAACTTGATCAAGATGGTGATCGGTGTATCGATTATCGAGACCGGCGTTAATCTGTTTCTTGTCACCGTTGGCTACCGGACCGGCGGACAAGCGCCGATCTACACGTACTCGGACCCCGTAGCGTTCCGAGTCCTGCCGACCCCCCAGGCATTGACGCTGACCAGCATCGTCATCGGTCTGGCCACGACGGCACTTCTGCTGAGTTTCGTCGTGTTCATTCACCGGCACTACCAGACCTTGGATGCGCAGAAGATAAAGGAGCTCAAGGGATGAACGCTCTATTGCACCACGCTCCAGTGTTGCTTGTTGCTGTGCCGCTGCTCGGAGCGTTCGCCGTTCCTTTGTTGGGCAAGCTTGGCGCCAATGTTCGGCGCGGCTTCGTCGGGCTGATCGTACTCCTGACCACCGCCATCGCCGGATACCTCGCCGCTTCGTTCTATGCGGCCGACGCGTCACCGATCGTGTATGTCCTTGGAGGCCGTTTGCCGCTTCCGAGTGGGATGGTCGCACCGATCCGGATCATGTTTGAAGTCGACGGCTTGAGCGTGTTCATGATCCTGATCACGGCACTTGCGGCGCTCGCCGCCGTGCTCTACACGTCCTCCTACTGGAAGCAGCGTTCCGGCGGAACGTTGAAGGACAGCCTGATGCTGCTTCTGATCGTCGGCATCTTCGGCATGGAGATGACGGGAGATCTGTTCAACTTCTTCGTATTCCTTGAGATCACGTCGATCGCTGCATGCAGCTTGGTCGGGTTCCGTGTGTGGAGAGGGCAGTCTCAGGAGGCTGCGTTCAAGGTGATGACCTTGTACACGCTGTCGGGGCTGTTTGTGCTGCTTGCTGTCGGCCTTCTCTACGGGCAGTACGGCGGGCTCAATATCGCGTACCTGGCAACGATGGTCGGCTCGGGAGCCGCGGTTGTAGACAAGATCGCCCTGGCCCTGCTGTTGACCGGCCTGGCGATGAAGGCAGGTGCAGTCCCGATGCACATGTGGGCGCCCGACGCGTACGGAGAAGCCCCGGGCGCCGCATCCATTGTGCTGGTCGCCAACAGCCAGGCGAGCCTCTACGGACTGTTCCGCGTCTTGTTCACCTTGTACGGGAACGCCTACAGCCCACAGACGATCGCATGGATTCTGATCGCGCTCGCCGTCGTCACCATCATCGTCGGAGTGACCATGGCGCTGGTTCAACGGGACATCAAGCGGCTGATCGCGTTTGGCGCCGTCTCGCAGATCGGCTACATGATGCTCGCCGTCGGTGTCGGATTCGCGGCAATGACGGCACTCGAGCCGTCGAGCTTCGGCTTTGTCGCTCTTCAGGGTGGTCTATTCCACATGATCAACGACGCCGCCTGTATCGGGCTTCTGTTCCTGGCGGCGGGGATCATCATCCGCCGGGCAGGCACGCGGGATCTCCAGGGGATGGGAGGCTTGGCGCATGAAATGCGCTGGACGACGGCGTTCTTCATGATCGGTGCGTTCGCGCTTGCAGGGATGCCGCCGCTGAACGGATTCGCGTCCAAGCTGATGATCTACGAATCCACGTTCAAGTTCTCGCCTGTTCTTGCCATCATCGCGATCCTTGCAAGCATCTTGCTGCTCGCTGTGTTCCTTCGCGCGTTCCAGGCCGCGTTCCTTGGACCGCAACCGGAGGGAGCGAATGCGTCTCAATCGGTTCCAGCTTCGATGCTCGTGTCGATGGGGCTGCTTGCGCTTGTGGTGATTGCATTCGGTCTGTTCCCGGGCTTCTTCGTCGACAAGATCGTGACACCGGCGGCAAACGCCCTTTGGAACGGACGTGATGCGTACATCCAGGCCGTGATGCTCGGGATGGGAGGATAGGATGACTGGAATCACAACGGGGTTCGGAGCTTGGAACCCAATCGCCTGGCTGCTGCTCTTCTTGGGGCTTGCTGTGGGAGCACTCATTCTTCGCCGCCTCGGCAACAAGCAGTACAAGAAGGGCACGGGTCAGACCAAAGCGTTCCTATCCGGGAACGAAGAACCGGAAGCCTCCGCTCTTCACGTGCGCGGTGCGCACTTGTACTGGGGGTTCGTCGACGGGCTCTCCGCCTACTACCGGCGTGTTCGCGCCTTTCACACCGGAGTTCTCAGCGACTATGTCGCGCTGTTTGTCGGGACCCTGGGCGTCGTCTTGATCGTTCTCGTGCTGAGTAGGTGAAACCATGTCCCAACTACCTCGATCTTTCAAACGCGCGTTGTGGGTGTTCCACATCGCCACGGGCTCGTGCAACGGGTGCGACATCGAGATCGTCGCCGCACTTACGCCACGCTATGACACGGAGCGGTTCGGAATCATGCTAACAGGAACGCCTCGCCATGCAGACGTGCTGTTGGTTACCGGACCGGTCACGCGTCCGATGCTTCCTCGCCTCAAGAGGATCTACGAGCAGACACCTGATCCCAAGGCCGTCGTTGCCGTAGGCGGTTGTGGTTCGACCGGCGGCGTCTTCTATGAGTCGTATAACGTCGTCGGTCCGATCGACAACGTCATCCCCGTCGATGTCTACGTCCCCGGTTGCCCCCCGCGACCCGAGGCGATCATCGATGCTGTGGTGAAGGCCGTAGCCAAGCTCGAGAGCGCGGGGGTGAGCAAATGAAACCCGATCAGGTTCTTGAAACGCTCCGCGCCAAGCTGCAGGATCGCCTGCTCGATTCGCATATCGTAGAGCGCATCGTTGCTGTGGGTGGCCGAACGCATCCTGACCTTTGGATCAAGGTGGATCGATCTGCCCTACATGACACGACAGCCGCCCTTCTCGCTTCGTTTGATCCGCACCTCTCGGTGATCTCCGGAGACGATCTCGACGAGAGCCTCCTGCTGAACTACCACTTCACTGTAGGGTGGGGAACGCAGCACGGTGAGATCTGCGTAACCGTGCAGACCAGCGTTCCCAAGAGCGATCTGCGAATGCCGACGATTACAGATCTCATCCCGGGGGCGTTGACGTCGGAGCGCGAGAAGCATGAGTTCTTCGGGGTGATCTTTGACGGCATCCCCGACGACCGCAATCTCTTCCTCCCCGAGGGCATGACGATTCATCCGTGGCGGCGAGACGAGGAAAGCCAGCGCGAGACCGACACGATGGTTGAGCGACTTGTGAAGTGGGAGAGCAAAGATGCATAACGAACGAATCAACCTTGATCTGGGAGAGGGGAGGACGTGCGGACTGACTTCCTACTCCCTTCCGGTTGGACCGACACATCCCGCCTTGAAAGAGCCGATCCGGTTTTCGTTCGATATCGAAGGCGAGCGGATCGTGGGCGTCGACATCCAGCCTGGGTTCGCCCATCGCGGGATCGAGTACATGGGGATGCGCCGCAACCTGATTCAAACGCTGTACCTTTCGGAGAGGATCTGCGGCATCTGTTCCATCTCCCATCCTCTGACGATCGTGCAGGCCGTTGAGGCCGCGGCAGGGATTGACGTCCCGCCACGCGCTCAAGCAATCCGCACGATCATCGGAGAGGTCGAGCGGATCCACTCCCATCTCCTCTGGGCCGGTGTCGGAGCGCATGAGTTGGGGTTCGATACCCTGCTCCATCTGACGTGGAACGTGCGTGAGAAAGTGATGGACCTTCTCGAGCAGCTCACCGGGAACCGCGTGGACTATGCGATCCCGATCTACGGTGGTGTGCGGCGCGACATCCCCGAGGAGAAGGCACATCTTGCCTATGAGGCGATTGAGTACTACAACGGTGTGCTGCAGCAGCTGATCGATGCGTTCCTTCACGACAAATCGGTGGAGATGCGTACGCGCAACGTCGGAGTGATGACCTACGATCAGGCGATCGCTCTCTGTGCCGTCGGGCCGACAGCCCGAGCCTCCGGTGTCAAGAAGGACGTTCGGCAAGACTGGCCGTACTTCTCCTACGCCGACATGGATCTCCACGCCATCACACCCGCCGACTATGGAACAGAACCGGTCGGTGATGTCTACGACAACATCATCGTTCGGCTTCTCGAAGTCGCGCAATCCATCCAGATCATCGAGCACTGCCTTGAGACAATGCCCGGAGGGGATCTGATGTCGATCCCCAAGATCCCGGCGTTGCTTGCCGCCCTGAAGAAGGCGGAAGGAGAGGGCATCGGTCGTCATGAGGCGCCACGCGGCGAGGTCTTCCACTACATCCGCCTTGAGGCCGGTGTTGAAGAACCGGTCGTGTGGAAGGTGAAGGCCCCAACCTACAACAACCTGATGCCGTGGGTTCCCAAGTTCCTCGGAGACGAGATCGCCGACATCCCGATCATCGCTGCGTCGATCGACCCCTGCATGTGCTGCATGGATCGGGTTCACCTCGTCGATCCGGCCGGCCGGCAGGACACGCTGCAGAAGGCGGAGCTTATCAAGCTGTCACGCGAGAAGACAAGGAGGGTCTGCGGATGACCGTCTCAATCGGCAACGCAATCTGGCAAGGCGTCCTTATCCTCCTCGGTGGAGGCCTGCTCGGCATGGTATACAAGGGGTTTGATCGCAAGCTCGCGGCGCAGATGCAGGGCCGTATCGGTCCTCCGTTGCGGCAGCCGTTCTACGACGTGGTCAAGCTCATGGTCAAAGAGAACATCGTCCCCGACAAGGCGGTGGGCTGGCTATTCAATCTGATGCCCGTTGTCTGTCTCGCCGCGACAGCAACAGCCCTTCTCTACGTTCCGCTCGGCGGATTCGCACCGCTGCTTGGTGGCTACGGCGACCTGATCCTTGTCTTGTATCTCCTTGCAGTTCCCTCATTGGCCATGATGCTTGGCGGCTTTGCAGCGTCGTCACCGTACGCAACCGTCGGTGCACAGCGCGAGATGGTGATGTTGATGAGCTATGAGTTTCCGCTTGCCATCACCTTCGTCAGCATTGCCTGGCGCTTGTCGAGCATCCTTCCTGCGGGAAGCCATGTCTTCTCGCTCGGCGTGCTCGCCGACAACCCGCTGTGGGGGCTCGTCGGCCCGCTTGGCGTCATCGGACTTCTGCTGCTCTTCATCTCGCTGATGGTGGTCACACCGGCCGAGCTGTCGAAGATCCCGTTTGACATCCCGGAAGCCGAGACAGAGATCGCAGGCGGAATCCTCGCCGAGTACTCGGGCCGGAACCTCGCCCTGTTCTACCTGGCCGATGCCCTGAAGCTCGTGGTGATGGGCTCTCTGATTGTTGGGTTGTTCATCCCATACGGCCTCGCCGATGTCTTCGGCCTTACGGGGTTCGCCGCCGGCTTGGTTGACGTTGCGTTCTACCTGGTGAAGTTGTTTGCCGTCGTGTTTGTCGCCGTCATCGTCGTGCGCGTAGCGTTCGCTCGTCTGAAGATCAATCAGGTAACCCGCTTGTTCTGGCTTCCCGTTACCGCGTTGTCCTTCCTCGGGCTGATCCTTCTTGCGCTGGATCAAATCGTATAGGAGGGGAGCCATCGTGATGCTCACTACGCTCTTCCGTCAGCTGTTCCACAAGCCGTCGACCAATCCGTTTCCGGTCAAGTACATGCCACGGTCGGTCACTGGACTCCTCGCCAAGGTCGCTTCGGGCGAAGCATCGATCCACCCGCCGATTCCCGTACCTGCCGATCTCCGCGGCAAACTGGCCTACGATCGCGACAAGTGCATCGGCTGCAAGCTGTGCGTCAGAGTCTGTCCCGCCAACGTGATCGAATTCCTCCCCGACGACAAGAAGATCCGCATCTACGTCGCTCGCTGCACGTTCTGTGCTCAGTGCGTGGATGCTTGCCCGGTGAATGCGCTCGCCACGACGCCCGAGTTTCTCCTGGCAGATGCCGACCGGTTCTCGAGCAACCTCATCGTCGATGGCCGCACGGGAAGCGCAGGTGTTGCTCCCACTCCCGACGACAAGCAAGAGACGCCCGACGCGCAGCACACCGCCGAGCAACCAGTGAATGAGGCCCTGCCAGCTGAGCAGCAGCTCCCCGCCTCCGACTAGCAGAAGCGGAAATCAGAAGCTCTCCGGAGCCGGTCCTGGATTCTTACGTCCCTGGACGGCTCCGGAGAGCTATTCTCTGGCGTGTTCCGGCGGTGCCGGGTAGCTTGATCTATGTTAGTTCGACGAACCGGCGTTTCCCCACCTGCACAAGCATCGGCGGGTCAAACAGGAGATCAGCGTTGGCGTCCGTCACCGGCTTCTCGTCGATTCGCACACCACCTTGCTGGATCAGGCGTTTCGCTTCGCCGCGGCTTGAGACAAGTCCCGACCGCTCGAGCAGGTCGACCACCCACACCGTTCCATCGTCTTTCACCGCGTTCCGTTCAAGCTGAAGCTGCTCGACATCGCTGGGGCGCTCATGTCGGATGTGGATCCGGTCGAACTCCTGCTCCGCGGTGAGCGCCTGCTCTTCGCTGTGGTACATCCCCACAAGCGTCCTGGCAAGTAGCCGCTTAGCATCCCGCGGCGCGAGCCCTTCCCGGTCACCCGCGGGCAGATCCGTGAGCTGCTCGAAGTAGCTTTCGGTCAACTCATCGGGAATTGCGAGGACCTTTCCGTACATCTCCTCCGGAGGCTCGCTCA
>Ga0272444_10005857_pt1 | contig 10598 bp, 7 predicted proteins | sample SSMForm13_FD_201033 | JGI IMG/M metagenome (GOLD analysis project Ga0272444, IMG submission 201033) | Marine sediment archaeal communities from Little Sippewissett salt marsh, Falmouth, MA, United States - SSM-Form-13 | ecosystem: Environmental > Aquatic > Marine > Wetlands > Sediment ...
CATGAATGGAGGGGCTACCATGCAAAGAGCGGAGAATGGATGTTATTTCAGGAAATTAAACATTATTACCGTAGTTTCATGTGTATTAATTCTAATGCTTTCCACTGTCAATGTATCATTTGCCGCGGATTCTTTTGCGCAATCCGATCTTGAAGGCGACTGGAAACAACATGCAGTCTGCTCATCTGCGGACGATTGGGAAGGATGGCAACGGGTCGATGTGGCCGTGGACGGCGATGGAACGGCTACTCCCAGCAACCCGGAAAACTCTGATGAAATTTCCGGAGGCATTCTTACAGCGGAAACGATTTCTATCGATTCCGATGGCATTATTACAATGCCGTCAAATGCCTCTTTTGAAGGTATTCTGGGCCCCGATAACGATTTCGTTGTATTTACATCAGGATATCCGGATGTAAACAGTCCGGGACTCGGGATCTTTGTCAAGCGAACAGACACTGAATTTAGTGATGCCGATTTTGAAGGCAAGTGGATAGGTCATTTCATTTCATCTTCATCCAGCGGGGGAGAAGGATGGCAGCGGATAGAGATGACCGCGGAAAGCAATGGAGAGTTTACCCTTGGCTACATGGAGAATTCCGATGAAGAGACCGGAACTATCGGTGAAACGGCAACTTTTTCCATTACTTCCGAGGGTATCGTCACATTGTCAGAAGAGGAGTCTCTCGAAGGAATTATGAGTCCCGATAAACAGTTAATACTTCTGACAGACGGATATTCGGAGGGAGGCGATCCTCAACTCGCGGTTCTTGTCAAACAGGAAGGAACATTTACCGCAGCCGATCTTGAGGGCGACTGGAAAATCCACGCGGTATACTCTTCGGATGAAGTGGAAGACTGGGAAGGATGGGAGCGCGGCGATGTAGCCATAGACGACGCCGGAAATCTTACCTTTGAGGGAACCGATTCAGATCAAGTGAATCAGGAGGGAGACGCGACGCTCTCTATTGATGCCGATGGTGTCGTTACATGTGAAGATAATTCTTTTAAAGGAATTATGAGTCCCGACAAGACCATACTGGTATTTACAGCGGGGGGTTCGGGCGGAGATAATCCGAGACTGACTGTCGCCGTTAAACGGGTAGAGACTGAAGACGGCGGTTCAGACGACTCCGGCGGAAGTTGTTTTATCGACTCTCTCTGTCGGTAAGAAAACGGCGAAGAAACGAATTGTATAACCATACCGTGCGACGGGGGAATGTGTGTGTTCCCCCATCGCATACTATCCGGCATGCGCCTGCTGAATCTTGTTACCCCGACAACGGCGCCCGGCAGTCACCCTTCTCACAAATAAAACCCTTGACTTCTCATTGAATCACATTACAATTACAGTACTATTCGTTCTGTGGTTCTCATTCAACCAACACACACAACCCTTATTTCTCATTGTTCCCGACAATACTGCACGACAAGACACCTATTCGATCTCGTAAATAGCAGCAGGATCGGCAGGGATCACTGTTTTTTAAAGCATCTGCGAGAGTTTTTATCTCGCATGGTGTGCTGATTCTCAATGTATCAACGATTAACACAACCCATGTCAGCCCTGCTGACACATACCGAAAAGGAGAACGAAGATGAGTAACGATACAAAGAAACCATCGATGGAGACATCCGGGGGTATAACCGCCGCCAGGGGCACCTCCGTCAGGGACTGGTGGCCGAATCAGTTAAATCTTGCCATTTTGCATCAGCATTCTTCCAAATCCAACCCGATGGGAGAAGGGTTCAATTACGCCGAGGAATTCAAGAAGCTCGACCTGGCGTCTCTCAAAAAGGACCTCTACGCGCTGATGACCGACTCGCAGGAGTGGTGGCCGGCCGATTACGGTCATTACGGGCCGCTCTTCATCCGGATGGCGTGGCACAGCGCGGGGACCTACCGCATGGGCGACGGCCGCGGGGGAGCAGGGTCCGGTTCGCAGCGCCTGGCGCCCCTTAACAGCTGGCCCGATAACGTGAATCTCGATAAAGCGCGCCGCCTGCTCTGGCCGATCAAGCAGAAATACGGCAGGAAAATCTCGTGGGCCGACCTGATGATCCTCGCCGGCAACTGCGCCCTGGAATCGATGGGATTCACAACCTTCGGTTTCGGCGGCGGACGCGAGGACGTATGGGAACCGGAAGAGGATATTTACTGGGGTTCTGAGGCGGAGTGGCTTGGAGATAAACGCTACGCCGGTGACCGGGAACTCGAAAATCCGCTCGCCGCCGTGCAGATGGGCCTGATCTATGTAAACCCGGAGGGCCCGAACGGCAATCCGGATCCGGTCGCGTCCGGCCATGACGTTCGCGAGACATTCGCGCGCATGGCAATGAATGATGAAGAAACCGTCGCGCTTGTCGCCGGCGGACATACCTTCGGAAAGTGTCATGGCGCGGGCGACGCTGCGCATGTCGGTCCGGAACCGGAAGCCGCCTCCATCGAGGAGATGGGTCTCGGCTGGAAAAGCAGCTTCGGTACCGGCAGGGGCGGCGATACGATCGGAAGCGGCATCGAGGGCGCCTGGAAACCGCTCCCGGTCAAATGGGACATGGGATACTTACAGACGCTCTTCAAATACGAGTGGGAGCTGGTCAAGAGCCCGGCCGGCGCGCATCAGTGGATACCGAAGGAGGGTGCCGGCTTAAAAGCCGTCGAGGATGCTCATGATCCTTCAAAGCGGCATCCGCCCATGATGACGACGGCGGACCTCTCCCTGCGGTTCGACCCGGTCTACGAGCCGATCGCACATCACTACCTGGAACATCCCGACGAGTTTGCCGACGCATTCGCGCGGGCCTGGTTCAAGCTGACACACCGCGACATGGGTCCCCGTTCGCGCTATCTCGGCCCGGAGGTCCCCGCTGAGGAACTGATCTGGCAGGATCCGTTACCGGCGGCTGATTATAAGATGATCGACGAGCAGGACATTGAAAAGCTGAAGAGTGAAATCCGCGCTTCGGGATTGTCTGTCTCACAACTTGTTTCAACAGCATGGGCATCGGCCTCTACGTTCCGCGGCTCCGACAAGCGGGGCGGGGCGAATGGGGCGCGTATCCGTCTTGCCCCGCAAAAGGATTGGGAAGTGAACCAGCCCGAGCAGCTCGCGACAATAGTGCAGGCCCTTGAGGAAATCCGGACAACTTTTAACAATGCCCAGTCGGGAGGGAAAAGGGTATCGCTCGCCGATATGATTATCCTGGGTGGATGTTCCGGTATCGAACAGGCGGCGGAGAGCGCCGGTCACGACGTGACGGTCCCCTTTACGCCGGGACGCACAGACGCGCTGCAGGAGCAGACCGATGTGGATTCATTCGCGGTGCTCGAGCCGGTTGCAGACGGGTTCAGGAACTACCTTAAAGCAAAATACGCCGTACCGGCAGAGGAGCTTCTGCTTGATCGCGCGCAGCTGCTCACGCTCACGGCACCCGAGATGACGGTGCTTGCAGGGGGTATGCGGGTGCTGAACGCCAATTTTGGAGGGTCTCAGAACGGGGTCTTTACCACACGGCCGGGGACGCTTACCAATGACTTTTTTATTAATCTTCTCGACATGAACACCGTCTGGAAGGCGACCGCGGACGATGAAGACCTGTTCGAGGGTCGTGATTTCACGACAGGCGAACTGAAGTGGACCGCCACCCGGGTCGATCTTATATTTGGTTCAAATTCACAGCTTCGTGCCATAGCGGAGGTGTACGGAAGTGACGACTCCCAGGAGAAGTTCCTGCACGATTTCCTGGCGGCGTGGAACAGGGTAATGAATCTCGACCGCTTTGATCTCAAGTGAAGGAGCACGGTTAACGCCGAATCCCTGTTCAGTGGCGTGAATGATCGCGTTCGATTCATAGCGCTCATGGCGCGCATACGTTCATTAGACCGTTTTTGATGGAGGAACAAGTATAGTGAAGATCTTTATGACAGGCGGGACGGGGTTCGTCGGGACGTATCTCGCGAAAAGGCTCATTTCGGAAGGACACGCTGTTACCATCCTCACTCTAGACACCAATCGCCCGCCAGCACGGATGTCCAGGCTTGCATATCTGGATGGTGACCCGAATCGCACCGGGAAATGGCAGGAGGCCGTGAAAGAGCACGATGCGATAATCAACCTTGCCGGAGCCTCTATTTTCAGCCGCTGGACTCCCGAGCAAAAGGCGATTATCCGGGAAAGCCGCATTCAGACAACCCGAAACCTGGTGGAGGCGCTCCCGGATGACGCTCGCCAAATAACCCTTTTCAGCACATCTGCGGTCGGCTATTACGGGTTTCACGAAGATGAGGAATTGAACGAGGAGATGCCGGCGGGCACCGATTTTCTGGCCCGCCTCGCCTATGACTGGGAAGAGGAAGCAATGCGCGGCATAGAGAAAGGAGCGCGAGTTGTTATCACGCGATTCGGAATCGTACTCGGCAAAAACGGGGGGGCACTCGGACAGATGCTCCCCCTGTTCAAATACTTCCTGGGCGGGCCACTGGGCGGCGGACGACAGTGGTTCTCCTGGGTACACATTGATGACCTTGCCGAAGCGTTTATCTTTTTACTTCAGCATCCGGAGATGCAGGGCGCGTTCAACCTCTGTTCGCCGGAACCGGTTCGGAACATCGATCTCGCGAGAGCGATCGGGAAGATTTTGCATCGCCCTTCATTCATACCCTCGCCGGGGTTCATTATCAGGTTAATGCTCGGTGAATTCGGCTCTGTTCTGCTCAAGGGCCAGCGGGTGATTCCCCGGCGTCTCCTTGATGCGGGTTTTACCTTTACGTATCCGACTATCGAAGAAGGATTGAAGAGCATTATCGTGGAGGAGAAAAAACAAAAATGACACGGGGAAGGCGCCCCGGTGCGTTCGTAAAGATTGTTCGAGCCGGGTGTCTAAACCACCCGGCGGCGATCCCCCGGAGCCTGTCGTGGGCCATTTTGAACTACGAGTGAGCATCCTCCGGAACCAGTCCGTTATCTTCCCCGCGTGCGCTCCGGGCCTGAGGAAGCTGCGTGGTGGTGTTTCAGCTGAGCCATTTTCCTGCCATAAGACTGACAAAACTGACTGATAGACTCAAAACCATTCCCCAGATAATATCAATAACAGTGACAATGAGGGGCCAGTCCTTTATGGTTGAAAGATTCGTCAGGTCGTACGTCGAATAGGTAATGATTCCAAAGAGCGCGGCCCGAAGCAGGGTTGTTGAGAGCGGGCTGCCGTTCAGACCGGGCACGACGACGAACACAAGGATGCCCACGATGAATAACAGGTAGAAGAGTATCGCGGCGAACCAGTTGATGCCGGGAGCCATAAGAAAGCCGAGATGCCTCTGATAGAAGGTGCGCGCAACAACACCAAGCCAGATCATATCAATTACCAGAAACGCGATAAATGTAATACCGTAAAGCTTGAGATAGTAGGCCATCGTTTTTCTCCTTTATGGTAGCATTTTCACACTGCCGGCATGGCCGGTCTTTATGAGCGTTTGTTCAGGTACTGTTTAAAACATAAAACGCGACGTTCAGATATGTCGCGAAAAGGACCCACAGCAGATATGGCCACAATAAAATCGAAGCAATCCTGCTTGTCTTCCGGAAATAATAAATCATGACCATCAGCGAGATATCGAGAACGGCAATATCAATCAGCGCGAGACCCGGGCTTTGCAGGCGAAAGAAGAGTGCTGTCCAGGAAAAGTTGGCAAGTAAGTGAAGAGCGACCAGGAAGTAGAGCGCGAGTCCGTCTTCTTTCTTACGATTCTTCACAAACAGAAAGATGGACAGGGCAATCATGATATACAGGACCGTCCAGACGGGCCCGAAAATCCAATCCGGTGGAGTGAGCGGCGGTCGATGCAAGCTCTGATACCATCCGTTCATGTGTCTTCATCTCCCTGGATCCAGCAGCGTTTCTCCTGATCTTTTCGCGTTCCAAATGGCATATGTATACAGTATACCCCCTGAAAACACGTAACGAAAGCACTAATCTCAAGGAATATGAATGAAAAATCTGTTGTAACGAAGGGTGTTGATGAACATCTGAATACTATCCCCCTCTTCATCCTGACGAGTGAACCGGCGCATCCACGCCGGAGTCGAAAAACCCGAACATCTTCCCTCCCCTTTCCGGAAAAGGAATCGGTGGATAACCAGGCTGTCCTTTTTCTTTGGGTATGCCCGCTTAAACCGCAGATGTTTCGTTCAAGCCGGGCATGATATTGTACCGGGTGGTATTGGAGTGAGCAGTATAAGGAGAAGAATGGCTAAAGAATACCACGTCTCATTCGGCGTTCATCATTCGAGGGAGCATACCAGCGGCAGCACCATGGCTTTGTCGATTGATGATGTGGACGGATTGTGCTAGCATCCACCCGAAAACGATGTAAAAAGGATGCGTAGCTCTATGCCTCTGCCATGGCCTGTCGATCTTGCAGGTTTTTATCTGCGGCGAAAAATAATAAGACAGACCGTTCCTCTCCTTGCAAGCTTCAAGGTGACGTACCGCTGTAATCTCGCGTGCCGGGGCTGCCCCTTTCACCTCAGGCAGAACCAACCGGTACAGATGACCTGGGATACGGCCCTCGAGGCCATGGACACCCTCAAGTCTATGGGAACCCGCATCGTGGTTTTCGAGGGCGGAGAACCCCTGCTCTGGCGCGACGGTTCTTTTCGTATTCACGACCTGATACATGAGGCTCGCAGGCGGTTTCTCCGCGTGGCGGTGACGACCAACGGAACATTGCCGCTGGATGTTCCCGCTCATTCCCTCTGGGTCAGCGTTGACGGACTCAAGGAAACCCATGACTATCTGCGGAGCGGTTCCTTCGACCGGATCAGAGAAAATCTGAAACAGGCAGATCACGAAAAGATATTCGTTCACTGTACCCTGAACCGGAATAATCTGGGAGACATCGAGGGGCTGACACGGTGGGTTCACGGGCTCCCCGCTGTGAAGGGACTGACCTTTCAGTTTTTCTATCCCTACAACCAGGGAGAAGAAGACCTTTCTCTCTCCCCTGGTCAACGCCGGCTGGCGGTAGAGATCCTGCTCGACCTCAAAAAAAGGGGATTTCCCGTCCTGAATTCTTCCGGCAGACTGAGGGCCATGGTATCCGGCGGATGGACCTGCCATGACGATATTCTGATCAACGTCGATCCCGACGGTTCCGTTACCCGCGGTTGCTATGTCAAGAGCCGCGGCGAGATCAACTGCGCCGCATGCGGCTTCACACCCGTTGCCGAGGCATCCGGCGCGCTCGATCTTCTTCCGGGGTCGATCCGGGCGGGCTGGAAGCTGTTCCTGCGATAAACGGGCAGAATGGAAAAGTGATCCGGATCACAACCCGTCATTTAGTTACCACCCGAAATCCGTAATGAGACTAACCCGGAAACTGCTTTACAGGGGGATTGACATCGGTCGCAGGGGTGTTTTATATTCATGTATCACTTAAACTGAACAGCGAGCGAATATAAAACAAAAAGGCTTTCTTACCAGTCGGAAATTTTCTGCAACGTGTCGGGGCAAAAGCTGAAATCCCGCTTATACGTAATTGCGGGGAGTTTCAATGTATCTCCCGGAGCGAGAGGGCATGTTCTGGTTTATCCTTATTTCCATCTTTACATTGGTACAGGCATATGTGTTTTGGCGTACCTCGTCGGTGCCTCTTGTTGTCGGTCACCGGCAACTGCTGGCAGGCGTCGGCGTCGTCTTGTGGCTGCTGTTTATTGCGGGGGTCGTTTACGGGCACAGAGGTATGGGATTAGCGGCGCGGTGGCTGGAGGTGGCAGCGTTGCACTGGATGGCGGTGCTGTTTTTACTCTTCGTATGTCTTCTCGCGGCCGATATCGTTACGGGTTTCGGCTTTTTCATTCCCCGTTTCGCGCCGGCTCTTCGGGGGGCGGCGGTTATCGCGGCGGTACTCCTTACAATTTTTGCCCTTGTCCAGGGATTCCGGCCGCCTGTGGTGCAACGGTATGAAGTTCGTCTTCCCGGTCTTTCACCCGCTCTGGACGGCACGGTGATCGTTTCCATGTGCGATCTTCATCTGGGCGCGCTTCTCGGCGGGAAATGGATGAGCAGGCGGGTAGCACAGGTACAGGCCCAGCGGCCGGATATCGTTTTCCTGGTCGGCGATATATACGATGGACACGGAAGATCGATCGACGAGCTGATCCCGTCCATGCGCGGCCTTTCGGCTCCGCTCGGGGTATGGGCAGTTACCGGTAATCACGAGTTCTACGGCGGTTTGAATGCTTTTACACAGCTTATGGAACGATCCGGAATTCACCTGCTCCGCGATCAATGGTCGGAAGCCACTCCCGGGCTGGTCGTGGCGGGCGTAGACGATCTTACGACACGCCGCCGCCAGGGCATTATCGGGGAACAGATCTCAAAAACCCTGAAAGGTCGGCCCTCCGGGGCGACGATCCTTCTTTCGCATACGCCCTGGCGGATGGAAGAGGCAGCGAAGGAGGGTGTGGGGCTGATGCTCAGCGGCCATACGCACGGAGGACAGATCTGGCCGTTCGGGTACCTGGTCCGCCTCTTTTATCCGTTGCTTGAAGGCCGTCATATCGTCTCGGGAATGACAATTATCGTCTCCAGAGGAACAGGCACCTGGGGTTCACGCATGCGCCTCTGGCGACGCGGGGAGATTCTCCGGATAACTCTGCGCAGCGATTAATATCTCCGCCCTTAACAGACAGATTTTCTTTACTGCACGGGGTAAAGGAATACGGTATAATAGTCACCGATTTCAAACGAGAAAATACTATAAGGGGGGAGGACGAAGAATATGGACTTTGCAGATATTACGCACAGCCTGCAGGCGTGGCTGACTCTTTACAGCCTGAAAATCGTCGCGGCGGTTATTCTCTTTATCGTGGGGCGCTGGGTCGCGAAGCTGATAAAGAACATCGTCAAAAAGAGCATGACGAAGGCTAAGGTGGACCAGTCGCTGATCGGGTTTGTCGGCAATATTACATATGTCGCGTTGATGGTGATCGTCATCATCGCGGCTCTCAACCAGCTCGGCGTCCAGACGACATCATTCATCGCGATTATCGGTGCCGCCGGTCTCGCCGTCGGCCTCGCCTTGCAGAAATCGCTCGCTAATTTCGCAGCCGGCGTTCTGATGATTATTTTTCACCCTTTCAAGGTTGGCGATTATATCGAGGGAGGGGGAATGGCCGGAACCGTCGAAGAGATGAGTATTTTCACCACGGTGCTGAAGAGCCCCGACAACAAAGTGATTATTGTTCCCAATGCGAAGATCACGGGGGATAATATAATCAACTATTCGGCCGAAGACACCAGGCGCCTCGACCTGGTTTTTGGCGTGAGCTACAATGACGACCTGAAAAAGGTAAAGAAGGTTTTGAACGACATACTCGAAAACGACACACGGATACTGAAAGATCCTGCACCGAAGGTTGCCGTTCTGGAACTTGCCGACAGCAGTGTTAATTTTGCCGTACGTCCCTGGGTTTCGACGGGAGAGTACTGGAATGTGTTCTTCGATCTGAAAGAGACAATAAAGGAGAGGTTCGATGCCGAAAATATTTCCATCCCCTTTCCACAGCAGGATGTTCATCTGTATGAACTGAACAGCGAGCACATCCCCGCTGCTTGAGGCGGGGTTAGCGAGCGAATATACAATAAACACCTTCCTTGCCAGTCGGAGCTTCCCCGTAACACGTTGCGGGGAGCTCCAATTGAAGCAGGAGGCGACCGGGTAATGTAATGCGGGCTTCATTGACCGGTTTCATGTATAATCATGTCCGGAGAGCGTGTAACAAAAAGGCAAAAAGATATATCCCGTCTGTTGCGGGAGAAAAAATCCGTTCGGAACATACGACGGGAAAGAGCAACAAGAGATAAAAAGAGCGGTGGAGTATGCTCGTCACAGCGTCCGAACAGGGAAAGGGGGAGATGTAATGAAAAAGCCTCTTAAGATAGGTATTATTGTTGTTGCAGCCTGCGTGGTCTTGTATACGCTGGCAGGGTTTCTAATCGTGCCCCTTGTGCTCACATCGGTGCTGCCGGACAAACTTTCGAACATTCTCGAACGGCCCGTGTCCATCGAGAAGGTCAAGATAAACCCGTACGCGCTTTCGGTCACGGTAGAACAGTTCGCGATACAGGAGAATGAGGGGACCGAACGGATCGCCTCGCTTGACAGACTCTATATAAATCTCCAGGGCAAATCGTTGTTTAAGAAGGTTTTTATATTCAAGGAATTGATTGTCGAAAACCCCTTCATACACGCGAAGAGGGATTCAAGCGGGACGATTAACCTGCTAACCATCGTTCCGGCCGGGAAAGAGAAAGAATCAACCCGGACCGGCGAGGCATCGGAGAATGAGCCCCCAAAGGCCCCTCCGGTCGTACAATTCGACAGTATAGAGGTATCGGGGGGGGGCTTCATATTCTCCGACGCTTCTCTGCATTCCGTGACGGAGCCCGTCAGCATCGGCATTCAACAGTTGAAACTGACGGGTAAGAACATATCAACCGCCGCGGACAGCCGCGGTGAGATCGCCCTCTCGTTCGTGGATGATATGGGCGGTTCCGTTTCTGTTGACGGCCCCCTTGGTATTCGACCCCTCTTT
>Ga0272444_10005858_pt1 | contig 10598 bp, 9 predicted proteins | sample SSMForm13_FD_201033 | JGI IMG/M metagenome (GOLD analysis project Ga0272444, IMG submission 201033) | Marine sediment archaeal communities from Little Sippewissett salt marsh, Falmouth, MA, United States - SSM-Form-13 | ecosystem: Environmental > Aquatic > Marine > Wetlands > Sediment ...
CATGGCCTGTGGGTCTCGACCGGCAGCGGCGATCCCAATGACGGACAATTCGTCGAGCTGGACTCGCTGCCCCCCGGCCCGGAAGGGCAATGGGGGGAGTACTGGACCGATCTGTCCGCCTACAGCGACCAGACCGTCTATCTGGCCTTTGTCTATCAGGGTCGCCAGGCCAGCGCCTGGCTGGTGGATGAGGTCTTCATCGGCGTACCCCCGAATATCTATCTCTACGATGATGCCATCGACCCCCTGATCGGCGACCTGGACCAGGATTTCACCTATTCGATCACCTACCAGCACAACGAGGACCAGGCGCCGGTCTCGGCCGATGTGTACATCGACGGTGTGCCATATGCCATGACCGATCCCACGGGTGGGGCCGGGCCATACAACGGCGGTGTCGTCTTCTCCTGCGACCACCGCTTTGCCATCGGCGGAGTGCACAATTATTATTTCGAATTCTCCGACGGCACCGAGACCTGCCGGCAGCCAAACCAGGGCGAGTATTACGATCCCCGGGTGGGCAACTTTTGCTGGGATTTCGAGGACGGCCCGGAGTTCACTGCGGTCGGACCGGCCGATGACTGGCAGTGGGGCACTCCGGTGACCGGGCCGGGAGGGGCCTATTCCGGCACCAAGGCCTGGGGAACCGTACTGGACGGCGATCATAGTAACAATTCCCAGAGCCGGCTGCTCACCCCGCCCTTGGACTTCACCTTCGGCGGCAGCAGCCGGCTGGAGCTGCGGATCATGTCCTGGCTGGCGACCGACACCAGCGCCGCCTGTGATGGCGGGAACGTCAAGATCATCACCCCGACCGATACCACCCTGCTGTTCCCCGACACCACCCAGGGGTGGCCGTATAATGCCGGCAGCTTCTCCGGGGGAAATGCCTGGATCCCGGGCCAGGATGGTCTGTGTGGATCTCGGCAGGGCGAGGATCTGGTCTTCGATCTGACTCCCTGGACCGGTGAGACCAACGCCAGGATCTGTTTCGATTTCGGCAGCGACGGCTCGGTGACGGCTGACGGATGGTATTTCGACGCTGTCGTCATCTGGGGCGATCCACCCCTGCCGGTGGAGCTGGCCGCTTTCACCGCCACTCCCGGAGACGGCCGGGTGACGCTCAGCTGGGAGACGGCCAGCGAGAAGGAGAACGCCGGATTCGATTTGTATCGCCGGACCGGGGGAGGGGAATTTCAGCGGATCACCATTGATCGCATTCCCGGTGCCGGATCCTCGGCCATCTCCCACACCTATACCTACATCGACCGGGACGTGGTCAACGGCATCCGCTATGACTATCAGCTGGCCGACGTGGACTGGTCCGGCCACGTATGCTGGCATGACCGGATCGTCTCGGCCACCCCGCAAGCCGGGTCCGCCGAACGATTGCCGGAAACATTTGTCCTCTGTCAAAATTATCCCAATCCATTCAATCCCTCTACCGAGATCCGCTACCAAATTCCTGCCGACGGCCCTGTGGAACTGCGCATCTTCAATGTTCGCGGTCAGGAGGTGGCCTGTCTGGTCGACGGCCGGCAACAGGGGGGGGAATATTCTGTCTCCTGGCTTGACAGAGAGGCCGCCCCGGGTGTATATTTCTGCCGGCTGAGATGGCGGCAGTATGAGCGGACGGTGAAGATGGTGCTGGTCAGGTAGACCGGAATCGGATGGCCACCGTCAGCGGCGAGAAGTTTGGTGGTTTCAGGGGCTGTGCCACGTCCCTGATCGAGGATCCAGGGAGACTCCCGAATGTCCAGGATCGGCGGGTATAGCAAATCAGCCGGGTTTTACGATCTCTTTCCTCAAGAAGGCGACCTGGAGTTCTACGGAAAGTATGCCCTGGAGGCCGGCCGGGCCATCGATATCGGAGCCGGTACCGGGCGCCTGGCCATCCCCCTGGCCCGCAGGGGCGTGGAGCTGACCTGCGTGGAGCCATCCGGGGCCATGTGCCGGGAGTTTCGCCGAAAGCTTGCTGAGGCCCCGGACGCGGCCGGACACATCACCCTGATCCAGGCCGATGCGGTCTCCTTTCGCCTCCCGGAGATTTTTCCGGCCGCCTTCATGGCCGGCAGCTTCGACCATCTGCTGACCGACCGGGAGCGCCTGGCCGCCCTGGGGAACATCTCCCGGCATCTGGAGCCGGGAGGGAAGCTGATCCTGGATTTCTACTGGGGCCTGATGATCGATGCGCCCCTGAGCCACAGCGATGAGGCCCGGGACGGGGAGAGGACCATTCGCCGGCTGGTCGGGCGGGAGGTTCTGCCGGATCGGACGGTGAGAATCAATATCGTCCACGAGATCTACCGGGATGGCCGCTTGGAGGATCGCATCGAGCAGTTCTCCCGGGCCGGGATCATCGAACGGGAGCGGTTCCACCAGCTCCTGGCCGAGACCGGATTTCGATTGCTGGCCGAGTATCGGGATTACGATCTGGCGCCCTACCGGGAGGGGGACCAGATGTTGTTGATCGAGGCGGAAAGGGAGTAAGTGGCGGAGAAGGAGATAACGGATATGGGTGGAGAGAGCTTTCACCGGCGCCGAGTGGCGACGGAGGGCCCTGACCATGCTGCCGGGTGAGCCGAAAAGAATCCATCTGGCCCGTCTGCCCACACCGATCCGCAGATTGGACCGGATGACGGAGCTACTTGGCGGTCCGGAAATCTATATCAAGCGGGACGATCTCACCGGCATCGGGCTGTCGGGCAATAAGGTCCGCAAGCTGGAGTATCTTCTGGCCGAGGCCCGGGATCAGGGGGCCGATACGCTGATCACCTGCGGCGGGATCCAGTCCAATCACGCCCGGGCGACGGCCGTGGCGGCGGCGCAGAACGGCATGAGCGCGGTCCTGATTCTCCGGGGCCCGAGCGCTGAGCCCTATGATGGCAACGTGCTGCTGGGCCGGCTGGTGGATGCCGAGATCCGGCTGGTCACCCCCGAGCAGTATCGCCGGCAGATCGGTCAGATCATGGAGCAGACCGCCGAGGAATTACGCGGCGCCGGACGGCGGCCCTACATCATCCCAGAGGGGGGCTCCAATTCGCTCGGGGTCTGGGGGTATCTTCGCGCCGCCGAGGAGATCCGGGGCCAGCTGGAGAGGACGGGGCTGGAGGCGGACATCATCGTCACCGCGGTGGGATCCGGGGGCACCTATGCCGGGCTGTGCATCGGGAGAAGGCTGGTCGATCTACCGGCCCGGATCGTCGGCTTCAACGTCTGTGACACCGCCGTGCACTTTCAGAACCTTATCGGCCGCCTGGCCGCCGAGACCATCGAGAGGTACCAGCTGCCGGTTGGACTGAAGGCCGGGGAGATCGACATCATCGATGGCTATGTCGGGCAGGGATATGCTCTCAGCCGGCCGGAGGAGTTGGATCTCATCCGCAGGGTGGCCCGGGCGGAGGGTCTTTTTCTGGACCCGGTGTATACCGGGAAAGCCTTTTTCGGTCTGTCCGATCAGATCCGCCAGGGAAGGTTCAGGAAAGGGCAAAGGATTCTGTTCATGCACACCGGCGGAATCTATGGCTTATTCACTCCGGAGAAGCGGGAGGGGCTGTTTCCCGAGCAGGCATGAGAGGAAGGACGGCCGGGGAAAAAGAATGGGCCGGAAGTCTGTAGCGCCCGGCTGGGGTGAATCGGCCGGAGGGTATGGAAGCGCCGCAGATGAGGCCATGGTAAAGAATGGGTGAGGAAGGTGTGGTGGATGGGTAACAGCAGGTCAGGAGCCGGTCAGGTCAGGAGGCGCTCAGGACAAAGCCGCCAGGGCAAGGGCCAATAAAAGCAAGAGCCAGTCGGAACGAAAGTCGATGGGGATGAAAGCCGGCCTTCTGGAGTTATTCCAGGAGGCTGTTTTTGATCGAAACGGGTACAAAGTACACATTTTCATCGCGCCGATATTCTCCAGAAACCTCCCTTTTTTCAATAGATTGTGGCCTACGTGTCGAGTGCCTGCGGCCCGCGTCTGCTTTTCTGTTGCCTATCCGGGGAGAGATTTGCAGATCGGGTGTGGAGCCGAACCAACCGTCGGCCAAAGAATAAGGAGATATTCTGGCTCCCGTTTCGGTTCTGGCACGCCCCTTGCCTGTATAAGAAGCGACATCGAAACTGACCCGGGGGATTTGGGGCCCCCAATCACGCATCCGTGATCCGACACCTCGCCGCACACCCGGATCCCCCCGGCAGTTTCTACGATCAGCCGATCCTCCGCTCCTCCGCTGATCGGATTCAGGCCATTGATTCAGGCTGGTTCAACCTGCGCATCGACGGCCCCGGCCATCAGCAGTTGGGCCCGCGTTTTTTGAGTCAATTTTCATCCTTTGTACAATCCATCGTTATTCCATAGGTACGCTGCTGAAAAAGAAAAACCCTGCCGGAATGTTCCCAGACCGGCAGGGTTCTTTGTATCGAAGTGATTCTTGAGAACGGTTCACCGCCTGCGACCGGGCGGAGCGCCGATGCTTCTTTCGCTGCGAAACCGGCGAAACGGCCGTTGCCGAACCGGTATGCCAGCCGGGAGCGTATTTATCGGCTACCGCACCAGCAGCCACAGCACGATCAGCGCAACACCAAAATAGGCCCGGTAGACTCGAAAACCTCTGACCGAGAACAGATGTCCGCCGGGGATCTTATCCTCCGCATGCAGACGCCGGCGGAGCCAGAGATGTTCATAGAGGTCGATGAGAATCAATAAGACGCCCAGCAGTAATAATGCCTTGGCCATTACTCCTTCACCACCCACACCTTGACTTTGCCCTGAACATCATGGTGCAGCTTGATGGGGATGGTATACACGCCCAGAGCTTTGATCGGCTCGTCCAGCAGGATCTTCTTCTTGTCGATCTCGAATCCCTTTTCCTTGAGCAGCTGCGCGATGGCCTGAGCGGTCACCGAACCGAATACGCGGTCCTCCTCCCCGACCGATACGGTCGCTGTGATGGAGACAGACTTGAGTTTCTTAGCGAACTGCTCGGCCAGCCGGCGGGATTTGTTCTCGCGAACATCGTGCTGTTTTTTCTCCTCCTCGAAGGTGCGCATATTACCGGAGGTGGCTCGCAGGCCCAATCCGCGGGGGATAAGGTAATTTCGGGCATATCCGTCCTTGACCGTGACGATATCACCCCGTTCTCCCAGTCGATCGACGGTTTCTCTGAGAATGATTTTCATGATGGTGTCTCCAGAGGTTAGCGATAGATCTCGGCCCTGTAGGGCAGCAGCGCCAGATGCCGAGCCCGCTTGATGGCGGTGGTCAGCTGCCGTTGATGTTTGGCACAGGTTCCGGAAACTCTGCGCGGGACGATCTTGCCCCGTTCGGACTGATACCGGCGGATTCGTTTCTCGTCCTTGTAATCGATACGGGCAACCTTCGCTTCACAGAAGCGGCAGACCTTTCTTCTTCTGCCTTTGCCGAATTTAAAAGCGGCCATGAGTGATCTCCTTTATGTCAATCTTTCTATCGGTTGGAAGCCGGCTGATGAATGACGGTCAGAAGTCGCCATCCCTTTTCTCTTTCTCCGAGGTGTCCGTTTCCTCGGCCGTGTCGGCGGAAGGCTCCGGGGAATCCTCGGTAGACACCTCGCCCGCTGATTCTTCTGGTTGTTCCCCTTCATCCGTCTCGGGCTCGATCGCTGTTTTCCGGACGGCCGTCTCCCCGGCTGTCGTTTCCGCAGGCGATGTTTCCTCGTCCGCTGTTTCCTGAGACGAAATCTCCTCGGCAGCTTCAGCCGCGGGCGATTTTTTTTCCATACCGGTCTGATCGGCGCTCTTCGGCTCCGGTTCCACGGTTTCCTCTTTCTTGGTGTCTTCCGCCGGCTCCTGAGCCGTTTCTTGGTCGGCCGGAGGCTCAGATTCGGCGGCCGCCGGAGCCGCGGCGGAAACCGCTGCCGCCGAAGCAACCGCTGGCGTTGCTGCCGGAGCGGACTTTGCCGGAGCCGTCGCCTTTTCCGCGGCGGCCTTTTCGGCGGAGCCCCTGTCGATCTTTTCGGCCATCTCCTCAGGCGTGTGGATGGATACCACCGTCAGATAGCGCAAGCAGAGCTCATTGAGCTTATACTGGCCTTCCAGAATGCCGGGGAGCTTCTCGTCCCCCCGGAAATAGATACAGGTATAGAAACCCTGGTTTTTGTGCTTGATCTCGTAAGCCAGTTTTCGCATGCCCCAGCGGTCCACCAGGACCACCTCGCCCTTTTGCGCGGTGATCAGATCGGTTACCTTTTGAATCTCGGTCTCGACGACATCCGGGGCAGCGTCGAGGATGAAGATAGTTTCGTACAGAGTCATGGTCTGAGAACCTCCCTCTGGACGTTGGAGAAACGGCCCCGGCTGAAAGCCGGAGCAGGGATAAGAGAGCGGACGCCCCTTCGGGCGGCCGACGGAAAAAAAGACAGCTGTAAAAAAACGGTCGGTGTGAAAGAAGACAGCCTTCGCAGGCGGCCACCGCTCGGCCGGCGGTCAGCCCGCCTGGAATTTAATGGTCAGTATATCGCCGTCCTGAACGACGTACTCCTTGCCCTCGACGGCCCAGTGTCCGTGCTCGCGGGCGGCCTGTTCGGAACCGAAGGCGTTCAGATCGTCAAAGGCGATCACCTCGGCCTTGATAAAGCCCTTCTCCATGTCGGAGTGGACCTTGCCGGCGGCGGCAGGCGCTTTCCGTCCCCGCTTCAGGGTCCAGGCTCGCACCTCGTTCTCCCCGGCGATGGTGTAGAAGGTGATCAGATCCAGCAGCCGGTAGCCTGCGTGGATGACTTTTTGGAGACCCGATTCGGAGATGCCGTAGCTGTTTAAGAACTCGCCCCGTTCCTCAGGGGAGAGATCGGCCAGCTCGCTTTCCAGCTTGGAGGAGACGTTGACGGTTTCTCTTCCTCTGGCGGCGGCATACTCGGCCACCGCCCGGGAGAACTTGTTGCCTTCGGCGATGCCTGACTCGTCGATGTTGGCCACATAGAACTGCGGCTTGAGAGTCAGCAGGGGGGTCTCACCGAGCAGCTCCAGAGCCTCATCGTCGAGCGTGAGGCTCTCCGCCGGGCGGCCCTGGCTGAGCGCCTCTCCGATCGTCTCCAGCAGGGCCAACTCTTTTTTAGTCTCCCCTGAGCCGGCGGAGCGGACTTTCTGGACCTTGGACAGGCGGCGCTCCACCATCTCCAGATCGGCCAGCATCAGCTCGGTCTCGACCACCGAGATATCCCGCACCGGATCGATGGAGCCGTCGACATGGGCAACGTTGTCATCCCGAAAGCACCGCACCACATGAGCCATGGCGTCGACGTTGCGGATATGACCCAAGAACTGGTTTCCCAAACCCTCGCCCTGACTGGCGCCCTTGACCAGGCCGGCGATATCGACGAACTCGATGTGAGTCGGCGTCAGCTTGGGCGGCTGGAGGATCTGGTTCAATCGATCGAGCCGCTCGTCGGGCAGCAGGGCCACGCCTACGTTCTGATCGATGGTGCAGAAGGGGTAGTTGCTGGCCGGGGCATGTCCCTTGGTCAGTGCGTTGAACAGTGTGGACTTGCCCACGTTGGGCAGGCCGATGATGCCCAGCTTCATAGAAGCACCGCCCTCTTCCGGAGACGCATGTGCTCCGGATCGGTTCGATCCGGATTTTCAGCGGATGAACAGCGGGGCCAGAACCAGGGAGATCACCGTCATCAATTTGATCAGGATGTTGATCGAGGGCCCCACGGTATCCTTCAGGGGATCGCCGACCGTGTCTCCCACCACGGCCGCTTTGTGGGTGTCGGAGCCCTTGCCGCCGAAATGGCCTTCCTCGATGAATTTTTTGGCATTGTCCATGGCCCCGCCACTGTTGGCGGTCTGAATGCCCAGCATCACGCCGGTGACGATGGCGCCCACCAGCAGGCCGCTGAGGGCCACCGGCCCGAGGGCGAATCCGACCACCACCGGGACCAGCAGGGCCATCAGTCCGGGCAGCATCATGCCCTGCAGTGCGCCCCGGGTGCTGATGTCCACGCAGGTGACCGGGTCGGGTCGGGCCGTTCCCTCCATCAGTCCGGGAATCTCCCGGAACTGCCGGCGGACCTCCTCGATCAGCCGGAAGGCCGATCGGCCCACCGCTTTGAACAACATAGCCGAGAACAGAAAGGGCAGCATGCCGCCGATCAGCAGGCCGGCCACCACCTTTGGCTCGGAGAGCGAGAGGCTGGATGGATCCAGGTGAGATGTTCTCATATAAGCCGACAGCAGGCCGATGGCCGCGAAGGCCGCCGAGCCGATGGCGAATCCCTTGCCGATGGCCGCCGTGGTGTTGCCCACCGCATCCAGACGGTCGGTGATGGTGCGCACCGCGGGCTCCAGCTCGGCCATCTCGGCGATGCCCCCGGCATTATCGGCGATGGGCCCGTAGGAATCCACGGCCACGACCATGCCGGTGGTGGCCAGCATGCCCACCGCCGCCATGGCCACGCCGTACATGCCGGCCAGATGATGGGCCACCAGCACTGCCCCGGCCAGAATCAGGACGGGCAGGGCCGTGCTGCGCATGCCGATGGCGATCCCGTTGGTTACCGCGATAGCCGGCCCGGTCTGGGCGCTCTCGGCCAGAGAGCGGACCGGACGGTACCGGGCGGAGGTGAAGTACTCGCTGGTGAATCCCACGATGATGCCGGAGACCAGGCCGGCCAGAATGGCCCAGAACGGTCCCAGTTTTGCGTACCCGCCATAGGCGGTTCCCAGGCCGTTGATGATCAGGAAGGCGGCCACGGCGGTCAGCCCGGCGCTGAGATAGGTGCCGCCCAGCAGGGCCGACTGGGGATTGGCCTTGCCCAGCAGACGGACGAAGAAGACGCCGATGATGGAAGCCACGATGCCGGCGCTGGCCACATAGATGGGCAGGAAGACCAGCCGGTTGGCGATCAGGTTACTATCGGGTTGGGCCGAGACGGCCAGAGCCGCGGCGATGGCCATCGAGGCGATGATCGATTCGATGTAGGACTCCAGAAGGTCCGAGCCCAGGCCGGCCACGTCTCCGACGTTGTCTCCCACATTGTCGGCGATGACGGCCGGATTCCGGGGGTCGTCCTCCGGGATCCCCGCCTCCACCTTGCCCACCAGGTCGGCGCCCATATCGGCGCCTTTGGTGTAGATCCCGCCGCCGGAGCGGGCGAACAGGGCCATCAGACTGGCGCCCATGGCGTATCCGTTGATGATCACCGTCTTCTCAGGGGTGATGCCCCCTGAGGCGAAGACGAAAATGATGGTCACCAAACCCAGCAGGGCCAGCCCGACGACGCCCAGCCCCATGACCGCCCCGCCCGACACGGCCACTGCCAGAGCTTCCTTGAGACCGCTGCGGGCGGCGTGAGTGGTGCGGGCGTTGGACCCGGTGGCGATGCGCATGCCCAGGTATCCGGCCAGAGCCGAGACCACGGCGCCGAAGGCGAAACTGACCCCTGTCCGCCATCCCAGGTTGGTCAGCGACAGCGCCGCGGCGATGACCACCACCACCAGAAAGACGGTTTTGTACTCCCGGAGCAGGAAGGCTCGGGCGCCGCTCTGAATGGCCGCCGAGATTTCTCTCATCCGTTCGGTGCCCGGACTCTTCCGGTGGATCCACAGCACCAGGTAGAGGACGAAGAGCATGGCCAGCAGCCCGGCCGCCAGGGGGATCCACAGCGTCATGGTCATGATTCCTTTGAAAAATCAGGCATTGAACCGGTTCATGGCCGTTTCAATGCCCTGCCGAAAATAAGACAGAACGGCGTCGGCAGCCTGTTCGATCATCGTCTCAACCGACGCCTGCTCCGACGGTGCGAATTCCTGTAGAACGTATTCGATCAGATCCTCAGTCTCCGGAGGGGCTCCGATCCCTAAGCGGAGACGGGGGAATTCTTCGGAGGCCAGCTGCGAGATCACGGAGGCCAGACCGCGATGCCCTCCATCGGATCCGCCTCGCCGGAGGCGGATCTTTCCCGGGGGCAGGTTGACGTCATCACAGATCACCAGCAGATCGCTCAGTTCCAGGTCCAGATGGGTCCGTAGAAAGTCGACCGCACGACCGCTTTCGTTCATGTAGGTGGTCGGGCAGGCCAACCCGATCGGACAATCGTCCAGCTGTCCGCTTCCCAGAAGACAGGGGCCCACCGTGGTGCGAAGGGTGATATCCAGCCGGCCGGAGAGGATCTCGATGACTCGAAATCCCAGATTATGCCGGGTGAGGGTGTAGGACGAACCCGGATTACCCAGACCGATGGACAGACGCAAGTTACTCCTTGTTCTCCGGTTTCTCTTCCTTGTCCGCAGCGCCCTCTTCTTCCCCTTCCTTGTGTTCCTTCTCCACCAGTTCGGGTTCCTCGATGAGCTCTTCCTCGAGCTCCTCTTTCTCAACCGGTGCTTTGATGATGGTGGGCGGAACGACCGTGGCGATGGAACGCTCCGGGTCGGTCAGGATTTTTACCTTGGTCACCGGAATGTCGCTGACATGGATGGAGTCCCCGACGTCGAGCTGGGATACGTCCACCTCGATGTGTTCCGGAATATCGCCGGGCAAGCATTCCACTTCCAACTCGTGGAGGATGTGCTCCAGAATACCGCCTTTATTTCTGACACCATCCGGCGTACCCATCAACGCGACCGGGACCTCTACG
>Ga0272444_10005859_pt1 | contig 10594 bp, 7 predicted proteins | sample SSMForm13_FD_201033 | JGI IMG/M metagenome (GOLD analysis project Ga0272444, IMG submission 201033) | Marine sediment archaeal communities from Little Sippewissett salt marsh, Falmouth, MA, United States - SSM-Form-13 | ecosystem: Environmental > Aquatic > Marine > Wetlands > Sediment ...
GCCTGGGCCAGGGCGGCGGCCGCGTCGTCATAGTCCTGTTGGCTCACCGCCTTGTCGGCCAGCAGGGTCTGGTAGCGCTCGGCCCGGGACTGGACCGAAGGCAGGTTGGCCTGGGCCCGGCCCAGGGCGGCCTTGGCGTTGTCCAGGGCAGCCTGAAAGGGCGCGGGATCGATTTGGTAGAGCACCTGGCCGGCGGTGACGTTGGAGCCCTCGGTGAACAGACGCTTTTGGATCAACCCGTTTACCTGGGGGCGGATTTCCGCCACCCGGAAGGACGCGGTGCGCCCGGGCAGCTCGGCCACCTTGGTGATTTTCTGCGCCTGCACCGCCACAAAGGACACCACCGGCGTGGGACGCTGCTGCCGGGCCTTGGGCTGTTCGCTGCAAGCAGTCAATGATAGGGCCATGAGCAAGGCCGCCAACCCCGCGCTCCATTTAAAAAGCTTATATCCTGCGTCCGTGCGTAACATCAGCGCTCTCCAAGGATTCACGATGTTAAAAAGCTGGTTTCAGGTGCTAGCCCCGCGGGGGTTCAGCAAGCAACCCCTTGAAAAAAATGTTCAAAATAACGTCCGGGTCTTCCGGGTAAGGGTGCTTTTCGGAGTCTTCGAGCCAAAGGAAGAGAAAACCGTTTATGGTGCTGTTGAGGGCGACCGCCAAGTGGTAGGGATCGGCGATTTTATTGAACCGCTTTTTCTTCATCCCTCGCTGGAAAATCGTGGCGACCTGTTGCTGAAAGTCTTCGTATTGTTTGCGAACGTCAGCCTCAAACCCGGACTTGACGTTGAAGCTGGTCCCCCGGGTCTCGGCATGATAAAGGCGCACGGCTGAATGGTTCTCCATAAAGACCTCGCCCACGGTGCGCACATAATTCCACAACTTCTCGATCTCATTTTGCCCCCCTTCCAGGGCCATGTTGAGGGACTGTTTGAATTTGTCGGAAATGTCGATCATGATCGATTGGTATAGGTTTTCTTTGTTGCTGAAAAAGTTGTAGAGCGTGCCCACGGCGAACTCGGATTTTTCCGCGATTTCGTTCATGGAAACGTTGTGATAGCCCTTGAGGGAAAAAAGTTCCAGCGCGACGGCGAGTATGTCCTGGCGTTGCCGCAGCCTCTCTCTCTCCCGGCGCGAAAGCTTTTTTTCTTGGGCCATGGGGCCTCCACCTGTTTGAGCGCCCCGAGTGACGCCTGATTATAAAAAATGAATAAAGTGTCTATTACATGAACAAAGCTTCATCTGCAAGTTAAAATATGGTGACGCTAGGGATGCAAGAGCCCGTGGGCTCGATCCGGCGGGGGCGGGTGTTGTTTGGTGACCAGGTCCTCGGGCTTGACCTCAACGTCCGGCCTTGGCCGGGGCGGGCTGGTTGTTGCGCTTGGCCATGAACCGGGTTTGCAGCTTCTTGAGCAGCTTCCAGTTGGCCAACTGGTCCAGATAGGAGTAGATCACCGGCACCACCAGCAGGGTCAGGACCGTGGAGGAGATCATGCCGCCGGCAATGGACACGGCCATTGGCTGGCGGCTCTCGGCTCCCACCCCCAGGCCCAGGGCCACGGGCAGCACCCCGCCGATGGTGCTCACCGCGGTCATGAGGATGGGCCTCATGCGGGTGGCCCCCGCCTCGATCAGCGCCTCGTGCAGGTCCAGGCCCCTGGCCCGGAGCTGGTTGGTGTAGTCGATGAGCAGGATGCCGTTCTTGGTGGCCAGGCCCACCAACAGCACCAGGCCGATCATGGAGAACAGGTTGAAGGTGTTGTCCAGGGCCCACAGCAGGCCAAAGGCGCCGATAAAGGACAGGGGCAGGCCCACCATGATGGCGAAGGGCTGGATAAAGCTCTCGAACTGGGCGGCCAGCACCATGTAGGTGAGCACGATGGCCAACAGGAAGGCGAAGCCGATGTAGCCGATGGTCTCGGCGAAGGCCTCGGCTCGGCCGATGAACTTGCCGGTGTATCCCTCGGGCAAAATTTCCCCGGCCAGGGCCTGCACCTCGGGCATGGCCGTGCCCAGCACCTTGTTCTCCAGGTTGGCGTAAATGGTGGCCGAGCGGCTGCGGTCCAGGCGGTTGATCACGCTGGGCCCCACGCTGGTCTTGAGGGTCACGAAGCTGCTCACGTCCAGCAAGCGGCCGTCGGCCGAGCGGATGTAGATGCGCTTGATGTCCTCGGGCAGCACGCGCTGGCGCTCGGCAAGGCGCACCCGCACGTCGTAGCGTTTGCCGCCCTCCTTGTAGTCGGCAATCTTGACCCCGCCCAGCAGGGCGGCCACCGAGGTGGCGATGTCCTTGACGCTCACCCCCAGGTCGGCGGCGCGCTCCCGGTCGATGCTCACCTTGATCTCGGGCTTGCCGATCTCCATGTCCCGGGTGACTCCCACGTATCCCGGGGTGACGCGCAGGCGCTCTATGAGCAGGTTGGTGTAGCGGTCCAGCTTGGCAATGTCCGGGCCCTGCACCACGAACTGGATGTCCTCGTTGCGCGAGCCCGCCCCCAGGGGGGAGATGGAGGTTACTGTGCCGCGGGCGTCGGGGATGTCCTCCAGCATGCCCCGCACCAGCATCTGGATGTCTTTCTGGGAGCGGGCGCGCTGCTCGTGGGGGACCAACTCCACGATGGCCAGACCCTTGTTGGAGCCGCCGTAGCCGGAGATGGAGAAGAAGTGGTCAATCTCCGGCACTTGGATCATGCGTTTTTCCAGTGAGTTGAGCATTCTGTCGGTCTTGTCCATGGAATAGGACAGAGGCAGCTCCAGGCGCAGCATGAAGCGGCCCTGGTCGTCCTCGGTGATGAACTCCTTGCCCAGCAGGGAGAAGACGAAGCCGCCGGCCACCAGGGCGACCACCCCCACCCCCAGGATGGTCAGGCGGTGGCGCAGGCACCAGCCCAAGAGCGGGCGGTAGGAGGCGGAGGCCCAGTCCATGACCCGGTTGAACAGGTAAAAGGCGCTGGCCGTTTTTTCGCGCACCACCAGAAAGCGGGCCGAGAGCATGGGCACCACGGTCAGGGCCACAAAGGTGGAGCAAACCACGGCAAAGGCCAGGGTGACCGCGAACTCGAAGAAGAAGCGCCCCACGATGCCGCCCATGAAGGCCACGGGCAGAAACACCCCGGCCAGGGCCACGGTGGTGGCCACCACCGCGAAGCCGATCTCGTCGGAGCCCTCGTGGGCCGCGGTGAAGGGGCCCTTGTGCAGGGCCGAGCGGTGCCGGAAAATGTTTTCCACCATGACGATGGCGTCGTCGATGACCAACCCCACCGCGGTCACCAGAGCCAACATGCTCATGTTGTTCATGGTGAAGTCCATCCAGTACATGCAGGCAAAGGTGGCGATGATGGAGGTGGGGATGGCCACCGCGCTGATGATGGTGGTGCGCGCGTTCTGCAGGAACAGGAAGATGACCAGGGCGGCGATGATGGCACCCAGCAGGAGCTGGAAGCGCACCTCTTCGATGGAGCGCTCTATGAAGCGGGTGGTGTCCGAGGCGATGAGCACCTGCATGCCCTCGGGCAGGATGGCCCGTATCTTGGGAAGCTCCTCCATCACCCGCTGGGCGATGGCCACCTGGTTGGCCCCGGAGCGCGGCGAGATGCCCAGGCCCACCGTCTTCTGGCCCTCCTCCTTGGTGGTGAAGCGGGCCACGGCCATGGACTCCTCGCGGGCGGCCCGGGCCTGGCCGATGTCCTTGAGGCGGATGGGCACCCCGTTCCGCCAGGCCACGATGAGCTCGTTGAAGTCCGAGGGCCGGGAGAACTCGCCGATGGTGCGGATCAAAAATTCCTTGTCCTTGGACTCGATCTTGCCGCCGGGCACCTCCACGTGCTGGGCCTTGACCGCCCGGATCACCTCGTCCACCCCGATGCCGTAGGCGGCCAGGGCGCGGCGGTTGAGCCAGAGGTGGGCCTCCTTCTTGCGGCCGCCGCCCACGCGCACCTCGCCCACCCCGCTGATCTTCTGGAGCATGGGCCGGATCTGCTCGTCGGCCACCTTGGTCAGCTCCTCCACCGCCTGCTGGCCGCGCACGGCCAGCCAGATGATGGGCTGGGCGTTGATGTCCAGCTTGTCGATGATCGGCGTCTCGGCCTCGTCGGGCAACTCGCGCAGCTTGGTGGAGATTTTGTCGCGGATCTCCTGGGCGGCCACGTCCACGTCCTTGGTGAGTTCGAACTCCACAATGACGCGGCTGACGCCCTGCATGCTCTGGGAGTTGATGTGCTTGATGCCGCTGACGCTGGAGATGGCGTCCTCCAGCTTGTCGGTGACCTGGTTGTCCATCTCCTCGGGCATGGCGTTTTCCCACACCGTGGTCACGGTGACCATGGGAAAGTCCACGTCGGGATAGAGGGCCACCCCCAGGCGGGTGAAGCCGATGATGCCGAAGACCACCAGCACCGCGATCATCATGGTGGCGGCAACGGGACGCCGGATGGAGAAGTCGGATAAAAACATTGGCCGGCCCCTACTGCTTGGCCGGGGTGGCCGGGGCGGGGGCCTTTTTCAGGCTGACCTTGTTCCCGTCCCGGGCCGCGAACTTGCCTTCCACCAGCACCAAGGTCCCGGGCTCCAGCGGCGGGCCGAGCACCTCGGCCCATTCGGCCGTAACCCGGCCCAGCTTGATGGGCGTCTTGCGGGCGATGTCCCCCTCCAAGAGGTAGATGTAGGTCTCGGTCTCGGTCTGGATCACGCTGGCCCAGGGCACCACCTTGGCCTGGGGATGCACCTCGGTGACCAGGCTGACCCGGGCGAACATGCCCGGGTTGAGGCGGTGGTCCGGGTTGGCCACCTTGGCCTTGACCAAAAAGGAGCGGGTTTTGACCTCCACGGTGGGAGAGATGAACACGATCTCGCCTTGGAACCGGCGCTCGCCCTCGGCCGCCACCCGAAGGTCCACCTTCTGGCCCAGGGAGAGCTTGCCCTTGTAGCGCTCGGGCACCAGGAAGTCCATCTCCAGGGGATCGAGCACCACCAGCTCCACCACCGGGGCGCCCACCTTGAGGTAGTCGCCCGGCGAGATGTCCTTGGCGCCCACCACCCCGGCAAAGGGGGCCCGGATCACGGTGTCGGCCAGCATGTCCTGCTGGCGGGCCAGCTCGGCCTTGACCTGGGAGATGGCCAGCTCGGTCTCCTTGACCTCGGTGGCCAGCTCGTCGTAACGGTGCTGGGCGATTGCCGAGCGCTTGAGCAGCACCTCGTTGCGCTTCAGGGTCTTGCTCTTAAAGGCCAGGCGCACCTTGAGCTGCTCGATGCGGGCCTGCAGATGGCGTATCTCGGCCCGGATCTTGGTGTCGTCCAGGCGCACCAGGACCTTGCCCTTGGGCACCTCGCTGCCCTGGTTGAACAGTATCCGGGAGACCGTGCCCGCCACCTCGGAGCGCAGGATGGCCCTTTCGCTGGCCTTGAGGCTGCCCACCTGCTCCAGGGTGTAGACCACCTGGCGTTCGGCCACCGGGGCGGTGGTCACCAGGGTCTGGCGCTGGGGTTTGGTTGCCTTTTTGGTTTCCCCGGATTGGCAGGCCGGGCAGGCCAGGCCCAGGCACGACAGGAGCACGGCGAGCAGAAGGGGGCTTGAGGCGATGCGGACGGGTTTCATGGCGGCTAAATTCTCCCGGGCGTCGTGATAAACGTGGCTCTAGGCCTGACCGGCGGCCAGGGCCCGCCGGCAAAACTCCATGTATTCCTGGTCCATGTCAAGCGGCAGTTGCGTGCCCAACAGGCCCTGACGGCTCATGCCGGTCATCAGCCCCAGGATCAGATGGGCCGTCTTGGCCGGGTCGCAGGGCCGGATGGTGCCGTCGCTCTGGCCGGTGGCCACGGCCTGTGACAACAGCCCCAGCAGGCGCTCGAGATTCTCTGTAATCTTTTGGCGGTGGGGCGAGCCTGGGTCGCGGAAGCTGGCCGGCATGTCGCGCACCAGCACCAGCATCTCCAGGGTGCGCCGCTGAATCATGTCGCTGTTCAGGCGCACACATCCCAGCACCGCCTCCAGGCCGTTGGGCGCCTCGTCCAGCACCTGGACCACCCCGGCGATGAAGTCGTTGACTATCTCGTCGAAAAGGCTGATCAGGATGCCTTCCTTGGTGGAGAAGTGATAAAAGATCACCCCCTCGGACACCCCGGCCCGCTTGGCCACCGCCGCAGTGGGCGTGGCCTGGAACCCCTGCTCCGCGAACAGCTCGGTGGCCGCGATCCTTATCATTTCCTTGCGATCCACCCGATTCTCCTGAATTCCGCCGGAATCCGCCTGGAGGAAGGAATCACCCGCAATATTTGAGTGATTACTCAGTCGAAATTACGGGGCCGGTCGGCGCAAGTCAAGCGAAACCTTGGCTGGGCTTGAGAGCGTCCGTCCCTTTCCGGCCGGGCCCTGGACGAAACCATGCCCCGGCACGTACACTTGACAGGTCCCGGCCGGTTGGCCGGCCCCGGCACGGAGAGCTTTATGCCCGACGGCACGCCCCCAAACAACGCCCCCGCCCCGGGCCGCATCATGGTGGTGGACGACGAAGGCACCACCCTCAAGAGCCTGCGCCGCATCCTGGAAAAACAGGGGCATCAGGTCTCCACCTACGGCAACCCGGTGCGCGCCCTGGAGCTCATAGAGCGCGAGCCCTTTGACGTGCTGCTCACCGACCTGCGCATGCCCCACCTGGACGGCTTGGAGCTGCTGGACCGGGCCAAGCTGGCCGCGCCCGGCCTGGAGGTGATCCTCATCACCGGCTACGCCAGCCTGGACGGCGCGGTGGAGGCCACCAAAAAGGGGGCCTATCACTTCCTGGCCAAGCCCTTCACCCCGGACCAGGTGCGCTCCGTGGTGGCCGAGGCCCTGGCCCTCAAGCAGAGCCGCGACGCGGCCCAGGCCCTGGAGCAACGGGAGGAGCAGGGCGAGACCGGCCCCCTGATCATCGGCCAGAGCCCCCAAATGCGCCGGGTGGCCGAGGTCATCGCCCAGATCGCGCCCACGGACTGCAACGTGCTGATCATGGGCGAGTCGGGCACGGGCAAGGAGCTGGCCGCCCGGGCCATCCACGCCCAGAGCGCCTGCGCGGCGGGGCCCTTCGTGGCCTTCAACTGCGCGGCGCTCAACGCCGAGCTCATGGAGAACGAGCTGTTCGGCCATGAAAAAGGGGCCTTCACCGGCGCGGGCCAGCGCAAGGCCGGTCTGCTGGAGGCGGCCCAGGGGGGCACCATCTTTTTGGACGAGATCGGCGAGATGCCCTCGGCCATGCAGGTGAAGCTGCTCAGGGCCTTGCAGGAGCGCGAGGTGCTCCGGGTGGGGGGCACCAAGCCCGTGGACCTACGGGTGCGGGTGGTGGCGGCCACCGCCCGGGACCTAAAGGCCGAGGTGAGCCTGGGCGCCTTTCGCTCGGACCTGTACTACCGCCTAAACGTGGTCAGCCTGGTGCTGCCCCGCCTGGCCGAGCGCGGCCAGGACATCTCCCTGCTGGCCTACTACTTCCTGGGCATCTTCAACCAGCGCATGGATAAGGGCATCCGGGGTTTCAGCCCCCGCGCCCTGGAGCTGTTGAGCAGCTACGCCTTCCCGGGCAACGTGCGCGAGCTGGCCAACATCATGGAGCGGGCCGTGGCCCTGTGCTCCCAGGACCTGATCACCGAGCGCGATCTGCCTCCGGACCTGGCCGCGGTGGAGCTGGCCAGCTTCTCCCGCCCGGGCGGGGAGGAGCCTACCCTGGAGGAGCTGGAGCGGCGCTACATCGAGCACATCCTGGAGATCACCGGCGGGGTGCGCACCAAGGCCGCGGCCATCCTGGGCATCGACCGGGTGAGCCTGTGGCGCAAGATGAAGAAGTTCGGACTGGAATAGGGCGTTACATTATATAAACGACACGTTGCGCTTGCGCAACGAAGCGTTCCCTTGCCTTAAAACAGGCCCTTGGCAAGTGCCGTTTTTCCCAACCCATTGCACTTAGCAACAAAGCGGCCCCCGCCCCCGGCTGGGCGGCTTTCTAATATTCCCCGCAAATACTGACGCTTACCCCGTTTGGCCGGCTTGGTATGGCCCTTGCTGTTACATGGCCCTAGGAAAGGTGCGCAAGCATGTTCAAGCGAGTCCTGGTGGTCATGGAAAACGAGCGGGTCAGCGACCAGGCGATCTACTACGCCCGGGAGCTGGCCCAGCGCATGGACGCCGAGGTCTCCTTTCTCATGCTGGTGGAGATGGCCGCCCTGGACCGCGCCTGGCTGGGCAGCAGCCGTAGCGCCATCTCCGAGCTGGACGACCGGGTGGGCCGCCAGATGGCCGGGCTGAGCCAGGACTTTTTGCGCGCGGGCATCGCCACCAGCGCGGCGCTCCGAGTGGGCGACCCCAAGCAGGAGCTGTTCAAGTTCCTGGCCGAGCGCCCCCCTTTCCAAGTTCTTATCTGGGGCAGTCACGAGGAGCTGCCCGGCGGCGCGTCCCGGGGCCACTGGTTGGCCAAGGCCGCGGCCTCGCTGGAATGCCCCCTTTGGACCGTAAGCAGCCGGCGGCCCGCCTCGTGAGGGCCGCGGGTTTATGATTTGAACCGCTTTTTTCGCACGGCGCAAGGTGAAGTTCCATGCCTCAACTAACTGCTGAAATGATCCTGGTCATGGTGATGATCGGAATCGCGGTGTTTTTGTTCATCGTGGAGTGGGTGCGGGTGGACGTGGTGGCCATCCTGATGATGGTCACCTTGCCCCTGCTGCATCTGGTGACCCCGGCCGAGGCCTTTTCCGGCCTGTCCTCCAACGCCGTGGTGTCCATCATCGCGGTGATAATCATCGGCGCGGGCCTGGACCGGACCGGGGTGGTCAACCGCCTGGTGGGGCCCATTCTCAAGGTTGCGGGCCGAAGTCAGTCGCGTATCATTATCTTCATATCGCTGACCGTGGCCATCATCTCCAGCTTCATGCAGAACATCGGGGCGGCCGCCCTGTTTCTGCCTGCGGTGCAGCGCATCAGCAAGAACCTCAAGATACCCATCAGCAAACTCCTGATGCCCATCGGCTTTTCAGCCATCCTGGGCGGCACGGTGACCCTGGTGGGCTCCAGCCCCCTGATCCTGCTCAACGATCTGATGGTCCCCTTCAAGCTCGAGCCCTTCGGCCTGTTCGACGTGACCCCCGTGGGCCTGGCCCTGGTGGCCGCGGGCATCGCCTGCTTCGTGTTCTTCGGCCGCTTCATCCTGCCCGGCGGCAAAAGCGATGACCAGAGCGCGGCCCAGGAGGAGCGCGAGGAGCAAAACCACGTCCTGGACGAGCTAGGCCGTCCCTGGGAGCTCAGGACTCCGGAGGACTTCACCCACTACCGCGAGCCGGTGACCGTGGACGGGATGCGCCGCCGCTATCTGGTCAACGTGGTGGGTCTAGTGGAGCCGCCGGACTTCAAGGTCCTGGCCCCGGCCCCGGACCAGGAGATCCGCTCCGGGGTGGAGATGGTGGTCTACGGCCAGGAAAAGGACGTGCGCCGCATGGCCGAAGAGGAGGGCATGGAGCTCAAGCCGGAGCTGGAGGTGTTCAAGGGCGAGCTGGCTGAGCACGCCTCGGGCACGGTGGAGGCGGTGGTGGCCCCCCGCTCCAACCTGGCGGGCAAGACCCTGAATCAAGTGGACCTGGCCGAGCGCTTTCAGGTGGCGCCCCTGGCCATATACCGCCAGGGAGTCACCTACCGGGCCGAGCTGGGCCAGATGCCGCTCAGGGTGGGCGACGCCATTCTGCTGCATGGCACCTGGAAGCGCCTGGAGCTATTGCACGCCGAGGGCAGCCTATTGTTCACCACCCCCCTGGACGCGGATCAGCTTCGGCCGGAAAAGGCCATGTTCGCCGGCATCTGGCTGGCCGTGGCCCTGGTCATGGTCATCGTGTTCAAGATTCAGCTCTCGGTGTGCCTGATGACCGGCGCCCTGGGCATGATCATCACCCGGGTGCTGTCCATTGACGAGGCCTACCAGGCGGTGGACTGGCGCACCGTGTTTTTGCTGGGCGGGCTCATCCCCCTGGGCATTGCCACCGAAAAGACCGGCACCGCCGCCTGGATCGCCCATACCGTGCTAAACGCCATCGGCACGGTGGAGCCCATCGTGCTCCTGGCGGTGATCGGGCTGCTGGCCACGGTGTTCACCCTGGTGATCTCCAACGTGGGGGCCACGGTGCTCTTGGTGCCCCTGGTGGTCAACATGGCCCTGGCCGCCCACACCGACCCGCGCATGGCCGCCCTGGTGGTGGGCCTGGCCACCAGCAACTCATTCATCCTGCCCACCCACCAGGTCAACGCGCTCTACATGGGGCCGGGCCGCTACCGAAGCGTGGACTTCATGAAGGCGGGCACCGTGGTCAGCATCATCTTCCTGGTGGTGATGATCGCCATGCTCTACCTGTTCTACTAGCCCGCATGTTTCATGAGGGTTGGGCGGCATTGAACAACGAACCAACATTTATGGGGCCGCTATGAAAAAGATGCCGACATTATCAGAGTACGGTGTGTACCCCGGCCCGGCACAGCCAGCCGCCGGCAGACAAGGCGGCCCAAGGCTTGGGCCACCAAAGGGCTGCACCGGGAGCAACGTGGGTTGGCCAAGGCACAAAGCTATTCGACCCGCTGTGCACCCAGCGGCACGCT
>Ga0272444_10005866_pt1 | contig 10588 bp, 3 predicted proteins | sample SSMForm13_FD_201033 | JGI IMG/M metagenome (GOLD analysis project Ga0272444, IMG submission 201033) | Marine sediment archaeal communities from Little Sippewissett salt marsh, Falmouth, MA, United States - SSM-Form-13 | ecosystem: Environmental > Aquatic > Marine > Wetlands > Sediment ...
GAGGGTCTCGCCGCCGTTGGGATAGTTGACCGTGATGGAGGGGTCGTCCGGGTTGTCGATGCTGAAGGTGCTGTTGGACTGGTCATCGTCCGTCCGCATGGTCGGGTCGGTGGCCGTGGCTCGGACCAGATAGTTGGAGCCGTCCGGCAGTCCGGAGACATCCCACAGGTAGGAGCCGTCGTTGGTCTCACCGGTGGCGATGGGCGTCCAGGAGCCGCCGCCGTTTGAGCTGTACTCCAGGTCGATGTCCAGCAGGGCCGTCTCGCCAGGATCGGGGTCGGTAGCTGTCCAGGCAAGGGTCGCCGAGCCGGAGAGGGTCTCGCCGCCATTGGGATAGTTGACCGTGATGGAGGGGTCGTCCGGGTTGTCGATGCTGAAGGTGCTGTTGGACTGGTCATCGTCCGTCCGCATGGTCGGGTCGGTGGCGGTAGCTCTCACCAGGTAATTGGAGCCATCGCTCAGTCCGGAGACATCCCACAGGTAGGCGCCGTCGTTGGTCTCACCGGTGGCGATGGGCGTCCAGGAGCCGCCGCCGTTTGAGCTGTACTCCAGGTCGATGTCCAGCAGGGCCGTCTCGCCAGGATCGGGGTCGGTAGCTGTCCAGGCAAGCGTCGCCGAGCCGGAGAGGGTCTCGCCGCCGTTGGGATAGTTGACCGTGATGCTGGGATCGGATCCGCCCGTGGTGACCGTGGCCGATCCCTCGTAGGGCACATAGTTATGCTTGGTCACGGTGACGTACATCGTCCCGGTGGAGCCCGGGGACGGTGTGAAGGTGAAATCGCCGCCGCTGTTGGTGCTGCCCGTCAGATAGACCTCGCCCTCTTTCCACAGGCAGACGAAGGCCGAGGCCAGATCGCTGCCGCCGGACTCGACGTGGACCAGGAATGAGGAGCTGCCGGTGGGCAGTGTGCCGGGGTGGGTGACGGTCAGGCTGGCCGGGTCATTCGTCCACAGGGGCATGGCCGGATCACCTAACAGGCTGAGAGTCCACTCACAGTATTCACTGACATCAGTATCTGAGTGTTCGTCGAACTGATGCTTGGCCCAGGCCAGGGTGTGGCCGAGAAGATATTGGTCGTAGTTGAACAGTCCCCGCCACCAGTCACGGTCCAGCTGGCAGGATAGCTCTTCGGTCCAACCTATGTAGAACCAGCCGGAACGGGTGTTTCCCGTGAAGGAGACGCCGGCCTGGTTGGGATTGTAGATCACGAAGTGCTCACCGATGCCGTCGCTGTAGGTCATGTCGTTGGCCCAGCAGCCCATGCTGACTAAATTACAGGGCTGGCCGTTGTTGGTCAGGGCGTCGACATCGGAATTATACAGCGCCCAGGAGCCGTGGTTGAGATAACCCAGTCCCATCACGTTGCTGTTGGAGTGGTCGGCGTGATTGACCAGGTTCTGGCCGGCGTTGAGAGCGGTGATGGTGGCTGTCTCATGGTTGGTCCCATAGCTGTCATAGACCTTGGTGACATTGAACCCCGATGGGATGTAGCCGTCGATGGTCTCCTTGAGGTCCTCGGCTGCGGTGAGGGTATAATACGGTGGATCTGAGGCTAAGGTCAGATCCATGCCGATCAGGAGGACGTCTTTTGCGAAGTTGCTGGTGGGAGGGTTTTTCTCGTAGTTAATGATCTTGTCGATGGCCGTGCTGAACTGCGTGGAGCTGGAGCCGGACAGGCGGCCCACATACACCTCCCAGGTCCAGTCGTCGTCATAGTCGGCATAGTAGTTGTCGCTGGGAATGCTCTCGCCGTAGTAGGTCCGGTACTTGAACGGTACTGTGCCGTCCTCGCCGCCCATGAGAAAATACATCGTGCCCCAGGTGCTGCGGGCGTCGATGATGAAATTGCGAATCCTCTGGGCGTTATCGGAACCGCTGTAGTTGCCGTAGATATAAGTGGTGGTCACCACCGTGTCGCGCAGTCCCCGCTTGTTGTGCCACTCCACCAGGTCGTCGAAATAGGATGTGTACGAGCTGGAGGTGATGATCACATGGTCGAAATCGCCGGAGGGAAGGGATTTCGAGGGAGCGACCAAGGATGGATTCAGAAAAACATCCTCGGGATTGACCACCAAATTGCGGACGATTGGCTCGTAATGGTCCCGGTGTTTCTGGGTGAATTTGGCGTAACGTTCTTCCGATGAAAAGCCCGGTTCGCTCGATACGGTGATCTCCAGCTCCCGATGCAGGATCAGCTCTCCCGTGGCCGGAACGAACTGCATGGGATAGACGGTCACCACGGCCATTTGCTGACCGGCCAGGTCGGTTTGGCCGCTCAGTTTGGCCGATTGAGCCGGATAGGGATCGGTGGAGCTATAGATCTTCGGGTCGGGCTCGGTGAAAGGCGGAGGCGGGCTGCCGTCCAGGCGGGCTGGCCGCTGGCCCGGGTAAATCCGGTAGGTCCCCGGCATCTCCTGGCTGTCCACAGGGCGTACCATAATATCGGTCGCCTGGCTACCCGATGGGATGGCGATCCTAATCTGCAGGGCGGGCATGGCCGGCTCGCCGGCCTGGCCTGAAATGCTTCCTTCTTTCAGCCGGAGCCGATCGTAACCGGCCAGTTGATCGATGATGAACTGGTCCTTCTCGAAGTTCAGGGTCACGGTGGTTTCCTGAGCCGCGGAAGCGCCCTGAGAGATAACCAGGGCCATCAGGGCGGTCAGACCAACGTTGATCAAACGACGAGATACCATCTTTCGACCTCCTTTGTTTATCGGTCTGTAGATGTGTAAATGTTGACAAAGCCGTCCGTATGGCCGGGTCCTTATGAAGAAATAGGGAGTCCCATGTCTATCAGTACTCCCTCTTCTATCATTCTACCACATCATTGGTATTCTGTCAAGTGATTAATTTTAATGAGATTTAGTGATAATCAGACGATGTCCGATGTGAACTGAACCGGCCGTTCGATATCGCCGACCTGTAAAAAGGCCCACCTCTTTTATACCATACTATATTAGTAGCATATTGTCAAGCAGAAAGAAATTATCCAGGTAGATTAGTGTGCTCAGTGTGTTGATCATACGGCTGCATCTGAGGCCGGGTAATAGAAAAAGCCCTCCCGACATCACAAAGAGGGTTTTTCTGGGTCAACAGGCTATTTTTTCGCGAGTGCTTTTTCGCGAGGGTTAATTATTTCGCATTTCCATATCGAATTCCCCGGCAATATTCGATGGCTCCGATTTTTGGCCCACATCGTTGACCGCCTTGACGGCGTAATAGTGGTCGAGGTCCGGGGTGTTACCGGCGCCGGCATCGATATAGGTGGTGTCCGTGGTATCTCCTATGGAATCTCCTGAACTGGGTATGAACTCCGGATCGGTGTCGCGGTAAACCACATAGCGGGTGATCGTTGTCCCTGCCGGCGGGCTCCATGACAGCATCAGATCATCGCCGGACAGGGTCGGTGACAGATCGTTGACCGGCGGCGGGCTCATGGTGACGGTGACGTTCTGGACCGTGTTGGCCAGGATGTCCACGGCCACGTAGCAGACGGCCACCGGCCCGGAGTCGTCGACCTGCACGAGATGGCCCCCGGTCACGGTGATGTCGGCTCCCCCTTTAGGCATCAGGAAGCGAAGTTGCGAGTACTCGAAGCGCTGGTTGAGATTGTTATCGATGGTGGCGGTTACCGAGAAGTGTGTCCCATCGTTGGCCGGGGTGTATTGCACCTCCAGATTGTCCCCGGAATATCCCGCCGAGACGGTAGCCGCAGGCAGGAGGGTGCCGTCCTGGACCCGGATCAGGCGATAGGACCGGGCGCCGTCGCAGGTGTTGTCGGTGGCCAGGTCGTAAGGCGGCGATGAGATACTTCCCTGGTCGCTGTGGATGTGCCCCCACAGGGCCATCTCCACACCCAGTGCGTTGAGATTGATCTGATCCGAGAAGTCATAGTGGTAGAACAGGACCTGAGCCTCGCTTCCTGAGGCGGCGGTCAGATCGTCGGCCAGCCACTGCATCTGCCCCGAGGTGAAACTCTCCCCGCCGTAGATCCCCCAGCGCCAGCCATCGTAATTGTCGTAGGCCTCCATCCCGATATAGTGCACCGGCCCGTAATCGAAGCTGTAATTCTGAGTGTACCAGGGCGCCCCCGGAGGAGGATCATCCAGTCGAGCCCAGCCGAAGAAGCGCCACCAGTCACGCCGAGCGGTCCCGTCGGGGGGTGGGGTGGAGTCCCATCCGCCCAGATCGTGGTTGCCGGAGGAGAGGAAAACGGGCACCTGGAACTCGGTCAGGATTCGCTGTCCCCGGGTGTAATAGCGCCTGTTCAGATAATCCTCCAGCTCTCCCTCATTGACAAAATCGCCGGTCAGCAGCACGAACTCCGGGTTGATGATGTTGATGTCGGCGATGACCTCCCGCAGATCGACAATTTCGGAGCTGTCGGTATCCGCTCCGCTCTCGTAGTAGTAGAGATGCGTGGGCAGATGGGTGTCGGTGATGTGGACGAAGTAATAGTCGTCCCGGAACTCGGGAATGACACGAACGGCGTTTTGGGTCGTGTCGGCGATCCCGCCGTCGGCGGTGACGGCCAGGCTGTAGAGCTCGTAAAGGGAGACCGCCGGAATCTGCGTCTGGAGGGTCCACCACAGGGTGGTCGCATCGTAAGAGGAGGACAGGATCGTCAGGGGGACCTGGGTGAGCTCATGATGCAGCTGCGCCGCCCAGCCGGTGGTGGCTGGATTCGCCGCGCAGCTGATCTCCACGGTGTCTCCCGGGGCGGCCAGGGCCGGGATGTTCAGCAGGGGACGCTGGATAATCGTCAGCGTGTCCCCCTTTGTGGGAACCGTGGTGTCCGGCTCCAGGACGAAATGATGGCCCAGCGTGTCTTCCGCCGTCACATCGAGCCAGGCCTCATTGGAATGGTAGCCGTAGGCCGAGGCCACCAGGCGCCAGTCTCCGGCCGGCAGGGTGGTGAAAGCTTCGCCGCCGGCGTCCATCTCCATCTGCAGGTAGGGGGCGTCCAGAGTGTCGTAGACCTCGATTTCCGCCTCGACGATCGGGGCGCCGCCGGACTGGCTGCTGACGGTGCAGATGACGGCGCCGGTGGGAGTGCCCCAGATCTGATGGGCTATCGTGGCCGCCGATGCAACGTCTCGCCCGGCCACGATGAAGGCTCGCATGTAGCCGGTGGAATCCCCCGGGCTCAGATCCTCGACGTAGACGTTCAGGTCGGACCAGTATCCGCCGTGGTCCCCCCACATGATCGTGGGCGGGCTGGTGTAGCCGTAGGAAACGGCCTCACCCGTCCCGGCGATCCACGGCTCGCTGGTGGTGTCGGTATGAGCAAAACCCTGCCCCGGAATATATTTCTCACAGGCTCCCCAGTGAAAACCATCTCCCATCTCGAAATCATTATGCGTGCTGCCCCCGGTGTTCGTGATCATCGTGACCATGGTGACGTATTTGGCGCCATCGTTGAGGGTGTAGTCCGTGACCACCGTCAATGAGGCGTCATCGGAATCGATTCCCGTGACGCGGATGGTGGCCTGTCCGCCGCCGGAGCCATCGTCCGTGATATCAATGGAGGAGTAATCCGCCTGGCGCGGCCAGACATCGTCAAAGTAAGTGTACAGCTCCGCCAGGGCGTCGATCCGGTCGGTGCTGGACCCGGCGTCCAGGATGTTGCCGCCGCTGATGCCATAGTACTCGGTATGGCCCATATCGCTGATCAAAACGGCGATCAGGTCATTCTCCAGCATGTAGTCGCCTACCTGTCCATCGGCATAATCCCCTGAGAGCAACACGCCGGGGGAGCTGATCTGGTAGGCGGTGACCGTTGCCTGGGCCGGGGAGTTCACCAGGCTGACAAGCAAGATGATGATACTGCAAACGGTCTGGATATATTTTAAGTCACTTCTTCGCCGCATGCCGCCCCCTGTCTTCACTTAATCGTTGTGCAATTCGATATCGTGTTCCCCGACGCAATTGGATGGTTCGGATTTGCCGCCAGAGTCGCTGACCGCCTTGACGGTGTAGTAGTGACTGACTCCCGGTGCGACAACACCGGCGTCGGTGTAGGCGACGTCCGCCGTACCGCCGATGGAGTCCTCCGGGGCCGGAACGAAATCGCCGGCCGTGTCGCGGTAGATGACATAGCGAACGACCGTTTTCGTGTCCGGCGCGGTCCAGGTTAGCACCAGGTCATTCTCACACAGCTGGATGGACAGGTCGGTCACCGGCGGCGGGGCCGCCTCAGTCACCTGAGCGTTTCCCCGGTATGGCAGATAGTTGTGTTTGGTCACGGTGACGTGCAGGCTGCCGGTCGTGGCCGGGGCCGGCGCGAAGCCGATATCGCCCCCGGCATCGGTGTGCCCGGTGAGATAGATCTCTCCGGACTTCCACAGGCAAACATAGGCACTATCCAGATCACTGCCGCCTGAGCTCACGTGGACCGCGAAGGGGGAACTGCCTCCCGGCAGGGTCCCCGGGTGGGTCACGGTCAGGCTCTCCGGCGTGTCGGTCCACAGGGGCATGGCCGGATCGCCGGCCAGGACGAATTCCCATTCGCAGTGCTTCCAGTAGTTGTCGGAGGGCGGCAGATCCTGATCGTGCTGGTGCTTGGCCCAGGCCACCATCTCGCCCAGGCGGAACACGTTCTCGACCATCAGGGACTTCCACCAGCCCCGCTCCATGGCCGAGGAGCCCATCGACTGGGTAGCGGCATCGGAGTAGCCCACCCGGGTGTTGCCGCAGAAGGACACACCGCCGCCGCCGTAGACGTTGTGGAACAGGAAATGCTCGGCCATACAGTCCGATTCGGGCATAGCCGCCGGCCAGCAGCCCTCGGCCACCACGTTAGAGAACCGGTCGGTGTTGGTCAGGGCGTCCACATCGGGGCCCTCAAGAAGCCATCCGTGGCGAATCCAGCCCAATCCCATGGCGTACCAGTTGCAGTGGTCGGCATGGTTGACCAGGTGCTGCCCGGCGTTGAGATGGGCCAGGACGACGCTGCGATGGTTGGTGATCTGGCTGTCATAGACCTTGTTAATATTAAACCGGGCGGGTACGTCCAGGGCCACCTCTTCCTTCAGGTCCTCGCCGCGAAAGGAGATGGTATCATAGTCCATGCCGATGAACAGGGTCTTTAAGATGTAGTCCTCCAGGGGTGGATCCTGTTCGTACTTCAGGATCTTGCCGATGATGCGGTTGAACTCCAGCGCGTAGCTGGCCGAGATGCGGCCGACGAACACCTCCCAGGTCCAGTCGTCATCGTAGTCGGCGTACCAGTTATCGCTGGGCGGGGTCTCCGGATAGGGCAGCTGGGTGACATACTGCCGGTAACAGAAGGGGATGATGTTGTCCTCTCCGCCGAGCAGGAAATAGATGGCGTTCCAGCTGCTGTGGGCGTCGATGATAAAATTGCGCACCCGGGTGGTGTCGTCGCCGGCGTAGTTGGCATCGATCCATTCGGTGGTCACCACCGTGTCGCGCAGCCCGCGGCGGTTGTGCCACTCGACCAGGTCGTCGAAGTAGGACGCATAGCTGCTGGAGGTGATGATGACATGATCGAACTGGCCGGCAGGAAGAGATTTGGAGGCCGCAGCCCGCGGCGGATCGATACGCACGTCCCCGGGATTGATGACCATCTTGCGGATCATATTGCCGTAAAATTGCCGCTGTTTCTCCGTGAACCGGGCGTATAACTCCCGGGAGATCCGGCCGGGCCGCGTCTCGACGGTGATCTCCAGCTCCCGGTGCAGGATCAGCCGGCCGGTGGCCGGAACCACCTGCAGGGGAGAGACGCTGACCACGGCCATCTGCTGTCCGGCCAGGTCGGTCTGGCGGACCAGATGACCCAGCTCTGCAGGATAGAGCGTCGAAGAGGCGTAGATCTCCTTAACGGGCTCCACAAATGCCGGCCGGGGACTGTCATCCAGCGGGTACGGCGGCTGCCCCGGAAGAATCCGGTAGATGCCGGGCAGCTCCCGGCTGTCCAGGGGGCGCACCGTGACCGTCAGGGCCTCGTGTCCGGCCGGGATGGCGATGTGGACCTGTTCGGCGGGCAGGGTGGGCTGGCCGGCCAGACCGGCCGATTGAGCGCCTTTCAGGCGAACCAGGTCGAAATCCTGTCGGCGGTCGAACTGCAGCCGGTCGGCAGGGGTCGCGATTGTCACGGTGGTCATTTGATCGGCCGCAGCGCCAGCAACGAGCCCCAGACCGAGAGATATCAACAGGACCGAGAAATACATGCTGTGATATTTCATACCGGTAACTCCTCCGGGAGAATCATTCATGGCCAGCGGGTTATTCAAGTGGCCCGTTTAAAAGATCTCTGTCGAACTCACCGGCAACATTGGAATCAGCAGATTTCATGCCAATGGCGCTGATGGCTCTGACGACGTAATAGTGATCGATGCCCGGGTCCCCAACGGCCGCGGCCGCATCCTCGAAATCCGTTCCGGCCGTCGTGCCGATGGAATCCGCGGCACCGAGAGCCGGGCTTTCGTCACGATAGATCACATAATGGTCCACCATCAGGGGTTGGCCGGCCTCATCCGCGGTCACCGCCGACCAGCTCAGGTGGATCACATCGCCCACCAGAGTGGCCGTCAGGTCCGCGATGGCCGCCGGGCGCTCGGCGAAGGTGATCCAGATGGGGTTGGTGTAAGCCCGGTGGCCGGCGTCGCCATCGGAGGTCAACAGCTCGGCCCGCAGATAATACGTGCCCGCCAGCCCGAATGTTCCCAGATCGACCATCGCGGCTCCGCCGTAGCCCTGCCCGGAGCCGTTGGGATCGAAGCTCGTCAGTGTTGAGGTCCCGACTCCATCGCCGGCGATCAGTTGAACCGATGTGATCGGCCCGAACTCGTTCAGCGAGGCCCAGCGGATCTTCAGGGGCAGATAATCGGTCGGGTCCGCCAGACCATCGTCGCCGATCACCAGGTCCCCGGCCTCGTACCAGTCGCCGTCGTCGTCCCGGTCCAGCCCTATCTCCAGAAAAGGTCCATCCGTTACCACCGATCTGCCGGCCCGGTGGGCCGTTAAGATCTCACCCATGCGCGGCAGGCTCCCGGGACCGAATCCGCCCGGTACATAGACGACCGTCTGGACCTTGCCCATGGCGTTGTCGGTGGCGTAGCTGCTCAGGATGTTGGAGTAGGCCGCGTAGTTGAAATCGCCGTGGGCGTCGCTGCCCCCGGAGAAAAACACCTTGCGGGGATTCCCGGAAGCCATGTCGGCCACCAGCAGGTCGTCCCACAGGGCCACCCCGTCCAGCAGCTCGTTGGGATAGGGGTTGTCGTACGGCGTCCCGGCGTCGAAATCAGGCCAGGGATTGCTGGCATCGCCGGACCGTAGCCTCTCGCGGGTATTGAATGCCTCTATGCCGCGGAACTTCTCCCGGGTCAGGGCTGTGTCCAGGTCCTCATCGAGCCACTGGGTGCCGTTGACCCCGGAGAGATCGTAGATCGGATGGGCGGCGTAGGCGAAGCCCTCCGCCGCCAGCTGGTCCAACCCGTCGGGCAGCGGGGGCGTCACCGGCTGTTCGCTCAACGCCCCGCTGAGAGGGGAGCTGATGTAGTCGGGGTTATAGAACAGGCAGTGCAGGGTCTTCTGCCAGGTGTCGGAGTCCACCGAGGACAGGTTGATCTCCACCCCGCGATAGAGGCGCAAATCGGGGGAGTCCAGGTCCGAGATGTCGGCCCCGATCGAGCCCCAGGAGGAGCCGTAGCTGAACACGTCGCGGTAGACCGTCTCGATCCCGGAGGGCGACTGGATGGTGTACTCCCAGTGATGGGTGGCGTAGGAAAAGGCTCCGTCGCCGGTCTCGTCCAGGTCGCAGGAGTGGTCCGTGACCGTCAGCCAGTCCAGGCCCATGGCCGCGGCGGTCAGCTTCACGGCCGGCAGGGGCGCCCCGAACTCGACCGTGTTGTTGGTGTACATGGTGTGATAGTGGGAGTCGCCGCCGTACCAATCCTCCGGCCAGGGGAACTGGCCGCTGCCCACGTGAACGCGGAGATAGCGGTCCTCGGTGTAGTTGAACCAGTTGTCCTTGTAGTAAACCGAGACCTTCAATTGGATGGCGTCCCCGGCCGCGTAGCCCAGGTTGGCCGGGGTCAAGAGGGTGTTGTCGGGCAGTGAAGGATGCCCCTCGGTGACGGTGGTGATGTAGGTCCAGTAGTTGTCCTCCGAGGCGTCGTCGCCGATGGTCTCATCCCCGAAGTCGTGGTCCCACAGGATGGTCGAGCCGCCTCCGGTGACGTCCCAGCAGCGGATCCAGTGCAGCTCGCGGATGTCATCCACGTCGCAGTCCTTGAGGATGATGGTCACCGGGATGGCGGTGCTGACGTCGATCACCCGCCAGGGGGCGTCCATGATGAAATCCTTGGCGAAGGTGTTGTCGTATTTGGGGGAATCGGGCCTCGCGGTCCGGATCGATTGCGGATGAGCCCTAGCCGGCAGGGCGAACAGCGCGAGCAGGAGGGATGTGAGTATGATCGTAGTTAGCGTTGTTATGGTCTTTTGGATGCGATCCATGGTTATCCTCATGGGAGTATGCTGATGAGACGGTCGATCGGGGCGTAAAATGCCTGAACTTATATTGTACCAGAAGTTGCGGAGTTTGTCAAGGGGGAAAAGGGGGGG
>Ga0272444_10005870_pt1 | contig 10584 bp, 2 predicted proteins | sample SSMForm13_FD_201033 | JGI IMG/M metagenome (GOLD analysis project Ga0272444, IMG submission 201033) | Marine sediment archaeal communities from Little Sippewissett salt marsh, Falmouth, MA, United States - SSM-Form-13 | ecosystem: Environmental > Aquatic > Marine > Wetlands > Sediment ...
AGCCCGGAGAGCCCGCACTACGAAGGGCTCATCATGGAGACCGTCAACGTGTATGGCGGCGCCCAAGCACTGCCGATTTACTATGACGGCCTCTCCGAGGTGGAGCGCAGCTTCACGCCGGGGCAGAACTGGACGGTCGGAGGTGTCACGACGCTGGTGCTGCACATCCGTGGCGATGCCGACAACACCGGTGATTTGTATATCAAGATCAACGGTGTACGTTACGACGTGGGCACGCCCGACCTTGCCGAGACCTCCTGGATTGCCTGGGAAGTCGCTCTGGCGTCGGTTCCGGGCGTGACTTTGACAAACGTCGCCTCGCTGACCATCGGCGCCGAAGGCGGCAGCGGTGTTTTTTATGTCGATGACATCATTCTGACCAAACCTTGAGGCAAGGTCTCGCAATGGTGTTGCAGCGCGGCAGTTGATTGCTGGTGAAAGGGCGGGTGATATGTGGCTCCGGCACGATGTGTCGGGGCCACGACCGCCCTTCGTAGTACGCATGGATACGGCCGGCAAAACCGTATCCATCGGCGCGCGCCGGAGACGCCGCCGGCGCGAACGCTGAAGACGAGGTTGCAGAGAAGAACATGTGATAAGAAACAACGGTCTCGTCAGGTGTGGGCGAGACACGTGGGTTTGGTATTGTGTAATTCGTGAAGGAGAAATGTGATGTGTAACAAGCTAATCGGCCCCATTATCCTGGTTCTCCTGTTGGGGTGGGTCTCGGCGTCTGTGGCGCAGGAGTTCGACCCCAACAACGATCCGGACCTCCTCGGTTGGTGGGCCTTCGAGGAGGGCACGGGTACAACGGTTGCCGATTTGTCCGGCAACGGCAACGACGGGACCCTCACCAACGGGCCCCAGTGGGTGGAAGGTTACTTCGGCGGTGGTCTGCAATTCGACGGAACCGATGACTACGTCGATACGGGCAACGCGGAAGACCTGGCCCGGTGGACCATCTGCTGCTGGGTCAAGGGCGCCGCGGCGCCAGCGAGCACCTCGCCCACCGGCCCGGTTCACCGCGAGGCGAACTATCAGATTAACTGGAATCACAGTGACGCGAGCTTCCGCAACGCAGCCGCATTGAACGTGGGCGGCACCTGGTACTCGGCCAGTCATGGAACGCTGGAGGCTGACACCTGGTATCACCTCGCGGCGACGTATGACGGCACCTCGTTGCGGGCCTACACGAATGGGGCGTTGATCACGACGACGTCTTGTGCGGGGACCCCCAACGCCGAGACGAACACGCTGAAGTTTGCCCGGCACGCGGCCAGTGCCCAATACTGCGCCGTCACTCTCGACGACGTGCGCGTTTTCACACGGGCGCTCACGGATGCGGAAGTCAAATCGCTGGTTCCCCCCAAGCTAAAGGCGTACGATCCCATTCCGGAAGACGGGACCGTAGGTGTTCTCAATCCGCTCATGCAGTGGACCGCGGGCGACACGGCGATGTTCCACGACGTCTATTTCGGCACGACGCCCGACCTGACGGAAGCGAACAAGGTGGCTTCCCGGCAGATGTTCAACATCTACTACCACATCCCCGGACTGGAGTCGGGTGTGACGTACTATTGGCGCGTTGACGAGATTGAGATGAACGGCACGACGTACACCGGCAACGTCTGGAGTTTTACGGCCAAACCAGTGACGGCGTTTGCCCCGTCGCCGGCCGACGGCGCGGCCGGGCTGTTCCCCGTCCAGACCCTGTCCTGGTTGCCCGGTTCGGGGGCGGTCAGGCACCAGCTCTATTTCGGCGACAACCTGGCAGACGTCGAGCAGGGTGCGCCGGGCACGGACCAGGGCATCCTCACGGAGATGGCATTCGTTCCTCCGATTCTTCGCGCTTCCACCACGTACTACTGGCGCGTGGATGAGATTGCGTTGGATGATACAGTGCAGACAGGTGGGGTCTGGAGCTTCACCACGGAGACCGGCGCCACAGGCAAGGTGCTCCGTGAGTGGTGGTTGTCCAACACCAGCGCTGCCGTCAGTGGCTTGACGAGCGACCCACGTTATCCGAACGACCCGAGCGGCACTGAACTGGTCGATCTGTTCGAAGGTCCGGTCGACTGGGACGACAACTATGGCAGCCGGCTGCGTGGCTGGCTCGTTCCCCCGCAAAGCGGTGACTACACGTTCTGGCTGGCCTGCGACAACGGGGGCGAGTTGTGGCTGAGCACCGATGCAGACCCGGCCAACGTTCAACTCATTGCCAGCGTCTCAGACTGGGTGGCTTCTCGCGACTTTGACAATGCCACCGGATCGGGCGGCGACAATCAGGAGTCAGACGTGATCCCGCTTGAAGCAGGCCAGAAGTACTACATCGAGGCCTTGATGAACGAAGCGGGCGGCGGCGACAACATTGCGGTCGCCTGGCAACCGCCGGGTGGCACCCGCGAAGTGATTGACGCCGAGTTCGTCGATACGTTCGCGCTGCCGCCGCTGCAGGCCTTCTCTCCCGACCCGGCCGACGGGGCCGTGGAGGTCGTCCAGTCGCCAACTCTGAGCTGGTCGGCCGGCGAGAAAGCCGCGCAGCATGAGGTGTATTTTGGCGACGACGAAGCGGCGGTCGCCACCGCCGATGCCTCCGTCGCTGCGATCTATAAGGGTCGCCAGAGTGCCACCACCTTCAATCCCGGGGCGCTAGAATGGGACAAGACCTACTACTGGCGCATCGATGAAATCAACACCGGCGATCCGGGCAGTCCGTGGCCGGGCAATGTCTGGAGCTTCACCACGGCCAACTACATCCCGGTGGACGACTTCGAGGTCTACACTAACGAAGTGGGCAACCGCGTCTTCCAGACCTGGGTTGACGGTCTGGGCTACACCGAGCCTCCGCCCGGCAAGCTCGGTAACGGCACCGGGGCGCTGGTCGGCCATGATATCTGGACGCCTACCGACCCGCACTATCAGGGATTGATCATGGAAGTTGCTGATGTGCATGGAGGCGACCAGGCCATGCCGCTGTACTTTGACAATTCCATGACGCCGTTCAAATCGGAGGCCGATCGCACCTGGACGACGGCCCAGAACTGGACGGTCAACGGCGTCACGGACCTCAGTCTGTGGTTCAAGGGTGCGCCCGCTGCGTTTATCCAGACGGCTGCGGACAGCTTTACGATGAGCGCCTCCGGCAATGACATCTGGGGCACCGCTGATGCGTTCCGCTTTGTTTACAAGTCCCTCAACGGCAACGGCAGCATCGTGGCCCGCGTCGACAGCATCGCCAACACCAACGCCTGGGCCAAGGGCGGCGTCATGATCCGCGAGAGTCTCGATCCCGGCGGTAAGCACGCGATGGTCGTTGTCACTCCGGGCAACGGTGTGCAGTTTACCTGGCGCCAGCTCATGAACATGGACATGACCGAGCACAACACGCAGGCGGACCTGGAAGCACCGCACTGGGTGAAGCTGACCCGCGCGGGCAACGTGTTCACTGCCGAGCACTCCGCCGACGGCGTTACGTGGGAGCCGGTGGTTGACGCAGCTTCGAACACCCGCGACTTGCCCATGATCGGCAACGTGTATATCGGTCTGGCTCTGACCAGCCACAACGCCGACGCCGTGACGGTGGCGGAGTTCTCCAACGTCACGACCAGCGGCGGCGTCAGCGGCCAATGGCAGGTCGCCGAGGTTGGCGGCCCTCATCCGGCCAACGGCGACGCTGATTTCTACGTGGCGCTGGAAGACAGTGCCGGCCGCATTGCCGACGTGCCGTATCCCGGCGGGGCCAACGTCGCCGACTGGACCGAGTGGAAGATTCCGCTCAGTGAGTTCAGCAGCGCCGGCGTGAATCTCGCCGCGGTCAAGAAGATGACTCTTGGCGTGGGCCGCCGGACCGCTCCGGTCGCCGACGGCGACGGAATGATGCTCATCGACGACATTCGCGTCGTCCTGCCGGCTCCGGTCGATCCCAACGAGGCGACCGTGGAGTACGGCTTGTAGAAGCAGGGACCTCGGGTGCAGGTGCGCCCGAGACCGAAGAGTGATTTCAGGGTGTGGGGGGTCTGTGTCGCAGGACGCAGACCCCCGCCCCTCGTTCTTTCAGCAAGTCCATGGGAACCGGGTAAGACGGCGGAAGAAGATGAAGTCCAGAGGCGGTGGCGCCGAATGGGCCCCGCCTGCTTTTGGTCTGCGGCATCCCGTTGGGCCGATGCGGCAGCTTTCTCGAGAAAGGAGGTGACAGTCGCCTGGGCAGTGGTTGCGCAGAGGATTGGTACGAGCGGAGGATGGTCATTTGCGGTCTCACGCTGGGCCGGGGCCCCGCGCGTTCGTCGCGTGCACCTCGCATGGGACGCGTCGCGCCGAGAGGGTGTCCCAGGCACGTAGCCGGGACACGGGACCCGAATCCTTTTTGTAAGGAGGGATACTATGAGCAAGAAGGCAGCGTATCTACTCGTTGTCGGCGCGTTGGTGCTTCCGACCGGGCTGGCCGCCGCGCAGGGGCTCAAGGGCGAGTATTTCTCTGGTATGTCCTCGCCGTGGACGCCGACGGGCGATCCGGTCTTGACGCGTATTGAAAACGTGAACTTCAACTGGGAAAGCAATGCCCCCGATCCATCAGTGGGCGCGGACAACTTTTCCGTTCGCTGGACGGGAGGACTCACGCCTCCGGTGACGGCACAGTACGTATTTCGCACCCGTACGGACGACGGGATACGTGTGTGGATCAACGACGAGCCGGTCATTGACAACTGGACCGATCATGGAACCACCTGGGACCAGAGCGAACCGGTGGAATTGGAGGGGGGCAGGATATATAGGTTCAGGGTCGAATTCTACGAGAATGGGGGCGGTGCCGTCTGCGAGTTGTACTGGCGCTATCCGGGTCAGTCCGAGCAGGTGGTCCCCACGAGCGTCTTGTCGCCGGAGCCGGTCTATCTGGTGCAGGCCCGCAAGCCCAGTCCGGCCGACGGCGCGACCGGCGTCGCTGCCCCTCTGCTGACCTGGACGCCGGGGGAGACCGCCTCGTGGCACGACGTCTATTTTGGCACCGATCCCGAGGCGCTGGGGCTGCTGGGACGCCAGATGTGGACCATGTACTACTACGCCATGCCGCTGGAGCCGCGCGGCACCTACTACTGGCGCGTCGATGAGGTGGAGAAGGACGCCGTCACGGTCTATACCGGCGATCTCTGGAGTTTCACCATGGCCTCGAAAACGGCCTGGGCCCCGTATCCGCGCAACGGCGACAAATGGATTTCCGAGACCCCCACCTTGACGTGGAAGGGGGGGCTGGGGGCGACGGCGCACGACGTATACTTCAGCACCGATGCCAACGCGGTGGTCAACCGCGACCCGAGCGCCCAGGTCGTCAACCAGCAGCCGTTGATCCTGTACGAGCCCGGCGCGCTGCAAGCCGGCGTCACCTATTACTGGGTGGTGGACGAGTATGACCTGGCCGGTACGAAAACCGACGGCGAGGTGTGGAGTTTCACCGTCACCGACGACGGCGGCGGCGTCAAAGGCGAATACTTCAACAATCAGAACCTGTCGGGCGTCCCGGTGGTGACGCGCGTCGACCCCAACATCAACTTCAACTGGGGCAGCGGTACGGAACAGGGAGTCAATTCTCCCGACGCGACCATCGCCGTGGACCATTTCTCGGCGCGCTGGCGAGCGGACCTGGAGATTGCCGTGGCCGACACGTACACGTTCGTCACGCGGACGGGCGACGGTTCGCGCCTCTGGCTCAACGGGGAGTTGATTATCGATCAGTGGGTGGATCAGGGCCCGCTGGATGCACTCAGTGAGCCCCAGGAATTGGAGCCGGGCATCTATTCGTTGCGGATGGAATACTATGAGAACGACACCGCCGCCTCGGCGGAGTTGTACTGGGAGACGCCGGTCTTGCCGCGCCAGATTATCCCGGCCGGTCCGCTGCAATTGCCGCTGCGGGCCGGGGCGATCAATCCCAAGCCCGGCGACGTGAACCAGCCGCAGGATATCACCCTCATGTGGAGCGCCGGCGAACGCGCCGCCCAGCACCAAATCTACTTTGGGGACGACCGGGACGCCGTGGCCGACGCCACCGCCTCGACTGCGGGCATCTATCGCGGCCAGCAAGGCCTCGAGCAGACCAGCTACAACGTCAGCGGTCTGGAATGGAACAAGACCTACTACTGGCGTATCGATGAGATCAACCCCGCCGACCCCGACAGTCCGTGGAAAGGCAGTCCCTGGAAGTTTACCACCGCCGACTACATCGTCATCGACGACTTCGAAATCTACGGCAACGAGGTCGGTAACCGCGTCTTCCAGGTATGGGTCGACGGGATGGGCTACACCGAGCCGGCGCCCGGCAAGCCCGGCAACGGTACGGGCGCCCTGGTTGGGCACGACATCTGGAGTCCTGGCAGTCCTCATTACCAGGGCGACATCATGGAGACCGCCAACCCGCACGGCGGGCGCCAGGCGATGCCGTTGTACTACGACAATTCGTTCTCGCCCTACAAGTCGGAGGCCGACCGAACCTGGACGACGCCCCAGAACTGGACCGTCAACGGGGTCACGGACCTGAGCCTGTGGTTCCATGGCAACCCGGTGGGCTTCCTCCAGACCGCCGACGGCATCACGATGAGCGCCTCCGGCGAGGACATCTGGGGTACCGCCGATGAGTTCCGCTACGTCTACAAGCCCCTGAACGGCAACGGCAGCATCACCGTCCGCGTGGACAGCATCATGAACACGGATGCCTGGGCCAAGGGCGGCGTGATGGTCCGCGAGGGTCTGGAAGCCGGCGCCAAGCACGTGATGCTGGTTGTCACGCCTGGCAGCGGGGTCCAGTTTACCTGGCGCGACTTCACCAACGCCGACATGACCGAGCACAACACGCAGGCAGGCATCGCACCGCCGTGTTGGATTCGGTTGACCCGCACGGGCAACACGTTCAAGGCCGAGCACTCCGCCAACGGCACCTCCTGGCAGCCCGTGGTGGATGCTGCGTCCAACACCCACCAGCTTTCTGTGTTGGGCAACGTGTATATCGGTCTGTGTTTGACCAGCCACAACGTCGGCGCCGTGACGGTGGCGGAGTTCTCCAACCTCTCGACCAGCGGCGGCGTGAGCGGCCAATGGCAGGTGGCCGAGATTGGCGTCGAACATCCGTCCAACGACCGGGCCGACCTCTATGTGGCCGTGGAAGACAGCATGGGCCGCACCGGCGTCGTCTCGTATCCCGAGGGAGCGGTCGTGCCGAACTGGACCGAGTGGAAAATTCCGCTCACCGAGTTCAGCAACGCCGGGGTAAACCTGGCTGCGATCAAGGCCATGCACCTGGGTGTGGGCAATCGCAACTTGCCCGTGGCCGACGGTGCGGGCGACGTCTATTTCGACGACATCCGCGTGGTCAGGCCGGCCCCCGTCGAGGAGGGCAATTAGGGATAGTCTGGTAGCTTCCGTTCGCGGGCGGTTTGCCGGGAACGGCGTTCTTGATGTTAGCCGAGTGGGCTCCGGAGCCTTACAGTGGAGCCCGCTCGGGTCGTTTCCAAGGCTGAAACAAGGCGGTTTTCCTTGACCCGATATGGGGCGCCTTGCTACAATTGAAGGTGATGACCTGTGAGTTTTCATTTCCACGACGCCAAAAGGATTAGACGTACACGAGGTGGGTCTATCTGACGGATTCGTAGGCGACTGCCGTACGGACGGTCCGTCGTAGTCAATGCAACGCGACCGTCGACGGGAGATCGCCCCGGTAGCGTTGTGCGGTAGTCGCGTCAGACGCGAGGTGTATGATGGTGCAGTCGAAAGGCTGCATTTCAAACGACCATGGGTTGAGAAAGGAGGTGATGCGTAGGGACGGGCGGTTTGTGCCCTTAACCGTCCGAACACGGAGGAGAGCATTTCACACGACGGTCTCATTCGTATATGAGGCCGGCCCCGCCCGCAAGGACATCCGATGAAGGGCCTTGTGTGCGGCTGGGGAGGATAGGGTTCCCCGGCAGGTGACGGGGACCTGTCACTTGAGTGCCTTTTGAAGGAGGTAATAATGAGTATGAAAAAGTTGATTTGTCTTACTGTGGGCTTTGCTGCGGCAGGGCTGCTCCTGCCGGTCGCAGGCGCCTTCGGGCAAGATGCCCCGGAGGGTTGGTGGAGCGAGACGATCGCGGCCAGTAGCGATCCGGCGGGCAGCGCCAGGATCCAGGGCGGCACGTACACCATAACAGGTGACGGCCATGACATCTGGGATGCCGCCGACGACTTTCACTACCTGTACAAGGAGCTTGTCGGTAACGGGTCCATGACCTGCCGCGTTGTCAGCAACGGCAGCGGCTCGAACAACTGGGCCAAAGGTGGCGTTATGATCCGCGACAACAACACCCGCGGCTCGGCGGACGCTTACATGGTTATCACCGGTAGCGAGGGCAACGGCGCCGGCTTCCAGTGGCGCGATAGCCAGGGCGCCGGTGCGGCCTGGAGTGGTTCCGGCCCCTCGCCGGCGGTGGCGCCGCCGTACTGGGTCCGATTGGAGCGACAAGGCGATGTCTTCAGAGGCTTCCTTTCTCCCGACGGAGTCGACTGGGAACAGCTCGAAAGCGACCACACGGTTGTCATGGAGGATCCCGTTCTCATCGGTCTCTGTGTGACTTCGCACGCCGCCGGTGAGCTGCGCACGTTCGTCTTTGACAACGTGAGCTGGGTCGGCGACATCCGCGACCGGCCTCCGCAGTTGCAGGCCCTCGAACCCGATCCACCCGACGGCGCCTTCGGCGTGACCATGCCGCTGTTCCAGTGGAAGGCCGGCGAGACGGCGCTGTTCCACGACGTTTACCTGGGAGAAACGCCGGACCTGACAACCGCCGATCTGAGATCCCCGCGCCAGATGTTCACCATGTACTATCACCCTCTTCCGCTGGAGGCGGGCAAGACGTACTACTGGCGCATCGATGAGGTTGAGCCGGACGGGGTTACCGTCCACACCGGCAACGTGTGGAGCTTCGTCATCGCCCCCTCTTTCGCCTACAATCCCAACCCTCGTGACGGGGACAAGTGGATCGATCCGGCGGTCAGCCTTACGTGGGCAGCAGGCAAGAATGCGACGGCGCACGATGTCTACTTCGGCACCGACGCTGCTGCCGTCGCCGGTCGCGATGCCGGCGTTCTCGTGGGCGACAAGCAGATCACGCCGAGCTACGAGCCCGCTGCTGATCTCACGGCCGGGACGACCTACTACTGGCTTGTGGACGAGTACGACAACGCCGGTACGAAGTACGAGGGCGACGTTTGGAGCTTCACCGTGGACGACGGCAAGGGCGGCGTCAAGGGTGAGTACTTCAATAACATGGACCTCTCCGGCGCCCCTGCATTGACGCGTGTCGATGAGACCGTCGACTTCAGTTGGGGTGATCCAGGCGGCCCGGGCGCGCCCATCGGCGTCGATAGTTTCTCGGCCCGCTGGACCGCCGACCTGGAGATCGCGGTGGCTGATACGTACACCTTCAGCACCAGCACCGACGACGGTTTGCGTCTCTGGCTCAATGGTGAGCTGATCATCGAGAACTGGACGGACCACGCGACGACCGATGACTTCAGCGAGCCGATCTATCTGGAGCCGGGTGTCTACACCCTCATCATGGAGTTCTATGAGAATGGGGGCGGCGCGGCGGCGCAGCTCTTCTGGCAGACGCCGGGTGTGGTGCGCCAGATCATTCCGGCCGGTCCGCTGCAGCTTCCGCTTCGGGCCAGAGCGCTGTATCCCAAGAACGGCGACGTCGATGTCCCGCAAGACGTGACGCTGATGTGGAGCGCCGGCGAGACAGCCGCCCAGCACCAGATCTACTTTGGTGACGATAAGGACGCCGTCGCCGCCGCTACGCCCAGCACCGCCGGTATCTATCGCGGCCAGCAGGGCCTGGATGAGACCACCTATGCCGTCGGCGGCCTGGAGTGGAACAAGACCTACTTCTGGCGGATCGACGAGGCCAACACGCTCGAGGCCGACAGTCCCTGGAAAGGCGCCGTCTGGAGCTTCACCACCGCCGACTTCATCGTGGTCGATGATTTCGAAGGCTACACCAACGAAGTGGGCAGCCGTGTCTTCCAGGGCTGGATCGACGGCCTGGGCTACACGGAGCCGCCGCCAGGTGTGGCAGGCAACGGTACCACCGCGATCGTCGGCCACGACATCTGGAGTCCCGACAGCCCCTACTATGAGGGTCAGATTGTCGAGACCGCCGACCCGCACGGCGGCACTCAGGCCATGCCCGTGTACTTTACCAACTCGGCGACGCCGTACAAGGCTGAGGCGTGGCGGACCTGGACGACGGCCCAGAACTGGACCGTCAACGGTGTCACGGATCTGAGTCTGTGGTTCAAGGGCAGCCCGGCGGGCTTTATCGACAACGGTGGCGGCAGCTTCACGATGAGCGCCGCCGGCAATGACATCTGGGGTACTGCCGATCAATTCCGCTATGTGTACAAGTCGCTCAACGGCAACGGCAGCATCACCGCCAAGGTCGAGAGCATTGAGAACACCAATGCCTGGGCCAAGGGCGGCGTGATGATCCGCGAGGGTCTCGACGCCGGCGCCAAGCACGTGATGGCGGTCGTCACTCCGGGCCAGGGTATTCAGTTGAC
>Ga0272444_10005871_pt1 | contig 10583 bp, 7 predicted proteins | sample SSMForm13_FD_201033 | JGI IMG/M metagenome (GOLD analysis project Ga0272444, IMG submission 201033) | Marine sediment archaeal communities from Little Sippewissett salt marsh, Falmouth, MA, United States - SSM-Form-13 | ecosystem: Environmental > Aquatic > Marine > Wetlands > Sediment ...
GGCCACGATCAGGCCGGAGACCCCGAGCACGGCGACCACCCCGCCCTCCGAGTAAAGGACACAGTCTTCCGAGTCGACGGCGACGATGGGACCCCGCTCCGTGTTGCCGTGCTCCCCCTTCCCCCAGACGCGCGCGACCGCAGACCACGTCCCGACGTCGTCCCAACCGAAGTCCGCGGGGACCACGAGAACGCCCGTCGCCCTCTCCATCACGCCATAGTCGACCGAGATGCCGGGGGTGCTCTCGTAGAACTCGGCGACCTCGTGCTCGAAGCGCTCCTGGCCCGGAAGGGTCCTGACGTGATCGAGGGCGCGCGCGACCTCCGGAAGGTGCTCCGAAACGTCGGCGAGAAACCGATCCGCACGCCAGACGAACATGCCGCTGTTCCAGTAGTACCCGCCGTCCTCGAGGAACGACCGGGCCCGCGCGCCGTCGGGCTTCTCCTCAAAGCGGGCCACGGCGAAGACGCCCTCGAGCGCCGCCGGCTCCCCGGCCAGGATGTATCCGTACTCCGTCTCGGGCCGCGTCGGGCGGATCCCGAGCGTCACGAGAGCCCGTTCGGACTCCGCGGCCTCGAAGGCGAGTGTCATGGTCCGGCGGAACCTGTCGGCATCAGCGACGACGTGGTCCGCCGGCAGGATCGCCAGGGTTGCGTCCGGATCGGTCGCCAGAAGCGCGCGCGCCGCGAGCGCAATGGCCGGCGCCGTGTTCCGGCCGCGGGGTTCCCCGACGATCCGCTCGGGAGCGATCCGCGGGAGCTCTGCCAGCATGCGGTCCCTGAGCGCGGCGCTCGTCATCACGATGCTCTTGCCGATGTCGACCAGCGGCACGATCCGGTCGAGCGTCTCTGCGACCAGCGTGCGATCGGAGACGAGCCGGACGAGCTGCTTGGGGCGGTCCCCCCGGCTCATCGGCCAGAGTCGTTCGCCGCGTCCACCCGCGAGCACGACCGCGTACCTCACGCCGCACCTCCGGAGAACGGATCAGGAAATCCTCTCGAGGCAGTAGTCAGCGATTCCAACGAGCACCCCCGGATCCCCGTCGACGTCGTCGAGGGCCGACTTGGCGAGCGCAGCGAGCTTCGCTGCGGCCCGGCGCGCGGCCTCGGGGCCGTGCACCGTCACGAACGTGTTCTTCCCCTCGTCCTGCCCGACGTCCTTGCCGATCGTCTTGGCGTCACCCTCGGCGTCGAGCACATCGTCGATGATCTGATACGCGACTCCGAGGTTGCGCGCGTAGGCCCGAAGCGCTGCCAGACGCTCGTTCGGAGCGCCGAGGAGGGTGCCCCCGACGGTCGCCGAGACCATGAAGAGCGAGCCCGTCTTGCGGCTCTGGATGTACTCGAGCGTGTCCGCGTCGATCGTCTCCCGACCTGCCACCTCAAGGTCGACGTGCTGCCCGCCGACCATTCCGAACGAGCCGACGGCGGTCGCGAGGTCCGTGACCGCCCTCGCGATCGAGGGCCCGGAGGCGCCGACGTCGACGCCGTTCTCGGCCACGAGCTTGAACGCGTGCATCAGGAGCGCGTCCGCGGCCAGGATCGCGGTGGCGGTGCCGAACGCTCGGTGGGTGGTCGGCCGACCCCTCCGCATCATGGCATTGTCCATCGAGGGAAGATCGTCGAGCACCAGCGAGCAGCAGTGTACGTACTCGACGGCGCACGACGACTTCACGATCTCGTCACCATCGAGGCCGAGCGCCCTGGTCGCCGTGAGCGCGATGATCGGTCGAAGGCGCTTGCCCCCGTTCAGGGCGGAGTACCGGATCGCCTCGTGGATGCGCTCTGGGTACTCGCCGGGAGGCGGGAGCCACCGGTCGAGCGCCCCCTCGACCACGCGGCGTTCCTCCTCAAGCAGAGTCGCGATGTCCGGCATCGGATGCCTCCGGCGTGGCGCGGGTCCGCCCGGGACGGCCTCAGAATCCTCTGAGCATGCTGTAGTAGATCGCCTCGGTGTGAAGAGTCACTCCGTCCCAGTCGTACGTCTCCAGGACGTGCCGCCGAGCCCTTTCCCCGACCGCGTTGCATCGATCCGGGTTCTTGAGGAGGCCGGCGAGCTTCTCGGTCAGATCGCCGACGTCTCCCTGCCGGAACGTGGCTCCGCAATCACCGATCACCTCGAGGTTCTCCGAGATGTCACTCGTCAGGCAGCAGTTTCCAAAGCTCATCGCCTCGAGGAGCGCGATCGGAAGGCCCTCGATGTCCGAGGGGAGGACGAAGACGCGCGCGTTCGAGTAAAGCTCGTCGAGGACGTCGCCGTAGATGTAGCCCAGGAAGCGCGTCCGCTGGTCACCGAGCGCGTGGAGACGATCGACGTACTCGCTGGAGAAGCTCGTACCGCCCGCGATGATGAGCTCGGCGTCCGTGTCGAGCCTCTTGTAGGCGTCGAGGAGGTAGTGGCAGCCCTTCTCGGGCACCAGGCGCCCGACGAAGAGCACGTAGTTGCCGGGCTCGATGCCCATCTCCCGGATCTTCTCGGCGGGCCTGACGCTCGGGAGAACCGTGCCGTTCGGTATGTACGTGACCGTTCTGTCGCGCGTCCTCTGGAAGTACTCCCGGAGCGCCTTCGAGACGACCACCGTGCGGTTCGGGAAGTAGACGGATGTGTACTCGCAGCGCCTGAGCACCCACGTGGCGAACGCGCCCCACTTCTCCCTCTGCCAGTCGAGGCCGTGAACCGTCACGGCGGTCTTCATGCCCCGGAGCCGTGGCAGGTTCGCGAACATCGATGGCCCGAGCGCGTGGAAGTGGACGATGTCGTAGTCCTGCGCAAGGATGTGCGGTATCGCGACGGCGCAGTGCGACGCGGTGTCGAGATGCTTCGATCTGATGCTCGGCAACACGACGAGCTTGATGCCGCGGTACTCGCCCTCCATCTTCGAGTAGTACGGGCGGCAGTAGACCGTGACGTCGTGGCCCCGCTCGACGAGCCGGCTCGCAAGCTCCTCGACGTGCCGCTCGATCCCGCCGTACGTCGCCGGGATGCCCTTCTGACCCAGCATCGCGATCTTCACCGAATCACCCTCTCGTATATCTCCAGGATCCTGTCGCAGTGAAGCTCGGGCGAGTGGTCGCGCTCGAGCTTGGCCCGTGCGGCCCGGCCCATCTCGCCCGCGCGCCGACGGTCGGCCGCAAGCTCCGTGACCCTCTCCGCGAGCCCAACTCCGTCGCCCGGCTCGAACAGGAGGCCCGTCTCCCCGTCCACGACGAGCTCCGGTATGCCGCCGATCGAGGCGCCGACGACTGGCTTCCCGAAGGCGAACGACTCGAACACGGTCATGGGCGAGTTCTCGTAGCACTCGGACGGCATGATCACACAGAGCGCGTCCGAGAACGCCGAGCGAAGCCGCTCGCCAGTAACGTAGCCGAGGAACTCGACGTTGTCGAGTCCCATGTGGGCCGCCCGGGCCTCGAGCTCATCGCCCAGGGGCCCGGTGCCCGCGATCACGAACCGAACGCCACGGGCGCGCGCCGCCGCCCGGAGAACGACGTCAGCGCCCTTGCCCGTGGCCAACCGCCCGATGTAGGCGGCGTGGTCTCCGGAGTCGTAGGCCGGCTCGTAGCCCTCGAGGGAGATGGCGTGCGGCACGTGCACGATCCTCGACGGCTCGACGCCGTGCGCGATCATCCGATCCCTGAGCGACCGGCTCGGCGCCACGAACAGGTCCACGAGCCGGCGATACGTGCCGAGGACCGCGTGCACGTACGCCTCGGCGCAGACGTTGAGACTCTGGGCGACCGACTCGTGCATGCAGCGATGCACGACCGCACGGTAGTACCGCCCCCCCAGACACCGCTCGCACACCGCCCCGTCGACGAACATCTGGTAGTTCGGACACACCAGCTTGTAGTCGTGGAGCGTCTGAACGACGGGCACGCCGCGCGCCTCAAGCCCGTACAGGATCGAAGGCGACAGCTGGTGCGCGATGTTGTGAAGGTGCGCAACGTCGGGGCTCGTCCTCTCGGCGAGCGCCTCGATCTTCCGCCGCGCCTCCAGCGAATAGACGACGCGCGCCGCCGCGCGGATCCTGTCCCGGAATCCCCTCAGCTTGTCAAAACCCGACGGCGAGACGAAGTGCTCCGAGTACGCCGACGGTTCGTTCTCCGGATCCTCCATCGAGAACGGGACGACCTCGTGGCCGCGGTCCTCGAGCATGCGGGAGAGCTCGAAGTAGTACCTCTCCGCTCCGCCTTTCAAGTAGTGGTACTTGTTGACCGCAAGCACCCTGAGGGCGCGTCCGGAATCGCCCGCCGCCCCGCCGGTCACTGCCTCACCCTGGTGTCGAGCCCGAACAGCTTCGCCCCCGCGATCCACGCAACCGGACCGAGCGGCCGCCGCCGCATCGGGGGACTCACGGTGCAGACCATCCAGCACTGCTCGGCGCAGTGGTCGACCGCTCTCCGCACCGTGTTTTCCGAGCGGCCCGCGAGCTCCTCGAAGCTGCCGTCACGGATGTTCCCCATCTTGACGTCGAGGATGTTGCACGGGAAAACGTCCCCGGAGGGATCGAGAAAGAAGTGATCGATCCCAGCGCGACACGGGAGGCGCCGCGGTCTCCCCAGCACGTAGTCGATGAGTCCCCTCATGTAGTACGCCCTGGCCCAGTCGCGAGGGCGCCGCGACCTGAGTTCGTCTCGCATGATCCCCGCGATGTCCTCTACGCTCCTCCCCGACCGTGGTCGCTCTCCATCGTGAGCGCCGAAGAAGAAGGGCGAGCTGTGGACCGCGCTCGCGATGAACTCGATTCCCGTTTCGTCGGCCAGCTTCTTGACCCTCGCCACCTCCCCCGCGTTCGCCTCACTGGACGTCGCGGCGAGCCCGAGGTCGCGAACGCCCTGGTCCTTGAGCCTCCGGGCCGTCTCGATCACGCGATCGAACGCACCGTCGATGCCGCGGATCCGATCGTGCAGCTCCCCGACGGCGTCGACTGAGATACGGACTGCGACCTCGGGCATGCTCGCGACCGCCTCGGCGATCCGGGCCGGCACGAGGCCGTTCGTGGAGATCGAGATCCGGGCCCGGGGACAGGCCTCACGCATGACGCCCACGACGTCGACGATGTCGTCCCTCATGAACGGCTCCCCCCCGCTGACGTTGATCGACCTCAACGACGAGGGAAGCCACCGGTAGTCCCCGGGCGCAAGCTCGTCCCGGGCGTCGGCCTCCCGGCGCCAAATGTCGCAGATCTCGCAGCGCGCGTTGCAGCGATACGTCACCGCCGCGACGCAGCCGAGGGGACCCGACATCAGTCAACCTCCCCGCCCACGTCCCGGCCGAAGAGGTGCGCGTAGGCGCTCAGGAGCTCCTTGCTCGTGTGGTCCCAGGAGAGCTCCCGTTCGATCCGCGCGCGGTTCCTGCGCCCCATCTCCGCCCTGAGATCCGGGTCGTCCAAGAGCTGGATGATCCTGTCGCCGAACTCGATCTCGTCGTTCGGCGACGCGTACAGGGCGCCGTCCTGTGCCGAGTAGCGGCTCTCGAGAAGCTCGAAGGAGACCATCGGCTTCCCGAAGATCATGTACTCGAGGACCTTGTTCATGGTCGAGACGTCGTTCAGTGGGTTCCGCGGATCCGGACAGACGCAGACGTCGGCCGTCGAGAGATAGCGGCGCACGTCGTCGTCCGGTATGCGTCCGGTCATGTCGACACAGTCGGTGAGCCCCAGGTCCTCCCGGAGCTCCTTGATCGCCGGGAACGAGTCGCCGGACCCGATCAGGGCGAAGTGCACGTCCCTGCGCTTCACCACGTCGACGACGTGGCGGATCGCGCGCAGGAGGTAGTCGAGGCCGTCCTGCGGCCCCATGACCCCGAGGTAGCACACGAGGTGCTTCTTCCCTTTCCGGAGCGCCGCGTCGGGCGGGACCGGCGCGAAGTGGTCGATCTCCGGGCCGCTTCGGACCACGAAGATGTCATCCGCGGGAAAGCCACCCACGTCGACCGCGTGCTGCTTGTAGGAGCAGTTCGTGGAAAGCACCATGTCCGCGGAGCGATAGGTCGCCCACTCGAGCGCCCTCAAGAGGACGTAGTAGACGGCCTTCCGCCCTCCGAATCGCGAGAGGTAGAGCTCCGGGCAGAGATCGTGCTGATCGTAGACGAACCTCGTCTTGCCGAAGAGCTTGAACAGAAGCCCGATCAGGAAGAACGTATCCGGCGGATTGCAGGCGTGGATGGCGTCCAGCCCGCGCTCACGGCTGATCTTCCTGGCAAGCGCCAGGCTTTTGAACCAGCAGTAGGGAAACTCCCACGCGTACGACAGGCGTGTCGTCGTCGGTGGGGGTGCCGGGTAGCGGTAGATGTGGATGCCGTCGATGACCTCGTAGGGCTCCATGTAGCCCATGCCCTGCGGGCAGATGACGCTGATATCGTACCCGGCGTTCCGAAGCGTCCTCGACTCCAGCCAGACACGACGGTCGAACGGCACCGGCAGGTTCTCGACGATGATGAGGATCCGCTTCGCCTCGGCCAATTCAGCTCCCCCTCCCCCGCCGGGGGGATTCCTACCAGGATATCCCGACGTACGATCCGTTGACGCGCGACGGGTCGTCCACGATCCGAACGAGGTCCACGAGGATCTGGTCGCTCCGCATCATCGACGGGAGCGCGCGGAACTCATCGTCGGAGTTCGCCACGACGAGCACCTCGGTCCGCTCGACCACCTCGTCGAGAGAACTCGCCTTCAGCGTCTCCGCGTACGGCAGCTCGTGCTCGAGGAAGCCGAGGTTCGACCCGAAGAGCTCGGTCCACGAGATGTTCCGATCGTAGATGCACAGCTCGTACCCCTTGCCGATCAGCGTGCTCACGACATGGATGATCGGGCTCTCCCGAAGATCGTCCGTGCGCGCCTTGAAGCTCATGCCCAGGACTCCGATCTTCCTCTTGCCCGTTTCTCGGATCAGGTCGATCGCGCGTTCGATCTGGAGCCGGTTCGACGGCATCGCCGCGGATATCACGGGGCACTCGACGCCCTGCTCCTGGCTCATTCGCACGGTGGCCCGGAGGTCCTTCGGCAGGCACGAGCCGCCGAATGCGAAGCCGGGCTTCAGGTAGTAGGGCGAGAGGTTGAGCTGCGTGTCCAGACAGAAGATCTCCATGACCTCGTGGCTGTCCGGAACGCCCATGGACTTCGCCAGGTTCCCGATCTCGTTCGCGAAGCACACCTTGAGAGCGTGAAAGCAGTTGTCCGCGTACTTGACCATCTCCGATGCCTTGAGCGACGTGCGAACCAGCGGCGCCTCGATCGGCGCGTAGATCTGGGCCAGGACGTCTCCCGCACGGGTGCCCGGAGTCCTCTCACCGATGACGATCTTGGGAGGGTGATAGAAGTCCTGAACCGCCGACGCCTCGCGGAGGAACTCCGGATTGAAGAGGACCCCGAAGCCTTCCCCCTCCTCCTTCCCCGACTCGCTCTCCAGGATCGGCAGAAGCTCACGCTCGACCGTGCCCGGCGGGATCGTGCTCCGAAAGACCACCGTGTGGAAGGCGTCCTTGCCCCGAATGACCTCGGCGATCTGCTTGCACACCCTCCTGGTGTACTCGAGGTTCGGGCTCCCTCCGTCGCTCGAAGGAGTCCCCACACACACCAGCGAGACGTCCGTGTCGCTCGCCGCCCCGTAGTCGTCCGTCGTGGTGAGCCTCCCCTCCTCCACCCCCCGAGCCACCAGCTCGGGAAGCCCCGGCTCGACGATCGGGCACAGCCCGCTTCCGATCGCGTCCACCTTGCGTCGATCGACGTCAAGACCGACGACCGTGTGACCCAGTTCCGCCAGGCATGCCGCCGACACGCACCCGACGTAGCCCAGCCCCAGCACGCTGATCTTCATGTTCCTTCGCTCTCCCTCTCTTCATCCCCGCAGCAGATTCTCAACCGGCGAGTAGTCGACGTGTGTTCCTCCGTCCGTCCACTCCGAGACGTCGAGTCCGGACGTCGCCCTCCGCGCGCACCGCTCCGCGACGAACCCGAACCTCCCGACGAAGCGCTCTCCGCCGTCGGCGCGCGAGCTTCCAAACATCAGCCGATCGCTGCCGTCGGCGAAGTCGGCCACGATCGTGACTCCCCGCGCGAGCGGGCCCGATGGACACGACACCTCGGGTGCACCTCCCCCGGCGAGCGGGACGATCGCGTAGGCCATGGCGGCCGGAAGCGTCGTCGTGCCCCTCGCAACCAGGGCCGGGGCGGGCCTCTTGAGCCCGAAGCCCGAGGAGACCCAACCGGCCGGCGGGGTTTCCCGCCCCTCGAGGGTCTCGAGGTGGACTCCCTCCGGGAGCCAGGAAGCGATTCGGATCGACCGACCCTCCTCGTCCGCGAACACCCCGTCCCCTAGGCCTCCCGCGGTCATGCCCTCCCCGAGCTGAAACGTCGCCGAAAGCTCGTGGTGTCCCGCTCCCAGCAGGAGGTCGACCACGATCCAGTAGCCGCCCGCAACGTAGACGACCGACCTCCGATGTGTGACGCCCCGGCGCGCGTACCCGTCGTGTTCGCCCTCGAAGTACTGCCAGTCCGGACTCGTTGCCCAGGCCGCGGGCCGCGGTCGCGCCCGGCGCCCCCAGAGAAACGGCCCGAGCATCTGCGACTGGTCCTCGCCGTCGACCCGCACCGTGTTGTGGGCCCACGTGCTCCGGAAATGGTCCCTGAGCGAGCGATCGCCCTGATAGCAGTAGGTCCCCGGATCGACGACGACCCAACGCCCGCCGTGCCACAGGACGAACGACAGGCAGTCGGCGTGGCCGTGCGCGGCCGTCGAGAGATACCCCAGTGGGCCGCAGTCGATCACCCCGTGATGCTCTCCATCGCCGAGGACGAAGTACCCGCCGTCCTCGAACGCCCGGCGACCGACCGCGCTCCCGCCGTCGGAGCCCTCTCGGACCCACGACTGAAGCCACGCGGAGACCGCGTCGGGTCCCGTCAACCACACGGCCGGTTCCAGGTCCTGCGGCGACACGGACGCGAGCACCCGGGAACCGGACGCCACCTGCGCCGCCAGCGCCGCGCGGATCGGCTGTCGTTCCATCTCCTGGTCGGAGAGCCCCAGCACGCGACCTCCGTCGTCGTCTCCGATCGACGGAGGCACGCCTCCGGGCCCCGCGGCCGAGACCAGGAAGTCGGCCATCCTCTCCACGGCCTCGTCGAACCGCCGGCCCGGCGGCAGGCCGAGCACGGTCGAAGCCGCGCGGCCGGCGAGGCAGAGCTCCAGAACGAACGCCCCGTAGTGGAACGCCTGCTCGCGGCTCACGCCGTCGGCCGCCACCTGAGCGGGCACCTCGCGGTCCATCAGGACCGCGCCCGCCCGGACCCAGCGATCGGATCCGATGAGAAACGGGAGCTTCGCCCCGGTCACGACGAGCCCGACCGCCTCTCCGATCAGATGGTTGTTCTTCGAAGAGGCGTAAACTGTGAGATTATCATGCACATGTCGTGCCTGCAACGCCGCACTGACCGCGAGGCGGCCGGGATCGCCGCCGCGCGCGCCCTCCGCGCCGATCAGATCGAGCGCCATACACCATGAGATCAGCCGAAGGCCGAGCTCCAGCGCACTTGACCAGTTGATCCCAAATAGTGGCGGATTCGCGTCGATCCACGCCGTGACTTGCCGCCAGACCTCCCGCGCGAAGCGCGGATCCCCGGTCAGGACGTGCGCCCGGGCGAGGGTGACAAGCTGGTGGTGGCGATTGACCTCCCAGCAGAATCTCGGCTCCGCCGGGCGGCTTCCGCCGTGCAGGTTGACGTCGGCCCAGAAGTCGAGGCCCCATCGCTCGCCGGTCACCGGATCCCGATGCCAGTCGGGACTCGCCCCGACCTCGAGCTCGGCCCACCCGAACGCGGGGACGGTACCCTCGAGCACGGCCTCGGCGGCGCGGACGACGGCCCGCGGGTCGACGCCGATCGCTTCCAATCCCCTTCGGAGCGCGTGGCGCTCCCGCGCGCCGGGAAGGAGCGACCATCGTGAGGCCTCCAGCGACTCGAGGACGCGGCCGTCGGCGTCGTCCGCGTCGACCGCGCCCTCGACGATCCTCTCGGCGGGCACGATCGATTCCTGCGGCCGCGGCGCCCCGGGCCGCCCGACCCGGTGAGAGACGCCCCTGAGGGTCCGGAGCCCGACCTCGCCCGCGCTCATCGCGAGCATCCGTCGGAGCTTCCACGCGGCGCGCTCGACGCTTCTCATCTCGCGCCACCTCCGCGCGTGAGTTCCAGGAGGAGCGCCTCGATCGCGTCGGTTGTCGTCTCCCAATCGTAGCGCGCCGCGACGTACCGGCGGCACCGCGCACGGAGCGCGGTCGCGGCGTCTCGATCCGAAAGCCACTCGAGGAGGACCTGGATGCCGCGCCGGATCGCCGCCGGCTCCGGCCCCGCCAGAACGAGCTGGGGCGCGAGCGGCCTGAGAATCTCCGGCGTGGCGCCGACCGGCGTCCCGAGCACCGGCGTGCCGCAGGCGAGGGCCTCCAGTGTGACCAGGCCGAATCCCTCGAACGCGAGCGAGGGCAGCACGAACAGGTCGGCGGCCTGGTAGTAGCGCACGAGGTCGTCGTCATCGACGAATCCGAGAAGCGCGACGTCGTCGCCCAGACCGAGCCATTTGCGACGTTGCGAG
>Ga0272444_10005872_pt1 | contig 10579 bp, 6 predicted proteins | sample SSMForm13_FD_201033 | JGI IMG/M metagenome (GOLD analysis project Ga0272444, IMG submission 201033) | Marine sediment archaeal communities from Little Sippewissett salt marsh, Falmouth, MA, United States - SSM-Form-13 | ecosystem: Environmental > Aquatic > Marine > Wetlands > Sediment ...
CCTGTCCTATTTGCTGAAGGAGAGTGTCATCGTGAGTCCCCTGCTTATCGCCATAATAGTCGTCGTTGTTATCATCATCGCGGCCATCGTGGTCTATTTCCGGAATTACCGCAAGGTCGGCCCCAACGAGGTCCTGATCATTTCGGGAGGCAAAAAGCGAACGGTTACCATGCCGGACGGCAGCAGCCGTGAGGTCGGATACCGATTCCGTATCGGCGGCGGTACGTTCGTGAACCCGTTCACCGAACAGGCGCAGATACTGCCCCTTGAGATCATTCCGATGGAGTTCGCCGTCGAGGACGCCATATCGACCAACGGCATCCGTTGCACGGTCAAGGGTACGGCCGAAGTCAAGATATCCGGCGACGAAGCCATGATTCATCTGGCCGCGGAGCAGTTTTTGGGCAAGCCGCTCTCGGACATCCGCGACGTCGCCTTCCGCACGCTGGAAGGTTCGACCCGAGCGCTCATCGGCAGTATGCATCTCGAGTCGCTGAATAAGAACCGCAAGGATTTCGCCGGCAAAGTGTTCGAGGACGTCGGCGAGTACTTCCGCAATATGGGGTTGAACCTGCTCTCCTACAACCTCAAGGAAATCACCGATCCCTCCGGTTACCTGGAGGCGCTCGGGAAACCGCGTATCGTACAGGCGCGTCGCGATGCCGAGGTTGCGGAAGCCGAGGCCGCCCGTGACGCCATCATCAAATCGGCCGAGGCGAAGAAAGAAGGGGACATCGCCAAGATACAGGCCGATACGGAAATCGCCGAGGCCAACCAGCAGTATGAGCTCAAGAAAACGGGCCTTCAGAAGGAGCTAAATCGCTCCAAGGCCGACGCTGATTTCTCCTATGAACTCCAGCGGCATCGCCTGAATCAGGATTTGAAGCTGGAAGAGGGCAAGGTCAAGCTGATAGAGAAGGACTCGGCCGTTGCGCTCGAAAAGAAGGAAATCGAACGAGTCCAGCAGGAGCTTGAAGCCAAGGTGCGCCGGCCTGCCGAAGCCGAGCAATTCCGTCTTCAGGCCGAGGCCAAAGGCATGGCCGAAGCGAAGCGGCTGCAGGGCATTGTCGAGGCCGAACTGATCGAGAAGGTCGGCGAAGCCGAAGCCGACGCTCTCCGCAAGAAAGCCCAGTCCTGGAACGCGTATTCGCAACCGGCTCTTCTGCAGCTCATGTTCGAGCGGCTGCCCGAATTGGCCCGTGAGATGGCTGCGCCGATATCCAAGGTCGACAAGATCATCATGGTATCAAACGACGGCAAGCTGGGAACCTCCAAGATCACCGGCGAGCTGGCAGCCATGATGACGCAGTTGCCCACAGTCGTCAAGGAGCTGTCGGGTTTCGACCTCGAGCACTGGCTGAAGAATCTGAGCGAGAAGGGCAAGGACACGACCGAAGGCGCGGACAAGGAATAAGCGATGATATCCAACAGGATCGGACGCCTCGAGCTCTCCCCCACCCTTCGCATCAACGCCAAGGCCAAGGCCATGAAGGCCGAGGGCATCGACGTCATCGACTTCTCCGTCGGAGAACCCGACTTCCCGACGCCGGCCAATATCAAGGACGCCGGCATCAAGGCCATCAACGATAACTTCACCGGCTACACGGCCAACGACGGCATTCCGGAACTGAAAACGGCCATCCGCAACCGGCTTCGCGAGGACCACGGCCTGGACTACAAGCCCGGAGAGATCATTGTCTCCTCGGGCGCCAAGCAGTCCCTGTACAACATCTGCGTGGCGGCGATCAATCGCGATGAAGAAGTCATTATCCCGGCTCCGTACTGGGTCTCCTACCCGCAGATGGTGCTGATGGTCAAGGGCAAGCCGGTGATCGTACCGACCAAGGAAGAGAACGGGTTCCGCCTGACACCGGAGGAACTCAAGGCGAATATCAGTTTTAATACAAAGGCGATAATTCTCAATAATCCGTCCAATCCGACCGGCAGCGGCTATCCGCTGGACTGGCTGGAAGAGGTGTGTGAGGTGGCCGCCGCCGAGGGATTGCTGATCATCGCCGACGAAATATACGAGAAGGTCGTATACGACGACTACCGCTTCCATTCCATCGCCTCCCTCAGCGACAAGATCAAGGAGAGGACGGTACTGGTCAACGGTGTCTCCAAGGCGTACTCCATGACCGGCTGGCGTATCGGCTATGCCGCCGGCCCGCGCGAGCTTGTCAACGCCATGGGCATCGTGCAATCGCATACGACCTCGAACGCGAATTCTATTGCGCAGAAAGCCGCCGCCGAGGCGCTCTCGGGACCGCAATCCGAAATAAGCCAGATGGTGGCCGAATTCCGCACGCGCCGCAACTACATGCTCAACAAGCTGCGCCGCATTCCCGGGGTGTCGTGCCATGAGCCGGAGGGTGCATTTTATCTCTTCCCAAATGCGGCCTCGTACTACAACACGGAATACCGCGGCATGAAGATCCGCAACTCATACGGGTTGTCGTATTTCCTGCTCAAAGAGGCGGCGGTAGCCATTGTTCCGGGCAGCGCTTTCGGGTCCGAGGACCACATCCGACTCTCGTATGCCACCTCGATGGACAAGATCGAGGAAGGCACGGATCGGATCATCGAGGCGATGGCCAAGCTGAAGGAATCGCCGAAGTACAAGCGCATCGCCCTCCAGAACGTCATGACTCATCCTCGCGGCGCCACCGAGGCCAATACTGCGGTCGGCATTGAGGAGCGGGACGCTCTGGTCCAGGAGGCCGAGGCCAATCTGCCGTACGATCGCTATTTCGAGTGGAACGCCAACATCAACGGCATCATCATCCAATTGCGCACCAACGTGCCGCATCTGTATGATTTCTGGGTCGAGAACTGGTACCCCGCCCAGCTGGAGGCCGATCTCGAGCCGCACGGTATCATCTACGCCGTTGACGGCGTCCCGGGACGAACGCCGTACGGATACTACTGCCCCGAGATGAAGACGGCGGTGCTGTTCAACACCTCCTATTACGGCCAGGTGCGGAGTTGGGCATTGGGTATGGTGGCCCAGGCCAGCGAGCGCATGCTCGACGTGCACGGCGTGCGTGCGGCGTGCCTAGATTATGACGGCAAGGGCCTGGCCCTGATCGGTCCGAAGGGTCTTGGTCGCGGCAGTACGTTCAGCCGAATGCTTGAGGACGGCGAGGCTTCTTTCGTGACCAACGACTGGGTTTTCGTTCGTTATCGCGGCAGCGACGCGGTCGCCGACGCCCCCGAGCGGAAGTTCTACATCAAAACGTCGGTGGCCAAGAACCTTCCGAGGTACACCCGGATTTTTGACCGCTCCAAGTGCGAAAACGTCGTCACCAACCGGGCCGACTGGACCAATATGAAGGAGCTGGTCGACGAGTGCCCGTTGGATTTGGGTGAGCCGTACTGCTACTGGGGGGCGAAGGACTCACGGGCAATGGTCGACCCGGCCTGGATCGGCGGTCCCGCTCGGTGCGTGAAACGCACCCGGCTTAAAACGGTCGCGCTTCTGCATCACGAACCGAACGGCCCGGCTATAGAGCCGCTCGATCCGGAGACCGCGCTGGATTATGTCACCGAGGGCAAATATCGCTATCCGACCGGCGCCGGCATGAGCCCCTACCAGGTGCAGCCGTTTTTCAATCCGTACATGCTCGGATCGTCGGCCGACCAGGAGGACCTACAGCGCCGGAATTTCCATCAGCTTCTCCGGGTGGCCAAGGCATACAAGGTCAATGTGGGCGCCATCCCGCCTGAGGCGCTGAAAGCCCGGATTCGCGAACTGGTTTAGATTAGGAGATCAGCATGGCCAATACATTGGGAATCATCAAACCGGATGCAGTACGTCGGCGACTGGTCGGTGCGGTTATCAGTCGCATCGAGAATGCCGGGCTGATAATCCGGGGCCTCAAAGCCGTCCGCCTGACGAAGGACGAGGCTCAGCGTTTCTATGCCGTTCACGAAGACAAGCCGTTTTTCAAGTCGCTGGTGGAGTTCATGACCTCGGGTCCGATCGTGGTGATGGTTCTCGGCGGTCACGGGTCGATCGAACGCTGGCGCGAGTTGATGGGAGCCACCGATCCGGCCAAGGCCAAATACAACACGATCCGTCGCGAGTACGCAACCTCGGTCGAGAAGAACGTCGTCCACGGCTCGGACAGCGAGGCCACGGCCAAGGCCGAGGTCGCGTTCTTCTTCCGCAGCGAAGAGATTCTTCCGAAGGATGCTAGCTGAGATGTCTGACTCATTGTACAATACGCAGTTTTATGCGCGGTTCAGCCGCGATCTTCAGAAACGTCTGAACGGTCCCAATATCAAGACCGTCAAGTTGGAAGATCTGCGCGAGCCGGCTCTACAAACCGGGACGCAAACGCGGTTCGGCTCCTGGGGCTGGCGCTCGGCCGTATCCAGCCGCATCGCCGAGAAGACCGTCTGCCTGGGATCGGAGAAGGTGCGCGAGTTCCATCTCTCGGACTCGAAGAAGAAGATCATCGCTTCTGCTCCCGACGAACTGGAGAAAGTCCTGCACCTGATGGAAACGATGCCGTTCGTGCATCTTCCTCGCCAGATGGGGCACAACTCGGTGTACAATCCCAGGTGCAATATCTACATGTCCGTCGCCGACCTGAAGAACTATCGGCTGGCGTACATGTGGGGATACACCATGGGCAGGCTATCCAAGGCGCCGGGACCGGAGTTCACCCTCATACACATCCCCGAGGAGCACCACATACGGCAACAGGCACTGGTGCTGCCCGATCACAATATCACCATCGTGCTGGGCTCGGACTATATGGGTGAGGACAAAAAGGGGTTTTTGCGCAACGGCATGTATTCAGCCGACGAAGCCGGCCTCCTGGGGTTGCACGCCGGTACAAAGGTGGTTGTCATTCGGGACAAAGCTACGAACAAGCTCAAGAAGTACGGCGTCTTTCTGTTCGGCCTCTCGGCCACCGGCAAGAGCACCTGGTCCTGTCATCAATTGGGGCTGGATTGGCGCAAAGGCGAACGCACCTACGTTTGTCAGGACGATATCTGCTTTTTGAACAGCGACGGTTCGGCGTACGGCTCCGAGGAGAACTATTTCGTCAAGACCGACGTCGACGCCAAGTTGCAGGAGGCGATGTACACCTCCCTGGTTCACAAGAGCGCCCTGTACGAGAATGTCATGATCAACGCCGACGGCGGCCCGGATTTCCTCGATGAGAACCTCTGCGGCAACGGACGGGCGGTCATCATGCGCAAGCAACTCAAGATAGACCGCGGCCGCTGGCCTTTCCGCATGAAGGATATCTACTATCCGTCCATCAATCTGCCGCCCCTCGATGAGCTCGACGGGCTGGTGTTCGCTTTCATCACGCGCCGGAATACGATCATGTCGTTCGCTCAACGGCTCACGCCGATACAGGCTGCTCTCGCCTACCTCTGGGGAGAGTCAAGTCACAGCTACGCGTCGAATCCGGCGAAGGCGGGTGAATCGGTGAGAACGGTGGGTACGGATCCGTTTATCGTTGGCTCGCGGGCTCGCAAGGTCAATCGTTTCTATGATATCATCATGAGCCTGGCCGACAACTACCCGGGCAAGGTGTTTTTCTACCAATACAACACCGGCGGTATGGGCGAGATCATCGAAACGGACAAGAAGGCCGGCACAAAGAAGATGATAAGGAAGACCGAGCGAGTGCCGATCGACGTCATGGCGGCCATCCAGCGCGGCGATTTACGCGGCACCAACCAGTACCGTCCGAGCTTTCTGGGCACCGAGGAGATCATCTCGGCCGAGGGAACCGATCTGGGCAACTACCGACCGGAGAAATACTACGATCGAGACAAAATCGACGCCTACCTGAGGGACCTGGTGGCGGGTCGTCGCAAGTTCACGGAAGGTGTAACCGAGGAAGGGCTGGCGCCGGAGATACTGCGGGCCGCCGAGGAGTCGTACCGCATCGCGCCCGAGAAGACTACCAGCGTCTTCATGCCCTCGAAGCGCGAGGAACCGCCTCCCGCCAAGGAAACAACGCCCCCCCGACTCACTGACTGGAAACCCAATCCCCGTCTGTCACGGGATCGGGGCTGGCGCTACGGGTGATCGAGCGGCGCCGGAACCCCCGAAATCGGCCCCTCAGTGAACCGCTGAGTGCGTGTTTGTGTTTCACCAGACATGCCGAACGAACGGCTCGGGCGTGTTCGACCTAACGGACCGCCCCGGACGAGATTTAGAAGGACACGATGCCAACGTATCAATATCGATGTGACGAATGCGGCTACCGATTTGAGGCCTTCCAGGCCATGGTGGACGATCCTCTTACCGAATGCCCCGAATGCGGCGGCCACATTCACCGAGTCATCTCCGGCGGCGCCGGACTCATATTCAAGGGTTCGGGTTTCTATATCACGGACTACCGCGACGGCAAATACAAGAAAGACGCAGCCAAGGAGAAGACGTCCGGCGATTCGTCATCGACAAGCGCCTCGAAAAACGACGGTAAATAGCCCGCTCCGACGGCGGGCGGGCGCGGCCAACGCAGCCTCAGGAGCCATCTGTGGGAACGATTGACTGCTCAGACCTTCGCAACCGCCTGTCTTCGCCCTCGCGCCTCATAACCGACGGCACGGCCGATGAGGAATTCAGCCACGACGCCACGTCGCTCTCGACTCCCCCCCAAGCAGTTCTCATAGCCCACTCCGCTTCGGATGTAGTTGCGGCGGTGGAGTTCTGTCGTCAGCATCAGATCCCGATTACGCCTCGCGGCGCCGGCACCGGTTTGTCCGGAGGTTGCGTGCCATCGCCGGGGGGACTGGTAATTTCGACGGCGGCGATGAACGATCTCGACATCCGGCCGGACGAAAAGACTGCCATTTGCGGCCCCGGCGTCATCACGAAGGACCTTCAGGATCAAGCGGGAAAGTACGGCCTGACCTATCCCCCGGATCCGGCCAGCTATACCGAGTCCACCATCGGCGGCAACGTGGCCGAGGGCGCTGGCGGTCTGCGATGCAAACGTTTCGGCGTGACCAAGGACTACATCCTCGGGCTGGAGGCCGTCACCGGTGAGGGCCGTCTTCTCCGCACGGGCGTGTTCAGTTCGGTGCCGTGTTTCTCGCTGGGCGACGTGCTCATCGCGTCGGAGGGGACACTGGCGATCGTCACCAACGTCGCCGTCTGCCTGATAGGCAGCCCGAGCCGGGGAAGCACCATCCTGGTTGCTTTCGAGACGCCCCGTGACGCCGCCCAGGCGGTGGCCGATATCAATGCGTCGGGTATGATCCTCACGGTAATGGAGTATATGGACGGCGACACGATCGCCCTGGCGAACGAGTACGAACAAGCCGAGGGGATCGAAAAGGTGGCGGCGGCGCTGCTTCTGGAGACGGATGATCGCGACCCGCAACGGCAGACCGAGGCGGTGGAGGCGATATGCCAGCGGCATCACTGCAGCTATTTGCGTTCCGAGCCCGATCAGGAGCGGGCCGAACAGCTATGGCAATTACGGCGCAATGTCTCGAATGCCGCCAAGGCGCTCGCCGTGGTGAAAGTCTCCGAGGACGTGGCCGTTCCCAATGGCCAGTTCCCCGACCTGGTAGCGTTCGTGGCACAGATGAACCGCAAATCAGCGGTGCGAATCAACTCATACGGCCACGCCGGAGACGGCAATCTCCACGTTAATTTCCTCGGCGCGACGGACAGCCCGGCCGTTCGGGGCGAGATCGCCGACGGCGTCACGCGACTGATGCGCGAGACAATTAGGTTGGGCGGTACGCTCACCGGTGAGCACGGCATCGGTATCGCCAAGCGTGAGTACCTGCCGCTTGAATTCGATTCCCCTACCCTGGCCTTCATGCGTTCGGTCAAGGACGTTCTTGATCCGTCGCGCGTGCTGAATCCCGAAAAACTGTTTCCAATGTGAAAATAGTTGTGTCTTCGCCCGGCGACGGACTTGACATTTGTTCCTGCATGTGCTACCATGCCCCGTAATGTGCTGGGACATCTACACTCACGTGCGTATACCGCGTTCAACCCATAAATCACTAGAAGGAGTTGCGTATGGCCGTTAAGACGCTTAAGGAAACCCTGGCTGCGCAGATACCGCGACTACGGAAGGAGCGCACTAAGCTGCTCAAGGAGCACGGCAAAAAGGTCATCTCTGAGGTGGCGGTTGCCCAGGCCTTCGGCGGCATGCGGGGCGTCAAGGGTATGGTGTGTGACACGTCGGTTGTTGAGCCCGATAAGGGGTTGATCATCCGCGGTAAGCCCATCCTGAAACTCAAGGACAAGCTTCCTGAAGAAATCTTCTGGCTGTTGGTCACCGGCAAGCTGCCGACCAAGAACGAAGTGGCTTTGTTCCAGAAGGAGCTTCGGGCGCACGGCAAAGTGCCGGACTATGTTTGGAAGGTTCTCAAGGCAATGCCGAAGTCATCGCATCCGATGGCGATGCTCGACACCGCCATTCTGGCCATGGAAAACGAATCAGCCTTCCGCAAGCGCTATGCCGAGGGCATGGCCAAGACTGATTACTGGGAGCCGACGCTGGAAGACGCTATGCGCGTGATGGGCACGATCCACACGATCGCGGCCGGCGTTTACCGGATCAAGTATCACCGCGCCAGGTTGATCAAGCCGTCTCCGAAACTCGACTGGGCGGCCAACTACGCCAAGATGCTCGGCCTGCCTCCTCGTGCGGGCGCCACGGCCAAGATGATGCGGCTGTACTTGACGCTTCACTCTGACCACGAAGGCGGCAACGTCTCGGCCAACACCTGCCACACGGTGGGATCGGCGCTGTCCGATGCGTTCTACGCGGTCTCAGCCGGTCTGAACGGTCTGGCCGGTCCTCTGCACGGCCTGGCCAACCAGGAGTGCCTCAAGTGGGTGCTCGAGACCATGGACAAGTTCGGCGGAGCCCCCTCCAAGGCGCAGATTCGCGACTATGCCTGGGAAACTCTCAACTCCGGCAAGGTCATTCCCGGTTACGGTCACGCCGTTCTGCGCGTCACCGATCCGCGTTTCACGGCCTTCCTGGGCTTCGGCAAGAAGTATCTGGCCAAGGAGCCGGTGTACCAGACGGTGGCCCGCGTTTACGACGTCGTTCCGGGCGTGCTCAAAGAGCACGGCAAGGCGGCCAACCCGTGGCCGAACGTCGACGCCGGTTCGGGCTGCATCCTGTATAACTTCGGTCTCCAGGAGTTCGAGTACTACACGGTGCTGTTCTCCGTTTCGCGTTCGATGGGTATGCTTTCCCAGCTGGTGCTCAACCGCGCCATGGGAACGGCCATCACGCGTCCGAAGTCGGTCAGTACGGCCTGGATGAAGAAGGCTGTCAAGGCCAAGTAAGTCAGCGCGTAACAGCGCTCATGCAAAGCGGCCCGGTATCGGGCCGCTTTTCTTTTGTCTCGTATCGGGGCCTACTCGAGCGGTAAGGTCAGGACGAACGTGGACCCGCCTGACTGGTTCGATTCGAGCGTGATGTCACCGCCCTGATCGGTGATGATGCGATAGACCGTCGCGAGTCCCAGTCCGGTACCGGATTGCTTGGTCGTGAAGTACGGAGAGAATACCTTGTCGGCGATCTCCGGGGCAATCCCCGGCCCGTCATCAGAAAAACGGATCACAACCCGCCCGGGGGAAGTCTCGCCATCGATAGTCACCGTCCCCGCTCGTCCGGCCAGAGCCTCTTTGGTGTTGTTGAAAAGGTTCAGGAAAACCTGCCGCAGCTGATCGGGGTCGGCCCTGAGGGTAGCGTCCGGCAGCTCTGAGCGGACCAGCGCGATATTGTGTCGTTCGGCCTCGTCGCTCAGAAAAGCCACCACCTCATCGATGAGTTGCGGCACGCTCACACCGACACGCCTGGTGGCACTGTCACGCGCGAGCGCCAGAAAGCGGGTGATGATCTCGTTAAGGCGCCGGGTCTCGGAGCGGATCTTCTCGGTGAAAGCCAGAAACTCCGCATCGTTGTCGCTGGGTTTGTATTCGGCTGCCAGCCTCTGGGCGGCGATGGAGATGGTGTTGAGAGGGTTTCGGATCTCATGGGCCACCCCGGCCGCCAGGTTGCCCATCTCCGACAGGCGCTCTTTCCGTCGGGCCGCCTGCTCGAAATCTTTCAGGCGGGTGATATCGTAGAGCACAAGCACGGCCGAGTCGGCCTGTCGTTCATCATCGGTGATGCGGGACCTTGCGACAAGCAGATGCTTCTCCCCTTTCGGGCCGGCCAGGGACAGCTCGACTTCGTCGGGGGCCGCCTTGCTGTCGAGATAGCTTCTCAGATCCAGGATTTCGGCAGGAATCACTTCCGTGAAGGGTCGGCCTTCGACCTCCCCCACTCCCGTGATAGTTTCAAAGGCGCCGTTGGCCATCCTGACGGTACCATCGGTGCCAACTACCGCAACCCCGGTCTGCATCTGCTCGAACAGCCTGTCCGTCACCGATTTTATCCTGCTGTACCGCCGGGTGATCTCCTTGCGCTTCTCGCGGCTGTTCAGATAGAGCATAATTACCAGCAGCAATCCGAACAGGACCACCGCCAGGGCCATCATCTGCCTGTTGAATCCACGCGAGACGGCATAGTAGCCGTCCAGCGACAACCCCACGCGAAACAGTCCGAACGGATACTGA
>Ga0272444_10005874_pt1 | contig 10576 bp, 10 predicted proteins | sample SSMForm13_FD_201033 | JGI IMG/M metagenome (GOLD analysis project Ga0272444, IMG submission 201033) | Marine sediment archaeal communities from Little Sippewissett salt marsh, Falmouth, MA, United States - SSM-Form-13 | ecosystem: Environmental > Aquatic > Marine > Wetlands > Sediment ...
GTCGTGAATATAATCGATTTATAAAGTTTATTTTGTGTTTTTGGCGAAAATTTTACCGCAAGCATAAAAAACATTAACAGATTATGGTAATTCATCAGAATCAATCTCATGTAATGATCTATGTGGTAGAAATGACCAGCGAGGGCATAGGTTTTGGAAAGGCCATTTTATTTAATGAACATTTTGTCGTTTACGGGGTACCAGCAATTGTATCCGCTATTGGACAGTATACTCTTGCCAGGGTGAACCCATCGTCAAATTCGGATATTATCCTGAAAGATAACCGAGATGCAACACCCCGCTATAAAGAGGACAAGCTTCAACAACAGAAAGATTCTCTCAACCGAATTTTAACAAAAATGGGCATTGAAAGAAATAACGCGGCTATTGAAATTGAGTTGGGAGGAAATCTTTACGCAGCTAGTGGGATTGGAGCCAGTGCTGCCTCTTGTGTTGCAATCGCTCGCGCGCTCTCCGAACATTTCGGTTTAAATCTTGCAGATGATGAAATCAATGATGTTGCTTTTGAGGGAGAAAAGGGCTATCATGGTACACCATCTGGAATAGACAATACAGCGTCAACTTTTGGTGGTCTAATTTGGTTTCAAAAAGACGATACTAAAACAATGAATAAAATCCGGCTTTCAAGTCCGGTGGAAATTGTAATGGGCAACACTGGAAAAGTTGCAAATACCACTGCAGCTGTTGCGGGCGTTAAACAAAGAAAAGAGACAAATCCGGAGAAATACCAAAAGATATTTGACAGAGCCGAAAACATTGCATACCTAGCAAAACGTGCACTAGAAGAGGAAAATTTCAAGGAAATTGGAAAACTGATGAATGAGAATCACAAATTATTACAACAGATTGAAGTTTCCTCCAGAGAACTTGACTTTTTAGTTAACGTCGCCCGAGATTATGGTGCATACGGTGCAAAGCTAACTGGAGGCGGCCTTGGAGGCAACATGTTAGCATTAACTCCTGGAAGAGTTTTGCAGGAAGAGGTTGCAAATGCTATCGAGAAGGAAGGATTTAAGGTTTTAAAAACAAAAATTGGAGTTGTTAGGGAAGGGATATTATAATATGAATTTGAGACGATTCCTTTCTTCTCTCGAAGAAGAAGATAATCTAACCAGAATAAAAAAGGAAGTTTCAACCCAATATGAAATTGCAAATATCATATATTCAATGGATGAAAAACCAGTAATTTTTGACAATGTTAAAGGTTATGACTATCCAATCTTTGCAGGCATTACATCAGACCGAGACATTATTGCAAAGGGCCTGGGAACCACAAAAGATAAACTTCTATTCAAATTGGTTGATGCACTTCGTGACCCCAAAATACCAAAAATCGTAGATTCCGCTCCCTGTCAAGAAGTTATTTTGCGAGAACCCGATCTAAGCAAGCTTCCTTTGCTATATCATTTGAATGGAGATGGAGGCAGATACGCAACTGCAACGGTTGCAACTATTAAAGATCCTGAAACCGGAAGAAATGTTTCTTATCATCGTTTAATGGAAATTGGAAAAAATTGTTTCACTGCCAGACTCATAAAAAAGCGTCAGACTAGAACAACATATGACAAGGTTGAAGGCGATCTTGAAATGGCCGTTTGTATTGGTAATTCTGTGTCTGTAATGATTGCTGCATCACTTGGTCCCCCACCAGGGGTTGATGAATTTTCTATTGCAAATGCACTCGATGACACTCCTTTGGTAAAATGTGTGACAAAGAATTTAGAGGTCCCTGCGGAATCCGAGATAGTCATAGAAGGACGTTTAACAAAGGATTTGAATCGTGAGGGGCCATTTGTTGATTTAACCGAAACCCGTGATTTTGAACGGCAAGAACCCGTATTTGTAGTGGATTGTATAACACATCGAAAAGATGCCATGTATCAGGCTTTGATTCCTGGAAGATTCGAACATAAGATATTAATGGGAATGCCAAAAGAGCCGACAATTTATGATGAAGTAAGTAAGGAAGTAGATTGTAAAAATGTCCTAGTTACAATGGGCGGCGGTTCCTGGCTTCACGGAGTTGTGCAAATTAATAAAAAACATCCAGATGACGGAAGAAAAGCAATTGATGCTGCTTTTCGTGGGCACAAAAGTATGAAACATGTAGTCGTGGTTGACGAAGATGTCGATATTTACAATCCCAATGCAATAGAATGGTCAATTGCCACTCGATTTCAGGGGCACAAAGATCTAGAAATAAAACCCAATCTACCTGGAAGTTCACTTGATCCTTCTGGAAAGCACGAGCCTGGCAAAAAAACTCTCACTACAAAAGTCGGCGTGGATGCAACAATTCCATCGGATGTTGAAAAAAGCAAGTATGAAGTAGTAAAGTATCAGAAAGTTGATATAAATGATTACCTCAGGTGAAGGTAAACACAAGATTTGGTTGAAATCTTTTGAGATTGGTCAAGATATAGTATACATTCTTGGAGGGGGAGAAAAACCTCACATTGGAGGAACTGTATTGTGTGAACCAGGAAAAAAGCCCCAAACGATTTCACTCAAGCACCATCGCGATATAGAAGTTTTAGAGCCGATTGCAAAGGCAGCATGTAAAAAATTTAACAAAACAGTTGTTGCAGTGGGGGGCATTCACATAGATAATGCTTCAAAAAAAGACATTGAAATTATTCTAGAAAATTGTAAGGAGTTGATGTCTTGTATCTAACTAAAGATGAAGAAAAAATGCTTGACGGAGAACACGGAGAGGTATCGGAGCGAATGTTCCGGCTACTGGTTAGACTTGGCGATATTTATGGTGCAGATCGCATGATTCAAGTAGGTTCAGTGCAAGTAGCTGGTGTATCATATAAATCAATTGGAGACCCAGGGATGGAATTTTTGGAAGACATGGCATCCAAAGGAGCGAAAGTGAAAGTTCTAACCTTTTTAAATCCTGCAGGAATGGACCTTGAAAACTGGGAAAAGTTGGGTTTTCCAAAGGAATTTGCTAAAAACCAACTGATAATCATGCAGTCGTTTAAAAAAATGGGCATCGTAATCACTTCTACTTGTACACCTTATCTTGCCGGCAATCTACCTAGATTCAGGGAACATATTGCTTGGTCGGAGTCTTCTGCAGTGTCGTTTTCCAACTCTGTAATTGGCGCTCGTACTAACCGGGAAGGGGGGCCTTCTGCTTTGGCGGCAGCAATATGCGGAAAAACGCCAAATTATGGACTTCATCTTTGGGAAAAACGTCAACCTCATGTAAAAGTGGATGTCAGCGCTAACTTAGAGTTTTCATCGGATTTTGGAGCTTTGGGTTATCATGTAGGAAAAGAGGTGAAAAACAAAATCCCATATTTCACAGGTATAAGGGAGGCGAATACCGATCAATTAAAAGCACTTGGTGCTGCAATGGCAGCATCTGGCGCGGTTGCGTTGTATCATGTTGAGGGTTTGACGCCAGAGGCAGACCTTGTAGAAAAGGATGGTTTAGAAACAATACCCGTAGGTGAAAAGGAACTTGCCGATACTTACGACAAATTAAATTCTGGAAAAAGCCCAGATATAGTTATTTTAGGTTGCCCTCATGCTTCATTGAGGGAGATTTCATTGGTTGCCCAAAAAATTGAAGGAAAACGTTTGAAAAAACCTCTTTGGATTTGTACATCGCGTATGATGAAGGAAGCATCTGATAGGATGGGTTTTACAGATATCATTGAAAAGGCTGGTGGCCATATTGTTGGAGATACCTGTATGGTAGTATCACCTATCGAGCAGATGGGATATAAAACTACAGGTGTGAATTCAGGAAAAGCTGCAAATTACTTGCCAGGTTTTTGCAAACAAGAGGTCGTTTTTGCAAATATCAATGATTTGTTGGAGGTTCAACAATGAAAGGACGAATGATTTCACCCGGTAAGGCAGAAGGCGAGGCAGTAGTTACTTCAGAGCCAATCGGATTTTATGGTGGAATAGATATCAAAACGGGAATCGTAATTGAAAAGGGTCACCCTCTTGAGGGAAGACCTGTAAATGGCAAAATACTAGTTTTTCCCTGTGGCAAGGGCTCAACTGTAGGATCTTATGTAATCTACGGATTAAAAAAGAATAACGTTGCACCTGCATCAATAATCAACCAAGAAACGGAGACAATTGTTGCAACCGGAGTAATTTTGGCTGGAATCCCTTGTGTAGATCAGATAGATATATCAAAAATCCAAGATGGGGACAATATTGTTGTTGATGCAGATCAAGGCCTTGTTGAGATAGGTTAACTCTACAACAATGCTCTCATGCTCCAGATGGTTCCTATGCCAATTAACTCAACTTCCTGATTTCCCTCCTTGGTATCTGTCCATGATATCGTACCATCAATCGAGCTCATCCCAACTTTCATACCCATATATGTTGGTACTTTCCATACTTTTTCACACGTGTTTTTCGCCGCAATGCCTAATTCCAGCTCGATTTTATAGGGAGTTAAGAAAGGTTGCAGTATGCTTGGTTTTGCATTTAGGCTGAATTCTGCCGGCATGGTAACAAATGGAAATATTCTTTCATCGGATTTGGTTATTTGAAATTCTATTTCCTCTAGAACAGTAAACGTTGTTCCTTTATCAGTAGTCAATACCAATGTTGCCAATGGATTAGATTTTGAAATTTTTGTTGATAAGTATTGAGGTGTTGGATAGTAATTTGTAAAGTAAAGATTCCAGCCGTTGTCAAACGATATGTGACACCAGTCCCATCCACTTATTAATCCTCTGGTAACAACCCCTGGGGACCAAGAATGTTCATGATGCCCAGTTCCTTCTACCACATAAATTCTTCCATCAATTTCTATAGTACCGGTCACTTCACATCCAAAGAACATATAGCTAGCAATTAGACTTTCAGATTTTTGGAGTGCTCTTTCACCTATTGTCCACAAAGGATCAGATGATGAAAAATAGTGTAGATCAACAATTATATCGTGATTCTTGTCTATGTCATCATCTTCAGCGTGTACATGCCATTCCGGCATAAGTCCTTCTGCCCAAGATTTTTCATATTTTAGACTAACGCCAGGCGTTTTAGCTTGTAAAGTTGGTTGCGAAATTATCCCTAGGCCCCTTTCCTTATTAATAATGCCGCCGTATTCTTCACCATTTGGCCCATTTAATGTTAAAACCAAAACATCAGGTTTGAGTGTTCCTATCAGATCCCCTGCTGCCATGTGATTAAAACTTATTGAGACTGTCCAGTCCTTAAGCTCACTATCTTCCCCATTTAGTATAGCACCATAATACCACCATTCCCTGCCAATTAGAAGTTTATTGTAGTGCGAGCCTTCATCCTCCGGCGATACCGCTCTGAGAAATCCTGCATATTCCGAGGCAATTGATGTAGGGGGAGTTGGGATAGGAGGGATGGGTTCGGGTTCTTCAGGTTCGGTAGGTTCGGGTTCTTCTATACCAGGAAGATTAATGAATCCTGCCTTTGTTAGAACGACACCTGCAATAATAATTAGAACTACAACTATTAGTGCATCAATTTTCGTAAGTTTCTTGTTCTGATTAGACCCCAAAGTAATCATCTTTCGTTTTATCTTAAAATTAATATTATATAATTTATTATTTAAATTTTCTTTACATTTCTTATCTAAAAATGGAATCTGGTGCTTTTTTCTCTAAAATCATGATAAATCAGATGCATATTCATATGCACAATTATCTGCGAAAAAGGCACTTAAATCCAATGTCTATTTGAAGTTTATGGATATTATGGGAAGGAAGGACAATCAATTTTGTATTTAGAGAGCCCATCCAAATTTCCCTCTAAATCACCTCTTCTCCTTCCCTTTATTCCAAAAGTAATCAACATAGGGTATATTTATAATGTTGATTTTTATCTGATTGTTAGTCCTTACCATCTTGGCAACAACATTAATAACAGTATTTTTTATTACAAGTTCAATTTTGGGGGTTTAATATGGTTGCGACAACTGATATCAAAACTTGTTTTTCAGAAGAGCTTCAATGGATTAAGAGCAGTGAAATAAGAGAAAAAATAGTTACAGTTTGGCAAAAAGCTGCAGAAAAAGGTGGATGGAACACTCTTGATGAAGTGCCTTTCACACTTCTTTTTGAAAATTCTGGGAAACTTACAGACCATACAAAGCGCGTGACACACCTAGCAAAGGCAGTGATGGATCTCAGAGAAGAATCATTGAACCAGGATTATTTAATTGCAGGGGCCCTATTACATGACGTAGGGAAAATGCTTGAATATGAAAGAGTCGGTGGAAAAATTGTCAAGGGAAAATTTGGACAGAAATTCAGGCATCCTGTATCTGGATCTAAACTTGCATGGCAGTACGGTATTCCCGACGAAATCGTTCACATAGTTTATGCTCATTCGCATGAGGGGGATAAAACTGAACGTTCTCCTGAAGCATTTATTGTACACCACTGCGATTTTATTGATTTTCACATAAGAAAGTCAATGGTGAATAAATGAAGGTAAAAAATAGCGCCGATAAATTAATCGAAACAGAAATTGCAAATCATACTTTTAAGCCATTCAAAGGGGCAAATAAATATGGGCGTTCATCAAAGATAACAACTCTAAAAGATGCTCTTAAAAAATGCGGTCTTAAAAACGGTCAGACCATTTCATTTCATCACCAACTTAGAAATGGAGACAATGTCGTAAACTCAACTCTAGATGAAGTTAGAGAGTTGGGAATTAAAGATATAAGACTTGCACAAACTGCATTATTTAATGTTCATGAACCTGTAATTGATCACATTAAAGAGGGAACTGTTAGCCGAATAGAAGGTAGTATAAATGGCATAGTTGGCAATTACATTTCAAAAAATCCTTTGAAAAGTCCTGTAATACTTCGCTCTCATGGTGGTCGCTGGGCTGCTGTAAAAAAAGGTGAATTACACCCCAATGTTGCAGTAATTGCTGCATCTTCTGCAGACATGAGGGGCAATGCAACTGGCCTTTTAGGAGAAAATGCGTTTGGAAATATTGCCTATTCTCTGGTTGATGCAACATATGCCGATTATGTAATTATTGTTACAGACAATATTGTAGATTATCCTTGTCCATTTCACGAGATTACCGAAGGCATGGTTGATTTTGTTGTTGAGATTGATCGAATTGGAGACCCTGAAAAGATTGTATCTGGAAGTTTAAAAATAACCGAAGACCCAATGAAACAAAAAATTGCTCGAGACTGTATCGATCTCATGGAGTCGGTAGGAATCATAAAAAATGGAATGATTTTTCAGGCGGGTGCCGGTGGAATATCACTTGCGGCAATCAAATATCTTGGAGAAAGATTAGAGGAAAAAGACATGGTTGCAGGATCTTCTACGGGTGGACTAACTAAATTTATTCTTGATATCTATCATGCTGGTAGACTGAAAAGCATTTCCCAATGTCAATGTTTTGATATCGAAGCTGTGAGATTTGCGCAAGAACATATTGAAGCCAATACAACTATTGGAAATTATGCCGATCCAACAGCAAAGGGCCGAAATATCGACTTACTTGATACTGTTATTCTTGGTGCCACTGAAATTGATGTTAATTTTAATGTTAATGTAAATACACACAGTGATGGTAGAATGTTACATGGAATTGGCGGTCATCAAGATGTGTCCTCAGCAGCTTTTCTTACTATAATGACTGTGCCAGTTTATCGCAAGGAAAATCCAATAATTCTTGATCGTGTGACAACTGTATCTACTCCAGGAGATGTGGTGGATGCTGTTGTTACAAACGAAGGAATCGCAATAAATCCCAAACGTAAGGATTTGCTTGATTTAGTTAAAGGAAAAATCGATATAGTCCCGATTAAGGAACTCAAAAATATAGCTTACGAAGCCACTGGTGGTCCCAAGAAGCCTTTATTGGGCGATGAAATAATCGGAATAACCAAGTATTTTGATGGTACAGTACTGGATAATATTTTTAGGGTGTTGGAGTGATTTAATGGTAGAGTGGAAAACTAAAATTACAAAGGTTGAGCCAAATCACCTTATAACTAGAGGATATCGTCAAGAGGATCTGATAGGAAATATCCCTTTTTCTCATGTGATATATTTAATATTAAGGGGAGAACTGCCATCAAAGGAACATGGTAAAATGATTGATGCAATTCTTACTGCGTGCATTGATCATGGTGTCACCCCACCAACTGCAATGGCTTCACGAATTGTAGCATCTGGTGGTGTCCCTCTTCCAACTGCAGTGGCCGCAGGCATTCTAGCGATAGGAGATGCCCATGGCGGTGCTATTGAAAAAGGTGCAAAATACCTTCAAGAAGCCGTCCAACTTATGAAAAAAGATGGAAAAACAATCCAAGAAGTGGCACATGATCTGGTCAGTGATTCTAGGGAAAAGAAAAAAAGGATTCTTGGTTTTGGACATAGGATACACACTGAAGATCCACGTACAAAACGTTTGTTTGAACTGGCTGAAGAATTAAACATAATTAGTGATAATATAAAACTTTCAAAGTTGATTGAGATTGAACTCGAAAAACAAACAGGACGTAAGCTGCCAATTAATGTAGACGGTGCAATCGCGGCAATTTCCTCTGATATGGGGTTTGATTGGCGACTTGGAAAAGCATTTTTCTTACTGGGGCGAGTTGCCGGTCTTACTGCACATGTGTATGAGGAACAAACCGATTTTAAGGCAATGAGAAAAATGTTTTCTTCAGATTGCGGTTATGATGGTGCCGAAGAACGTGATTTGCCCTAGACTGTTGGTGATGCATTATGGATAGGACAATTATTCAAAAAATTTTTGAAAACCACTCCTCCGAAAAGGCTGTTGTTGATGAAATCATTGATGTCGATATAGATGTAAGGGTTGCAAGAGATTTTGGGGGAGCAAATGTAGTAAAAAATCTTGAGGAATTTGATCTTTCCATTGAAAATCCTGCTAAAACCTATTTTACATTTGACTGTAATCCCGGAGGATGCGATCAAAAGTATGCAGCAAACCAGCACATCTGTAGGATTTTTGCCCGTCAACATAAAATAAAGGTTTTTGACATAAATCGTGGTATCGGCACTCACCTTGTAATCGATGAAGGAATCGCTAAGCCTGGTTCTACAGTTGTATCAACAGATTCTCACGCAAATATACTGGGTGCATATGGTGCATTTGGCCAGGGAATGGGAGACAAGGATATTGCACACGCATGGGCACATGGTAAGGTTTGGTTCAAGGTGCCGCCATCATTAAAAATAGTTCTTAAAGGCAAGCCGTCAAAATATGCTTCACCAAAGGATATTGTTCTAAGAATGCTGCAGGAGTTTGGTGCGAATGGACTACTGGGATATGCTGCAGAAATTTATGGTGACTACATTGATAATTTATCACTAGACGGGCGCATTACAATTTCATCTATGGCAACAGAGATGGGTGGAATTATCGTTCTATTTCCCAACCAAAATAAGGGTGTAATTGGAGATCAAGGTGCTAATTATTCTGATGTTTTAGAAGTTGACATTGACGGGCTAGAACCAATGATTTCACGGCCAGGACATCCAGAGGATGTTGTAAGTGTTAAAGAAGTAGAAGGTACATCGGTTGATTCGGGTTTTATTGGATCTTGTACAAATGGTCGCATAGAAGATATGAAAGCTGCTTCTAATGTGTTAAAAAATAAAAAAGTGGCCCCTGGAAGGATTCTAAAAATTGTTCCTTCGACTGATTCGATCTGGAAACAATGTCTTGATACAGGCATAATTCAGATTTTTAAGAATTCAGGTGCGTTAGTTGGTTCTGCTGGATGTGCAGGATGTGCTGCAGGTCAGATAGGTCAAACTGGGAAAGGTGAAGTAGCGGTTTCTTCTGGTAATCGTAATTTTGTCGGAAAGCAAGGCAGGGGCGATATCTTTCTTGCCTCTCCCGAAACTGTTGCGGCCTCCATTGTTGCAGGTTATGTTACTACAGCAAAGTCGATACCTGAAAAGCCAAAATCCGTTGAAATAAAACAAACATCTTCATTTATGGCCCAACAAAAATCCGTAGCAGTGAAACCTAGATTAGATGTTAGTGGAAGAGCATGGGTAATTAAAAAAGACAACATCGACACCGACATGATTTTCCATAACCGCTATTTGTCAATTACTGATATTAAAGAGATGGGGCAGTACACATTTGACAATCTGAAAGGATTTGAAAATTTCTCAAAAGAGGCGAAAGCTGGGGACATAATCGTTACTGGTAAAAATTTTGGTTGCGGTAGCTCTCGTCAGCAAGCCGTCGATTGTTTTAAATCTCTTGGTATAAGTGTAATAATTGCCGAATCTTTCGGTGCAATTTACGAAAGAAATGCCATCAATAGCGCAATGCCAATTCTAATTGATCCCAACATCACAAGTGAAATTGATGAAATGGATAAATTAAGTGTTGATTTTATCACGGGCGAAATAGTTGACCAGACCCAAGGTAAGAATTATCTCGTAAAACCTTTTTCAAAATCACAACTAGCAATTTATGAAAGGGGCGGGTTACTAAATAAATAGTTGTCCTAACTATTTTTAATTCTAAAAAATTATTATACAAGATTTAGATTAAAAAAATAAAC
>Ga0272444_10005875_pt1 | contig 10575 bp, 3 predicted proteins | sample SSMForm13_FD_201033 | JGI IMG/M metagenome (GOLD analysis project Ga0272444, IMG submission 201033) | Marine sediment archaeal communities from Little Sippewissett salt marsh, Falmouth, MA, United States - SSM-Form-13 | ecosystem: Environmental > Aquatic > Marine > Wetlands > Sediment ...
CGACTGCAGCGCCAGGATGCCGTTGAGCTGCCATCCACCCACCAGGTTTCTCATCGCCCAGCTGTCGGAGTCCTGCAGCCACGGAACATCGTACAACCAGTTGAATACGGCACGGTGCTTGGCATCAAAAATGGCCCGGCCGTAATCTGCGCGGATATTTCTGAGGTCGGTGGAGTAGCCCTCCTGGCGGAAGTTGCTGCTGGTATTACCGCTGTGCCAAGTCGAGCGCACGTCCAGCGCCTTTGCCATTGTGTAGTGCGCATTCAGCGCAAAACCACCTGCGTAGCGCTTGTTGAACTGGACCTGCAGCGCATGGTAGTTCGAGTTGACGCTGTTCTCCCAGAACCGAAGCGTACCTTCATTGTCATTGATCCGGTTGAAAGCGGTATCCCCTTCGAATCGGCCAAATCCAGGTTCCGGCCAACCCAGCATATCTCCGGCGAAACGGTTAAAATCTTCCGCCCGGATCAGTTTACGACCGAGCGTACCCACATAGTTGGCCTCGATCGTCATGTCTCTGGCGATCTCTCTCTGGACACCCAGGAAGAAACTCTGGGTGTAGGGATCCCGCATTCTGGGATTTGGAATACCAGTCAGGTAAGCCAGATTCGGATTGTTTGGATCGTAGGCGATGATGTTTCCAGGATAAGTCGCAGCACCCGGGTTGTTATTTTCACCATCAACACGGACGGGGCTCCCGTCCTGGGGTCCGTAGAGAAGATTTTCCCCCTCCCTACCACAAACGTCGCACAGCAGGTTGAAAGAATAGAAGGGCTTGTTCCAGCGGGAATTAGCCAATGGATTGAAAACAGCTCCGTTGTAAGCAATCCCGAAACCACCGCGAATCGATGTTTTTCCATCGCTGCAGGGATCCCAGGCAAAGCCAAAGCGAGGAGCAAAGTTGTTCCAATCGTCTTCCGACAGTCTGTCCGCAGGTTCAAAATCACCCAGCCCAACGTTCTGAAAGATGTTGTCGCCGCCGTTGTCCATCTTGTAGCGCGTTCCCTGACCATATTTCTCGGTCAGACGACTGAACCAATCCCAGCGAACGCCAAGGTTCAGGGTTAGGTTCGGCAACACTTTCCAGTCATCATTGAAGAAGAATCCCAGTTCCGAACCTCTCCAGGAACGAACACTGCTCTTCAGCTCAGCCTGACCGTCTCCGAGAAGGTGCGGGTCTACACCACCGACCTGGTAATAGGGATCATCCAAAGCAGTGTAGATCAGGTCGAAAAAGTAGTAACTGGGTCGGCCCACGTCGAACTCACTATTTTCCTGATCGCGTCTAAACTCACCACCGATCTTGATGCCGTGGTTACCCATATTGAGGCTCAGGGTATCCGCCGCTGTGTAAATGTTCTCTACGAACAGCTGTGGGTATCCATTGTAAGAACCCCAGGTAGCAACACCCGATCCACCTTCGGCGATTCTCGGGACACCAGGTGTCCCAGCAGGAATATCGGAGACGTAACGGGTCAGGCCCCCGCGAGTTTCGTTGATCGCCGTCGGTGAAAAGACATGGGTCCAGTTCAGTGCGGCAAGATGGCTATTGGCGGCGAAAGGCACCAGAAAAGCAGGTCTTGGATCGGGATCCTGAACGCCATCATTCTTGAAGTAAAAGTAACGGCCGTAAAGGCGATCGTTTTCGCTGAAATTGTGATCAATTCGGGCACTGAACCCGTCGGCTTTGGAGTTGTCCTCCGTAAAAAAGTTGGCTTCACCGATCATGGGGGCACTGGCACTCAATGCTCCAGCAGGTGATCCGAAGAGATCACCCAAGACAGCATCGACTTCAGCCTGGCTGGTCCCGTCAGTATAGCCAAAATCACTCAAGTACTCACCTACCGTGGAGGTGACGTTCCCGGTGATATCCCTTCCCGGGTAAGTGGAGGCAATGAAGGCTCCGACCGGAGAACCGTATTGAGAGGCAAACGCATTCCAATCAGAGCTTTCGAAAGGCTCTCTCGAGCTTTCGCCAGTTTTGATGCTGGTTCGCTCATAGGATGCGAAGAAGAAGGTCTTATCCTTCCAAATCGGACCTCCAATGCTGCCGCCATACTGATCCTGTTTATAGGGAACCTTTTCAGCGTCGAAAAACTCACGAGCATCGAGCTTATCCCTGCGACCGAACCAGAACGCACTGCCATGGAAATTGTTGGTCCCGCTCTTGCTGACCACGCTGACCACAGCTGCAGTGTTGCCGCCGTACTCAGCCGAAAAGTTCAGGGTCTCGATACGAAACTCCTGAATCGCTTCCAGGTTCGGCTGCATACCAGGACCATCACCGGCACCCGTGCCTCCACTCAACGCTCTGGAAGTAATACCATCCATCCAGAAACCGTTCATGTTGGCCCGGCCTCCATTAACGTTGGAAAGCTGACCAGGTTCATCAACGGTGGCTTCCGTGTTGACAACACCAGGAGCAGTCTGCATCAACTGATATACATTGCGGCCGTTGAGCGGAAGGTCGGCGATCCTCTCGGAGTCAACCAGTGAAGATACGCGTCCTTCTTCCACGTTTACGGTCGTTCCCGCATCCATGACTGTTACGATTTCGGTGACCTCACCGATCTCCAATACCAGTGAGACATTTTCCACCGCGTCAACGGTTGTGAGAACCTGACCCACAGCCGTCTTGAATCCCGTCAGCGTGGCCTTGACCTCATACCTTCCAGGAATCAGGTTGCCGACACGGTAATTCCCTGTATCGTTGGTGAGTACAGTCGTAGATCGGCTCGTACCGAGGTTCGTAACCGTCACCTCCGCTCCAGGAATTACCGCACCTGAGGAGTCCGTAATGGTGCCCGTAATTCTGGATGTCGACTGAGCCCAGACACCCAGAACCGCAAGGGCAAAGACAAGAACTCCCACCAATGCAATGAACTTGGACTTTGGCATTTCTCCTCCCCTTAGGAAATTTAGAGTAACAATTAAGCCAAAAACAACAACACCCTAAGATCTAAGTACACAAACCCCATTTGCCAGATCCCAAACCAGCATATTTATCACTGATCTCTGGAAATATCCAGAGATAATTGTGACGCCAAAAGCCACAAACAGGTCCTCCACCCCTGAAAGACAAACATCCGCGAAGGTTATTTGTTGCAAGAAGCGTACCGCACTCAAGTATTATTCGCCTAACTCTCATATTTACTTACATGTAGAAGCACCCAGAGGTATTGGACACCAGGCATTCAATTCAATTAATTGATCTTTACGAGAGAAAATCCAAAAAAATGGATCATTTACGCTTGCGCCATCGACTCCCTCTCTGACGTTCGAGGGTTTGATGGATGGGTCCTGACCGCTAGAGTCGCGAATACTTATGCAGACACTTAGCGTTTCCCTGCTCTGAACAGGTCCGGGTTGAGCTTTCTGGCCTTTTCGAGATACTCACGCGCCTTCTCATCCCGACCCATCCGCTTATAGACCGCACTCAGATTGGCACAGACAGCTGCGTTTTCAGGTAAAAGGACCAGCGCCCTTCTCAGGGTCGACTCTGCATCTTCATGACGATTCAGCATCGAGTAGGCGACGCCCAGATTACTCAGGGCATAGACGGAGTTAGGTGCAGTCTCTAAGGCAGATTCAAGTTCTTCAGCTGCCTTCTGGAACTGGCCCCGGTTCTTGTAAATAACGCCCAGATTAGTCCTCGCCCGGTAGTGCTGAGGGTCGATCTCGAGTGTTCGCTCGAAGCCCAGACGAGCATCTTCATCTCGGCCCAGCCTCAAGTAGGTTTGCGCCAAATCGAAGATTGCCAGAGACTCATCACCCACCATTTCAATGACCTTCTTGAATTCGTCAGCAGCTTGCTCGTAGCGCTGAGTCTGAAAATAGGCCTGTCCCAGCTTATAACGAACGATTTTCAGGTCCGGCTGCTGATTCAGTATCTCTTTGTAATCTGAGATCACCTCAGCATGTCTTCCTTGCTGACTCAACGAGAATAAGTCTGTGATCTGATTGTAAAGTCCAATCTGAACTTTCGGATCCTCGAGCAAATCGTAATCCGCGGCTTTCCTTCCCCCCAAAGAGAGCGACACGTACCCCAATGAACGGAGCCTTTCCAAGGTGGCGGAGTCCAGTTCCTGCTTTGAATCGCCGGCAGTGTTGGTGCGAACCAATCGCTGCTCCAATTCAATCAGGCTTTGGCGGAACCGATTGGCCAACGCCTTTTCACTGTCCGCCAGGTTTACACGTTCGCCAGGGTCTTCCGAGAGATCGTACAACTCTGCATTCGGAGCCTGGATGTACTTGTACGAGCCTGATATCAAGGTGCGGAGAGGACTCCAGCCAAATTGTAGATGGGGATAAAAGGTTTCAGCATACAGCTCAATTCGTCCAGGCCTGGAGCGACTGTATATGGCGGAGGCCAATCCTCTGCCTTGGACATCAGTGATCCGCTCCCGCCGCAGCCCCAACAGCTGAATCAACGTAGGCAGGACATCTACAATACTTGTGTTTCCCGTTACTCTTTGCCCTCCACGTTTTCCCTCAGGCAGCCGGATGATCAGAGGTACATGCAAAGCCGCATCGTAAACGAAGAACCCGTGCTTTTCTTCGCCATGTTCGCCGAGACTTTCTCCATGATCCCCAACCAGAGCAATCAGGGTATCCTCATACAACCCTCGGTCCTTCAGCCAGGTGAATAGCGTGCCGAGATTCGAATCGGTGAATTCCACCTCGCCATCATAGGGCCGTCCTTTGTGTCTTGAGGCGTAGGGCTCTGGGGGCTCATAAGGATCATGAGGATCATAAAGGTGAACCCATGCGAAGAAGGGGCTTTCCTCTCGCGCCTTCAACCAGGAGATCGCCTCCTCGACTACCTTGTCACCAGTACGCTGGATATAGCCCGGGCTAACACTCTCAAATTCGCTCAAATCAAAGTCGTCGAAGTAGTAGTCAAACCCCTGGTCCAAACCAAACTTGGAATCAAGGACAAACGCTCCAACAAATGCTGCCGTGTCATACCCCTCCTCTTTTAACACCTCCGCCAAGGTTATCAGCGTGTCAGGCAAGGTGAATCCAGAATTGTCTCTGATGCCATGGTATGCCGGATACGTACCTGTCAGGATGCTGGCGTGCGCAGGGAGCGTCAACGGAACGGACGAGTAAGCTTTCTCAAAGACAACGCCCTCGCTGGCCAGGGCATCGATGACGGGAGTACTTGCTTTGGAATAACCGTAGCATCCAAGCCGATCTGCCCTCATCGTGTCTATGGTGACCAGAAGGAGATGTTTCGGCTCTGCCGCCAGGCTGGGAAAGCTGCATACAAAGAGCAGCAAAACCCACAGCGGCTTCTGAAGAGAGAACTTCACAGATGACTGCCTCCTCTAAAGCCCAGGAACATTCAGTGAAGGATTGAGCTCTTTCGCCCTTTTGAAAGCGCTTCTCGCTTCACTCCGCATGCCCTTACCCATGTAAGCCTGCCCGGCGTAATAGTAAGCCAAGGCTGCTTCCGGCGCTAATTCCGTTGCTGCCTGGGCCTGCTCCAGGGCATCGTCGAATCGCTTCTGCCGCAGATAGGCGAGGCTCAGATTTGTCCTGATCATCACGCTGCCCGGAGCCTGATGCAACGCCCTTTCATAGGCCACAGCAGCTTGCAGGAAATTGCCCAGATTCAAATAGTAGGATCCCAGGTTGTTGAGCCCCTCAACATAATTCGGGCGGCCTTCGAGCACCATCAACTGCTGTTCGACAGCTGCGTCATAGGCCTTCCTTTTGGCGAGTACCGTCGCTAGCAAATGCCGTGCCCCGGAATTTGCAGGCTCCCTTTCCAGCAACTCCCTCAAAACTTCCTCAGCCTTAGAATTGAGCCCCGACTGGGTATAGCAGCGAGCCAGGTTCAAACGCGCCACGTTGGAGTCCGGGTTAAAGCGAATCGTCTCCCGAAACTGCTCTGCTGCCTTCAAGAGTAATCCATCTCGGAAGTACTCGGTTGCCAGAAGAAAATGGACAATCGGCATTTCCGGCTCGACGACGGCCACCTCTTGAATGATTTGAATGGCAGCTTTGGACTCACCCGTTCTCGAGAGTTCGATCGCATCGTTGAGTCTGTTGTAAGTATCAATCTTCTCCTTGGGATCTGGCAAAACTTCGGACTTGTCAAGGGATGTTCCTCCAGCAGAAAAAGCGACATACCCTAAGGCCTTCAGTCGTTCAATGGTCTCCATGTCGATGGAGTCGCCCGAACCCTCCCCAGAGGTCTCGCCCCTTGGAGCATATTTCAGCTGAAGCTCGTGCATCTGAGTTTTGAGCTGATTCGCAAGAGCCGCCTGCTCACCGAAAACATTCGTCAGCTCTGCGGGGTCTTTTTCCAGGTTATATAGTTCTGCTATCGGGGCTTCTATGAACTTGTGTGTCGGTGTTGAGTAACTAAAAAGGGAACTCCATCCGAAGTGAATTCGAGGATAGTGTGTCTCTGCGTAAGCGGGCAGGTCTAACGACTTCCTTTTGCCAGCCATAACAGCTGCTAACCCTTCCCCCTGAATCCAATCGGGAACTGTTTCACCCAGTATCTGAATGATCGTTGGGGCAATATCTACACTGCGCACCTGATTCGGCAGACGTGTTCCCGGTGCAAATCGCCCTTTCGACAAATGCTCCGGTACTCTGAAAATCAAAGGAATCCTCAGAGAAGCATCATAGAGATAGTAAGCGTGATAGCGCTCCTTGTGTTCACCCAGACTCTCTCCATGATCAGACGTGTAAACGATCAGGCTCTCCTCATACAGCCCCTCCAGCCTGAGAGTATCCATGAGACGCCCCAGCTCTGATTCCACAAAGGCGATCTCACCGTCATAGGGGTTATCGCTGAAATCTTTGGCAAAAGGCTCAGGAGGGATGTAAGGATCGTGTGGGTCGTAAAGATGCACCCACAGGAAGAAAGGAGAGGCCCGATTTTGACTTACCCACCTTGAAGCGATATCGATCACTTTGTCGGCAGGGCGTTCGACCCTGCTGAAATCGATCTGCCGAATGCCCTGCATGGGGAAGTTGTCCTCGTAAAAATCAAATCCTCGGGCCAATCCCCACTGAGTCAAAAGTACGGTCGACCCGACTACAGCTCCAGTCTTGTATCCACGCTGTTTGAACCACTCTGCCAAAGTCGGCACATTGGAGCGGAGTCGTCCAACGACATCCTGGACTCCGTGATAGAAGGGGTAAGTTCCAGTCAGAATACTAGCGTGAGAAGGAAGCGTTATTGGCGTTTGAACCAGGGTGTTTTCGAAAAGTATTCCTTCCCTGGCCAAAGCCGACGATGTAGGCGTCTTACCCCGATCGTAGCCATAAGATTCCAACCGATCAGCTCTGAGCGTATCGACCGTAATGAGGACTACACTGGTCTTCTTCTCAGCAGCAATCAACGGAGACGAAAGGGATAGGAGAAACCAGCACGTTGCTAACCGCACAATTCGATTCATCCTCCAGATTTCCTATCTACTACCTGGAACTCCGATTGGCTAACCAGAGATTGACCTGAAACGGCGTCGTCAACCTTTACTCTGACCTGACACTTGCCCTTCTCGACTTCCGCCAGCGGGATTTTGTGGGCTAGAACCAGCCGGCGGGGTGAGTGGAAGACCACGGAAGCTCCATCCTCATCAAGAACCCTTGAACAAATAGTATCCCCCCGAGCTATCGTGTACTCGACCGAAACCGCAGGCGTGAAATCAGTTGAATCAAGGAAAGGGTTGTAGACCTGTAGATACACCCCTAATGCGTCAGATTTCTTAAATTTCTTGGCCACATTCGGCACCACCCGCACGTCACCTATAACATAGGTTTTCGGTTCATCCGGAAATGCACCCAACGGCTCCAACTGCCTTGCAAGCACAACGGTGCCTGCAGTCATTGCTCCACTTTTGGGTGCTTTGAGGTAAATACTCTTCGCATAGGTACCTACGCTGCCGCTGGTTAGATCCTTGATTACCAGTTCTAACTTGAACCTTCCCGGAGGAAGGGTGACTGTCTTCTGATAGAGCGAACTGAGCGTCTTCCCCTGAGCCAGATGTTCCTTACGATAAACGGACGCCACCCGGTCCTCGAATTCATGAAGCACCTTACCCGTCAAACTGGTAACCCGGCCATATAGTCCGATCCGCGCTTTGCAGACAGGTCCTTCTTCAAGGAATGTCAGGTCTTTGTTGGGAACATCGACGGTTATAGGAACCAGGGCACTATCCTCATTGATCCAGATGTCGTAGGTGATGGTATCGAACTGCAGCATGTCGTAGCTGATATTCGTGTCGACTATAGTGACCAGTTCTTCCTGTTCGATTTTAGGTGGACGCTGCAAATTGAAGAACTGCTGCAACCTTTCAAAGGGCTGATCCTTGGCCCTCTGTCCGAAGTACTTGGTCATGTAGTTCGTGTTGTTCAATTGGCCCGGGTGAAGTCCAGGTCGTTGAAACGTATATGTCAAGCCCATGCGCTCCGCATTCGTCGCCCCCAAACCATCGACATGCAGATTGATGTCTTTTTCCCAGGGATACATGGCCAGTTTGAACTCACCCGTCCACGACCTGTCTACGAACTCGATTTCTATATCTTCACCGACCCCGGGGATGTGACGATAGCGCCAAAGTTCAAATGGATAGGTTGTGGTCTTTCCACCTCCCTCATAAGGCTTTCGATTGTAATGACCTCCGCCAGAATAGTACTGTGTTTCAGCTGGAGGTCCGAACATGATGTAGATTCGACCCCGGTCAGTCTTCCAGCCGGGGATACCGGTGCCAAAGTTCGCATTTGCGTATGCGATACGACGATAATGCTCTTCTCGGTACTCATTGGCAGTCGTGGTCAAATCTGAGTCCCGTCGCATCCAAAACTGCTCGATGAACTGATCCTTCTCGTCCGGTGTCGAGAGATCCTTGAACACCTTCCGTTCATCGTCAGAGATAATGTACAAGACGTCCTGATCCAGCCACTTCTTGAAGTAATCCTCGGCTTCTTCCTCCAGCGCCTTCTCTGCCCTATCCTCCTCTGATTGGGTCGCAGCACCAAGAAGACAGAGGGCCATGAGTGTCAAGATAGAATAGTGGGCTATTAACCTTACATAGGAGGGCATCTCTCACCTCTCTCGGCAGTATCTCACAATAGATTAACCAACCGAATTACCACTAATGCAGTATATCAAAACGATAGTCATACTCTGCCGCGACTAGGCGCTCTTCCTTTGCTCGCCAGTTGTTTCAGACCCCGGCGGCCTGGAAGCCTGTCTTCCGAAAGGGTTATTATGAGAGGGTGCCAGCCAAACAAATCCTACTTTCCTTCGCTTTGTCTTTTCTCTTCGGTTTCATTCTGAAAGCCCAGCATATTCCACAGTTCGTCGATATTACCGAAGCAGCCGGCATCGACTTTATCCACATTAATGGTGATGAAAAAGCGAAGAAATACCTCTTCGAAGCAAAGGGTGGTGGAGTAGGTTTTTTCGATTTCGACAATGACGGATGGATGGACATCCTGCTGGTACAAGGCTCGACCATGGAACGATTCCGGCAGAATCAAGGTCCCCACTCGTCTCTTTATCTCAACCGCCGTGACGGCACCTTTGAGAACATCACAGAAATGGCTGGCCTGGCCCATCAAGGCTGGGGCATGGGAGTCACCTTCGGAGACTACAACAATGATGGTTTCGCAGACATATACCTGACCAACCTGAAAGAGAACACCCTTCTGAAGAATAACGGCGACTCAACCCTTTCCGACGTCACCGCTGAAGCGGGAGTCGGGAACTCAGGGTGGAGTGCATCCGCAGCCTTTGGGGATTACGACAATGATGGTGATCTTGACCTCTACGTCGCCAACTATGTTTCGCTCGATTTTGATCGTCTACCTGAACCCGGCTCGATGCCGATCTGTAATTACCGAGGCCAACCAGGAATCTGTGGTCCTATGGGACTTCAAGGGGCTCCGAATGCGCTCTATCGCAATAATGGCGATGGCACCTTCACCGATGTCACACAAGAAAGCGGCGTAAACGAAAACAACCGCTATTTTTCTTTGGGCGTACTCTGGGCCGATCTGGATGGTGACAATGATTTGGACCTCTGGGTGGCCAACGACAGCACACCCAACGAAGTCTACGTCAATCAAGGAGACGGGAAATTCTCGGAGATGGGCTTCTTGACCGGACTCGCCGCCAACGCTGATGGTGGATTCCAGGCCAGTATGGGAGTAGATGTCGCTGACTATGACAATGATGGTCTCATGGACGCCTTTGCAACCCATTTCGCCCACGATCACAGTACACTCTATCGAAATCGCGGGGATCTTCTCTTTGAAGACGTCACCAACAAAGCTCAGCTAATTCAGCCTGAGTGGCTGCTGGTGAGCTGGGGAACACGGTTCGTGGATCTGGATCATGACGGATGGAAGGATCTCTTTCATTCCAATGGCCATGTATATCCTTTTCTGCTGACAGCTGGTTGGTCGGACGAATATTATCAACCATGTTCTTTTTACCTGAACCAACGGGACGGGACCTTTCGTGATGTTGGACGACTGGCCGGAGCGGATATTCAGCGAGCCACGTCTAGCCGGGGAATGGCTTTTGCTGATATCGACAATGACGGA
>Ga0272444_10005876_pt1 | contig 10573 bp, 9 predicted proteins | sample SSMForm13_FD_201033 | JGI IMG/M metagenome (GOLD analysis project Ga0272444, IMG submission 201033) | Marine sediment archaeal communities from Little Sippewissett salt marsh, Falmouth, MA, United States - SSM-Form-13 | ecosystem: Environmental > Aquatic > Marine > Wetlands > Sediment ...
GTGGAAACGGCGTCCTGACCGGTCATGGCATCAGCTACGAAGAGAATTTCTTCAGGATTTATTATATCCTTGATTTTTTTCAGCTCATCCATCAATTCAGTATCAATATGCAGCCTTCCGGCCGTATCGATGATCAGTGTGTCATACCCGCGTTCCTTCGCATCACTGAGGGCATCCACACAAATTCTGACAGGATCGTTAATCGTTGTTGAATCAAAAAAACCGGCTCCGATTGTTTCTCCCATGACTTTTAACTGTTCAATAGCTGCCGGCCTGTAAACGTCTGCTGAGACGAGCGATACTCTTCGCTTTTGATTCATGAGATGGCGGGCAATTTTGACTGCCGACGTAGTCTTGCCGCATCCCTGGAGACCCACCAGCATAATGGGAGCGGGAAATCGATTTGTCAGTCGTAACTGACTGCTGTCTCCGCCCATCAATTCGATAAGTCTGTCGTGGACAATTTTAACGACTTGTTGCCCGGGGGTGATGCTCTCTAAAACTTCACGACCAACGGCCCTTTCCCGGACATCTTCGATAAAGCTTTTGGTTATCTTGAAATTCACATCCGCTTCAAGGAGGGCCATTCGTATATCTTTTAGGGCTTCCCTGACAGATTCTTCATCAAGCGTTCCTTTGCCCTTGAGTTTTTTAAAAACGCTGTCTAATTTTTCGCTAAGCTGTTCGAACATAATTCGTGACTCACAATTCGTAATTCGTGATTCGAAATTCGTTTTTCATTTTCCGTTTTTCCCTTTCCGAATTCCGTTATTTTTTGTGACGTATGATCATACCGTTGAGACCCCGTATATTTTTTTCTAATAGTGTCTTGATCTTGCGGGCTTCATCCGTGTTCGGAAAACCGTCCAGTATGACTCGGTACCACGTTCCCTTTGATACCAGATTAATCTCATCGATACGAGGGGTATATCCCATAGCGGAGAGTTTCTTTTGCAGTGCCTCCATTTTTGTTTTGTCTCGAAATGAAGCTAATTGAATCAGATAGCTATCCTTTGAGAGCACGCGAGTATCTTTTTTCGTTTTTGAAGACGCTTTTTCCCCCGGCAGGTTGCGAGCTGTTTTTTTATCTTTCTCTGTGAGCTTGTCAAAAAAGGTAACGTTAAATTCGTCCTTTTCCCCCTTTTTCTGCTTGTTCTCTACTTCTCCCGGTTCTTTTGTTTCGTTTTCTTCTACCATAGTAGAAAGTGCATGGTGCGGTGCATCCACCATCGTTTCCTTAATTGCCTGTGGAATACCTTTTGCAATTTTTTCCGGGTATGTTTCAATGTTTTTTCCCACCATAACACCGAATAAAAAGGAACATAAAAGGAGAAGGGCTATGCCAAAGGTAAACAGGACAAGGCCCAGCTTTCCTAATTTAAATTCAAAGTCTCGTGAATTTTGTGATGACATGGAGCAACCTCAAAACTTTAACCTCAATGTCTTTAAAATCCCCCTGTGTTCCCCTTTAGAAAAAGGGGATTACAATGAAGCCGAATGATGCTGACCACAATCAACGGACATGGATTCCTGAATCTACTTCAAACCCGAAGGGTTTGCTTACATCCGTTCAGGTGCTGAAACACCTAATAAATGAAGGGCATTTCTCAAGATAATGCCTATACACTTAACCAGAAAAAGTCTTGCATTTGTCAGTTCCGCATCATCCGAGATGACCCTGTTTTTATTGTAATAACTATGAAAGGCTGAGGCAAGATCGTTGATGTAAAAAGTGATCCGATGGGGTTCGCGGGACTTTGCACTTCCTTCAATCAATTCGGGAAATCTGTCGATAGCCTTTATAATATTGAATTCTTCCGGGAGACTCAGAAGACTCGGATTCACATCATGGTAGTCGGGAATTGTATGGCCCCGCTCAATAGCCGTTCGCATAATGCTACAGATTCGCGCGTGAGCATATTGAACATAATACACGGGATTTTCATTGGATTGTTCCTTAACGAGTTCAAGATCGAAATCAAGATGGCTGTTTGATCGCCTCAGAAGAAAATTATATCGTGAGGCGTCTTTTCCCACCTCGTCAACTACTTCGCGGAGCGTTACAAATTCACCTGCCCGTGTGGACATCGCTACCGGTTTCCCGCCACGTAAAAGATTAACCAACTGTACCAGGATAACATCCAGAGCTTCCTTTCTTTTGCCGAGTGCCTGAATGCCTGCATACATTCTGGGTACGTAACCATGATGATCGGCACCCCAGACGTCAATGACCGTATCGAAACCCCTCTCATATTTATTTTTGTGGTATGCAATATCCGCTGCAAAATAGGTTGGTTCACCATTGTCTCTGACAACGACCCTGTCCTTTTCATCACCGAAATCGGTTGTTCTGAACCAGAGCGTATCACCTTCCCGGTATATATATTCCTTTTCCTGAAGTTTCCGTAACAATGTTTCGACGCCATCGTCCTTATAAAGTTCTCTTTCACTGAAGAAACAGTCGAACACGACCCCAAATGCCTCAAGATCATTTTTTATTCCTTCGAGGATGGATTCGGCGGCGTAGTCCGTAAAGAAGGAGATGGCCTCTTCTTCTGCTTGCGATTGATGCCGATCACCGTCTTTTGCGAGAATCTCGGAAGCCAGTTCATTGATGTATTCTCCCTGATAACATTCATCGGGATAATCGATATCTTCTCCCCGTAACTGCCGATATCTATACAGAACGGATTTTCCCAGGTTGTTCATCTGATTGCCGGCGTCATTAATGTAATATTCTCTGGATACGGAATATCCTGAGGCCCGCAGTATATTGGCGACAACATCTCCAATGACGGCACCTCTGGCATGTCCGATATGAAGTGGTCCCGTGGGATTGGCACTGACAAATTCGACCTGTATCCGCTGTCCCTTTCCACTCTCGGATTCTCCATACCGATCATCCTTTTCATCCACTTCCTGCAAAAGAGTAGCCCAAAGAGTGTCCTTGATGAAAAAATTGATAAACCCGGGGCCGGCTATTTCCACTTTGTCCAGTATATTGCCTCCGTCCTCGATATTTTCTACAATCCGGGTTGCGATTGTGCGAGGATTCATCTTCAGTACTGATGCAAGGATCATCGCCACGTTGGTCGCATAATCGCCGTGAGAATTCTCCTTCGGAGCCTCAACCTCTATCGGGGGGACATCTTTTTTCTCGAATATGCCTTTATCAAAACAGGCGTGCATTGTTTTTGAAAGTAAATCAACCAGGTTCTTTTTCATGAGTCACCTTTTCGTGTCGAAAAATGAAAAGGTTGGCCCGTAAGCCAACCTCCTGTCCTTTATATTTATATCATGGTGAAGTCAAGGAGTTTTAGACACCATCCCCAAAATGCCCCTTCTCCCATGTGAGATGAAGGGGCATCAAGGATATTCGATGTTGTGTCAGTCTTATACCTGTAACTTACTGTAAACGATAATCTTTCCAGAAAAGCATGTTGGTTCTGTTCGCAAGGGTCGGTGGATCAAAATTTACCCGTATTGTGTTCGAACCACTACCACCGCCGGCACTCAAGGTGACGTAGAGGTCAGGCGATAAGCCCGCTCCCGGTTTCAAGGATATGACGGGTGCCGTCGATACGCCACTGCCGATGACCATGCTTCTGTCGCCTTCCTCTGTTAATACTCCCGCAGCGGTAACATGATTGAGTCCATGTAACATTGCATCTCCGCCATATGCGCAGGGATCTCCCGACTGGTCGGGAATGAACGACGTGAAGTAGACGACACCTCCGAAAACGGTGGGAGGCGATAGTATCTTTTCGCCCTTTCCTGCGAGGTTGATATACCAGCCCTCGCCTGTTCCGCTGAAGGTGTCTTCGGATGATGTGAGGTTTTCCAGGTCAGAGGGCTCTTTTGTCGTTGTGCGATCGTTATCCTTAACCGCGTAAAATACTTCCTGTGCATTGGCGTCCGTTGGATTTTGCTTATCTCCCGTGCCCCAGTAAACCCAGAGGTTACCTGATAAATCCCGGGCGGCAGCAGGAGCAGTGTAGATCGGTCGTAGTCCAGTCGCTGAGGAATTTAATAATACACTGCCTTCCCAATCGGTCGTTGTACAGCCAGTCCCATCGGATGCTCGACAGAATTTAAATCTCCACATATCGCTACCCAGATCACCGATGTATACCGTGTCGATGAAACTGTCATTATCCGTATCAACGATTGACGGCTCTGCCGGCATGCTGTAATGCATTTCAAGACCATCAGCTTCTGCATCAGCCCAGGTGTAGCTCCAGAGGATGTTTCCGTTAGCCAGATCGATGACGTAGAATCCTTTGCCCCTCGTGTCGTCTCCAACCTTCGTGCATGTTGAGGCATTAAACCCGCCTCCCATGAAGCCGACCCATCTTTCCTTCCCTTCAATGAGAACTCGTCCGGGAAGTATCCTGCACCAGGGATCACCGAGATACGGTGCGTCCGCGACGGCGGGGTTGATGCGCCATTTATAAACGGGATCGAGCGTATCGGAAATATCAAAGCAGTAATAACCGCAGTAGTTAGGATAATTCACCGCATCATAGGTTGGATTAAAACCGGAATCGCATGATGGTGAAGAGCTCCAGAGGTTCGGACTGCCGCCCCTTCCTTCTCCGAACATCATCATCGTTTTCCAGTCTGTGTCGGCTTTTTCCGTACCATCTTTTTCAGGCAAGGGAGCAAACCATATGTCGGCAACGGTTATGATTCCGTCCACAAAGTATTGGTGGGTAAGACCGGTGGGATGAGAAGTGTGAGCAAGATCTTTAAGCTTCGGCAGTAGATTGGGCGGGATAAAGCTCCAGCTCTCTTCACCCGAGCCGGCGATAAATGCACGGAGCTGCCCGTCATTGGCGCCAACAACGATCACCCGTTTTCCATTGGCCGATGTTCGTTCATTGTCCGGGTTTGTCCTGTAGGTTTCAAAGGCTTGATTTTCATCCCTTGCATCGTAAAAAAAGGCGGAGGGCGTTCCCACCGTTATGGGTGTGCTGTGGAACATATCGCCAAGCTTCCAGTCGTCGGGATTGTATGCCGCTTCTCCGCGAATATATCCGACAATGGCATCTCGTTCCGCGTCGGTTGCAACGTCGAGATCTTCTTTGGTAATATTGGCGGTGGTGAAATCTGTTAGCGAGCCGCCCTTGTAGGTCTTAATTGCTCTCGTAGCCGGATCTTTCGCCTGCAGTTTGTCTCCCCCATCCCATATCAGAGATCCGACGGTTCCATCTACATTGATGTTGTATTTTTTAATATGGCCGATCCATAAGGGGTCCTCATCCGTAGGTTGAAATGATGCCTCATACATGTAGTTTTCATCGGCCACTCTTGATGATGAGATTGATGTCGAGGCAAATGAATAACTGTGTTCTATAATATCCTGGAGGATGCGACTTAAATTTGTGGTCAGTTGAGCTATATCGTCGGCGTAATATGCGTGACCTTCAACGGCCGTACCTCCGTGGACGGCCATGGTATCCAGCTTGGTCTTCGCTTCTGTTGTCAGGCCCAGACCGATTACGTAGGTTTTTACATCATAGTCATAGCCACCAACGGTAATGCTTCGCAATGCATCGATCTTCGCGAGTACGGCAGGCATCAGTGCGTCGGCTGTACCGGTTGATCCGTCTTCAGCGACACTCGGCAAGCCGTCCGTTACGTAGACGATAAAGTTTTTCTGGCACCACTCCGTAATGGGACTGGTGTAAGTCCCGGCCCCCGTGAAATAATTATATGCCGACTGGATCGTTCCGGCGGTCGGCGTCAGGCCGGCGTTGACAATGTAGGGGCATTTGGCGCTCGGATTGGTTATGTGCGGACAGGACATGTAGCCTGCTTCGTCGTTTTCATGCATGTCCAGTGCTGTGAGGAGAAGATTTTTGTGGCCGTCGTTAACCGGATTGTTATCATTACAGATGACATGAAGGTAACCGCCACCGGGAGAGCTGTCGGCATACCATGTCTGTCCCACGTAGTACCAAGCCAGTCTCTTGCCGAAATCGCCGAATCCTAATGCCCAGTCTTCATCGGTGGGATTGAATCCCCATGTAGCGAAATAACTTGCATAGTTTACAAAAGCATCCGATGTTCCTGCTTTGGTATTGTAAAGGGCATAGCTGTCTGTATTACCTTCGTGTGGGTTGTAGGGCGATGTATAGCCGAATTTAGTGCCGCGATTGCTGCCCGAATAGAACGTTCCCGGTTTTTTATAATAGACATAGTTGCCAGGATCGGTTGGATTTTCATATCGATTGCTTTTCGGATACACGAGACCGCAGTAACGGTTTCTCTCTTCGCTGCCGATTCCATACGTTGAGATGATCTCGTCCATATAAGTTGCATCAAAGGATGCATTTTGTGCGAAACACGACGCCTGACATATGGCCAACTTTGCCGCATCTCCCGTTTTGCAGTATTCTTCACACTCTATGGGCGGGTTGGGGCAGTATGATTTCGGCTCATATGAAGCAAAGTAAACGGCGTTATGGAGCTGGTATTTACTTGATGCGGGAAGTTCGTATGCCATCAGGCCGATTCGCATCTGGCTGACATAGGTGTTAACCAGACTGATCAATGCCCGTCTGCCTTCAACAGACCTGCTGCCCGTAGCCCATGAGCAGACACAGTTTCCGATGAAATCCTCATCCATACTATTGGAATTGTCGAGAATAAACAGAACGTTCGGTGGTGCTTTTATGGTAAAAAGGTCTGTCTCGTCAGCCGAGGCAGGCTGTATGCCCACCATTATGACGGCCGAAACAAATGCGCTCCATATAATGGTCGTTAGTATATTTCTCATTGTCGAGCCCATGTTTTCCTCCGTTAACATCGCCGTTACAAATGATTAGCGAATGGTGACCTCTTTTAGCTTACCGTTTATAAAGGTCATCTCGACGATTGTCTTTTCTTTCGAAAAACGTCCACCGCCGGTAAAATCAAGTACTTTAACTCCTCGGAGATCATATGTCTGATTATTATTCAGGTATAAGGTGTGATCTTCGATCTTTTTCAGGGTCGCCGCAACTTTTTTTATCCTTTTCTCAGAGCGTGATGTTGACGTGCCGGCTCTTTTCATTTTTGTCCCGGTTGCGGGAGTTATTGCGTAACATGTTGATATCATGAATATGAGAGTAAGCACTGTCACAAATGTTGCTGTTTTGATCGTTGACATTGTACACACCTCGTTTCTTGTCTTACCTCGATATTGTGGTGAACTCCACAGGACCATAACCCATACCAACGCCAACCTGTACCCGGCTGTTATACGCTGTATTCATTCCCGTTACGACGACTTCATACATGGTTTGCCCCCACATCTGACCACCGCCGATGGAATAACCTGCCAGAGGTATTACTCCCGGGCCGCCGTCAGGACGACCGGGTAAGTCGACAGTGTAACAAGAGGCCGGATCGGCGGCAGGGTTAACTTGAATCTCGGCTGTTTGTGATCCGGCAAGGTTTACGGGGTTAAAATTTAGCATCATACTGTGAATGCCTGATTCACAGGCAGACAATGCCTTCTTTTCGCCAACGATCCGGGAACTGATCGTCACATCCCTGCCGGACATGGTAAGAGCAAGCGTGCCCAGAGCCAGGAGCATGGCAATGCCAAGGATGGCCAGAACGAAGACAAATCCCTGTTCCGACCATTCATCGTTGACCTTACGCTGTGAATATTTTTTAATAAACGGCTGCATGATTCCTCGGTATAATAGTTGTTGAATGTATGGTTCTTCTTCTTCTCTGCAAGCTTGGGTCGACGGCCGCCGTATCGACGACGAGCGTAATATCGATTCTCCTGATGCTCGGTATCATCAGGGGGAGATTGGCCTGTGCAATCTGTGCCCCTGTCCCATCATAATATCTGAACATGGGTATACCGACCGTACTGTTGACGACCCGCACATCTGTCGGTCCTAAAAATGCTTGTGCTCCGCCGCAATTCGTACTTCTGGTTATTCTCTGATTCGCAATATCATAATTATAGCGGATGATTTCGTTCGTGCCGTCACCGATTGCGGAAGTTTCGTCGATATCCATCTCTACGGTGATTGAATTAGTTCCTGCTTCCTGAATGCCCTTGTATCCCTGATTAGCGGTTATATTGCCACAGTTGGGATCACTGGGGCCTTCGACCCATATCCCCGCGGCATAATTGCAATTGTATGACGCCATGCGGATTTCAAGTGCCATGATGTCCAGAGCGGCCCGCCCATCCTGCTGAGCAATAACCTTTCTCTCAACGGCAACGGATGATCGCTGTCCCAGTTCCGTTGCGGCGTAAAGAGCCAGCATTACAACCACTCCGGTAGCCATGGTAATCATGAGTTCGACAAGTGTGATTCCTCTCTGCGTCATTATCCGTTCCTTGCGTTTTTTCCCGTTCATACCTATATTTCCATCTTGAGTGTTTACATCCGGAAACTTTCCTGCCGTGAAACAATGAGGCTTTCCAAAATGCCTCTATTGTTGCCGGGCCATGTAACCTTCACCCTGACAGTCCACGCACTCAACGCGTTAACAATGGTTGTCTGAACAGTATACGGTACATCTCCCGTTCCCTGGGATGCTCCCATACCGCTGGCGTACACTGTTTTTGTGCCGCTGGCGGGTATTACATTGTTCGGGTTCATGATAATCAGTTCCGTCGCTTCCAGTTCCTGTTCCAGTATTGCCGCAGCTCTGCCTAATAGATCGGCTTTTTTTGCCGTCTGCCATGACATAGGCTGCATGGACATGAGTCCTATAATGCCCACTGCCACGATGAACATGGCAATGATAATTTCTACCATGGTGAAGCCTTTATTATTGCATGTTATACGTGACATTAGTTCTTCCCGTAATGTTGGTTGTTATTGTTGCTGTTGAGCCCCTGTTGTTTGTCATTGTCAAGGTGCCCATTGACGCGGTCCCCCTTGTCTGGCACGTAATTGCGTTAGATCCGAAGGTTGTTCCGGTTATATCAATGTTACTGCCGAACGACGAAAGCAACTTTGTCTGTATGGTCGTCCAAACGCCGCCCGATTCTTCCTGAAGGGTATACGATTCATTCCCCGTATTAAATACAATTCTCTGCTGTAAATTACGTGATATCGCCCGCTCTTTCTGCCCCAGAATATCCGACGTAATCTCTCGTACTGCCGATTTCAAATTAGTATTCGCCGCGTATCGGAGAAAAGCGGGCACCGTGATAAGAGTCAGTACGGCGATAATCCCACAGACGATAAGCAATTCTGTTATCGAAAAGCCTTTTGGGCATTGTAACATGTGTTTCTTTTGCATGATTCCCCTAATCTTTTCTCCGCTACCGGATTTCAACGTGATCGCCCTTAAAGGCAAAAGTTTAAAGGCTAATGGCAAAAGGCAACAGGAATCAGGTTCCAGGTTCCCGATTTCCCAAATCCGATAGTCGATACTGCCTTGAGCCTTTGGCCTTTAGCCGTTATGATTTATTCGACACCAACATCTGTGTAAAAAACAGTTTTTCACAACAAAGACTCTAAACAGCAACGACTATGCCAAGTCGTGTGTTCAATCTTCTTATTATGAAAACCTTTAATAATAACACGTTACAACCACCAGATGTATCAATGATCGTTTTATGGCTCCGCGATAAATCCGGCTATTTACCACAAAATTTCTGTAATTTTCACCGAATATCAAAACTCAATGTCTGGTAAAGCAAACATGTTATCAATGGGCAACCTATGTCGTACTGCTATACAAGCATTATCATGCTTGTTACACATTGTTTCGGTACGGTACTTTTATAAACGTTAATCGTCACTATGGTTTAATATCTTAAAAACAACAACCGTGTTACATATTCACCTATAAATAAATACGCGACAGCGGCAATAGACAGAAAAGGGCCAAAAGGGACTGCGTATTTCATGTCCTTGCCTTGATAAAGCATGACTGAGATTCCCACGATCGCACCGAGTATCGAGCTGAAAAGAAGAATAAACCACAAAGATTGCCATCCTAGAAAAGCACCGAGCATGGCCATGAGCTTGATATCTCCTCCGCCCATTCCTTCCGTTTTCCGCAACAGCTTATATCCAAAAGCAATCAGGTAGAAACACCCACCGCCGATGATGATGCCCAAGAGCGAGTCGAGAAGTCGTATATCCATAATAAATATTGCCGACAGAAAAAAAAGGGGAATCCCTGGCAGTGTAATAAGATCGGGGATGATCTGATGCTCCAGATCGATGAATGTTATTATGATAAGTGCACAGGTAAATACAAATGTTAAGAGATAGTGAAGCGATAAACCGTATCGTAAGAAAAGCATGAGTGACATGAGTGCAGTGAGAAATTCAACGGCCGGATAAACGGGAGATATTTTTGTATTACAATGTCGGCACCTCCCTCTTAATATAAAAAAACTAATAATCGGTATGTTATCATAAAACCGAATGGGCTGTTGACAGGTAACACAGTGGGAACTGGGTAGTACGATAGATTTCCCTGCGGGAATCCGAAAAATGCACACATTAAGGAAACTTCCCACTACGCTACCAAAGACTACCGAAGCAATCATGACAAAATATTCAATCGTCGTTACCAACATGATACCCTTTTATAT
>Ga0272444_10005877_pt1 | contig 10573 bp, 8 predicted proteins | sample SSMForm13_FD_201033 | JGI IMG/M metagenome (GOLD analysis project Ga0272444, IMG submission 201033) | Marine sediment archaeal communities from Little Sippewissett salt marsh, Falmouth, MA, United States - SSM-Form-13 | ecosystem: Environmental > Aquatic > Marine > Wetlands > Sediment ...
GGAGGACTGGGAGCAGCTCTTCGACTTCGAGGTTGGGCTCGGAGGAAAGGGACTGCTGTTCCCGCGTGGGCTCATCTCGGGCCAGAAGCTCAACTACCTCCTGGGGACGATGACCCTGAGCGCGGCAGGCACCGAGGAGTTCGACGATCTGCCGATTCCCTTCCGCGCGGTGGCCACGGATCTCGACACGGGCGAGATGGTCGTGCTCGGCTCGGGCTCGCTCACCCAGGCCATGCGCGCGAGCATGGCGGTCCCGGGCGTGTTCACGCCCGTCAAGCTCGACGGACGCACGCTGGTCGACGGTGGAGTGGCGCGGAGTCTGCCCGTCGACGTCGTCCGGTCGATGGGGGCCGAGGTCGTCATCGCGATCGACATCTCGCCCGGCGTCGAGCCGCCGCAGGACTCGGAGTCCGTCGGGGGCGTCTTCCTGCAGACGCTCTACGTGCTTCTCGAGCAGAACGTCACCGAGCAGCGAGAGGCCCTGACGGCCAACGACGCCCTGATCATCCCCGACCTCAAGGACGTCTGGGTGGCGGATTTCGCGAAGGCAGCAAGGGCCATCGCGCTCGGCGACAGCGCCACGAGACTCCGTGCCGATGAGCTGGCCCGCTACTCGGTCTCCGAGCCTGAGTATCGTGCGTTCCTCGATGACCTGCGCCCCGGGAATCCTCCTGAGCGCCTCACGGTCGATGCCATCGAGATCACGGGACCGACACGTGTCGACGAGACCATCGTGCGGGGCGCGCTTCGGACACGTGTCGGGTCCGCCCTCGATCCGGACGTTCTCGTTTCCGATCTGAAGAGGGTGTACGAGCTTGGGGATTTCGAGCTCGTCGACTACCGGGTCTCTCGACGCGCCGGATCGAACACGCTGATCGTCAGGGCCGAGGAGAAGTCCTGGGGTCCGAACTTCGTCCGTGCGGGACTCACGCTCGAGTCCGATCTCAAAGCGAGAAGCAGTTTCACGGCGCGCGCGAGGCTCCTCCGAACCCGGGTCAATCCGATGGGGGGCGAGTGGCGCGCCTTCGTGGAGTTCGGCAACGAGACGGGGCTCGCGGCCGAGATCTACCAACCGCTGGACCGATCCGGCACGTGGTTCTTGTCACCACGGGCGGAGTGGGGTCGGGACCGGCTGGATCTCTACGAGGGCGGATCTCCATCGGGTGAGCTTCTGGTGGAGCGAGTCGAGGGGCGCCTCGACGCGGGCGTCCAGCTCCGGAATCACGGCGAGGCACGCCTTGGGATGTTTCGCGGCAGCGACGATGTCCGGGTCCACTGGGGACCGCCCGGGCTCGTGTCCGGGCGAAGGAACGTCGGCGGCTACGAGGCCGCGCTCACGATCGATCAGATCGACAGTCCGAGCTTCCCCCGCAGGGGAACGTTCGCGCGCCTCGGGGGCGTCTTCTCCCGCGAGGCGATCGGAGCCGACCGCTCGTACGATCGGATCAAGCTCGATGTTCGCTCCGCGATGAGCTTCGCGGACAACACCGTGCTCGTCGCCGTCGAGTACGGGTCCTCGCTCGATTCGGACGTGCCACCGCGTGAGCAGTTCGAGCTGGGAGGATTCCGGAGGCTCTCCGGCCTCGCGCGCGGCGAACTCCGGGGGTGCTACCTCGGACTGGCCGAGCTTTCGTACTACAGGCGGCTCGTCACGCTCCCGGGGCCCGTCGGAAGCGGTCTGTACGCGGGGGCGTCGCTCGAAGCGGGGAACGCGTGGGGCGAGCGTGATGATGCGGGCTTCGATGATCTTCGCTTCGCGGGCTCCGTGTTCTTCGGCGTGAACAGCGCCGCGGGACCGATCTACCTCGCCCTCGGCCTCGCCGACGGCGGCAGCTACTCGGCCTACCTCTCGGCCGGGGGAGCGTTCCTGCGTCACTGAACTTGACTCCGCCCGTTGGATCGAACCATGACGGACGAGCGGACCAACGAATCCTGGATCGGCGACGCGAGGACCGAAGGCGAGCTCGCAGATCGGAGAGCGCCGCTTCTCAAGCCGTGCTCTCTCGAGGGCCTTGCCTTCCAGCTGGACCCCTACCTGGGCTGCCAACACCAGTGCCGCTATTGCCACGCCCTGACCCGCGGGGGCGGAGGATGGCTCCGGGGCGTCCATTCATATGACGGGCTGGCGGACCGCCTCGCGCACGAGCTTTCGGCCATCGAGCCGCAGTCGATCTACGTCGGCTGGTACAGCGATCCGTATCAGCCGATCGAGGCGGAGCGGCTCGACACGCGATCGGCGCTCGGTGTGCTGTCGGGAGAGCGCTTCTCCGCCACGATCCTCACGAAGTCCGACCTCCTCGTCCGCGACCTCGATATCCTGAGGTTCATGCCCCGTGCGTCGGTGGGCGTCTCCTTGGCGTTCGCCGACGAGCGCACGAGGCGTCTGTTCGAGCCGACGGCGCCCGACAACGCGAGACGGATCGAAGCACTCCGGGCCGCGAAGGCCGCTGGCATCGAGACGTACGCCCTCATCTGCCCCGTCATGCCCTACCTGACCGACCTGGCGGCGCTTCTCTGGAGCGTCAAGGATGTCGCCGATCAGGTGTGGGTCTACCGATTCCATGTTCGGGACCGGTCCTCGCGGAACTGGCGGAACGTCCTCACGGTGATCGAGAGGGTGTTCCCAGAGATCGAGGGCCGGTTCGGGGAGGCATCGCTCGCGGCCGACCACCCGTACTGGCGCGAGCAACGCGAGGTCGCGCGTTCCGCCTCCACCGGACTCGGCGTCAGCGTCCGCGCGGAGTTCTGAATCATGCTCCCCTTTCGGGCCTGGCGTCCGAAAACTCCAATACGGGACTGACCCTTGACGTATCGGTCGCAATACGGTATACTTCATAGTGGTAGTGCTCTACCGAGATCCGGCCGCCCCCCTGTCGGCCGGGTTTTGTTTGACGTCACGGCTCATCCTCCGACGTCGGACGACCTCCGAGCGACCGGACGACGATGTGACCGATGCAAGCTCCCGGGACGGCCCCTGGGACCCGGTGTCGACCGGGCGGGCCGCCCGGTGCACCCTGCAGGCAGCAGGCGAGACGACCGGAGTCCCCCTCACAGACGGAGGATAGTGAGATGAGAGCCTTCGCGCTTGTCCCCCTGCTCCTCTTCGCGGCGGTTCCCGCACTCGCGGTCGGGCTCGACGCCGATCGCCGGAGTGCGTTCGACGCGTCCACTCAAGCACTCGAGTCGGGTGGGGGATTCCGGGAGACGCGGCTCGAGACCCTGTGGATCTTCGACGACGACTTCAGCACCGACATGGGCTGGACCGCCTACGACCTGAGCGGGACGCTCGGCCAGGAAAACCACTGGCATCACGACACGATCCGCCTGACCCAACCCTACCTCGGCACCAGCACCTGGTGGTGCGGGACCTATGACCCCTGCTGGCGCCAGCCGAGGGGGTACGGAAACAACTGGATTCAGCATCTACTGAGGACCATGGTCGAGGTCGGAGCGGAGAGCGCGCCGGGCGATGAGGTCATCCTCGAGTTCGACCAGCGCTACGCGATGGAACGCAACTACGACTACGGCTACGTCGACGTCAGACGGACCGCTGAGGCCGAGTGGACGACGCTCGCGGCTTACAACAACCCCGGCTTTCAGGGGGCGGGCGTCCCCCACGACTGGAATCACCCCGTCGACGGTCACGCGTCGCACGACCTGAGCGCGTACGCGGGACAGGAGATCGAGCTTCGGTTCCGCTTCGAGTCCGACGAGGCCTATTCGTCGCAGGACGTGTACGACAATCCGCAGCACTCGGTGAGGGACGGCGCCTGGCAGTGGGACAACCTGACGATCACCGCGAACGGCGACACGATATTCTACGACGACGCGGAATCCGGGAACATGGGATGGATCCACGACGACGTGGAGGCGGCGGGGCAGACGGGAGTCACCTGGTGGCGCGGCCGCTACAAGATCGACTGCCAGACAAGCCAGACCTTCACGTGTGACGAGCCGCCGTACGGCACGTGGATGTACTGGGCGGTCGACCCGTTCTCCTGCAAGATGGTCGACAACGAATACGCGGCCCTCGTGAGTCCCCCGATCGACATCAGCGGCGCGCAGAAGCTTGTCGGCGCCGGGCACCTGTACATCGATTGCGCGCCTCCGACCAACGACGTCTTCAACCTCTACCTCGCGTCGAACGACGTCCCGGAGTGCATCCAGTTCCTCGACGGCTTCGTGGACGAGGACCCCGGGTGGTGGTACGGGTCAACGACGGCGTTCTGGGACGACTGGGTCGATGATTGGGACGCGTTCACCGGGAACGACTGGCTGGCTGTCCGTTGGGACGTCTTGCACGACGAGCCGGGAGAGCCTCACGGCAGCGGCCTCTTCGTGAATCGGCAGCGGGTCGGCATCCCCTCGGGCGACGTCGGCACAACGTTCGACCGTGACGCCTGGAACACTTTCCGCGACTGGTTTGACTGTGAGCTCGCGGAGGCGCTGGTAGACACGGCCAGCATTCGTGTGAAGGACGACGACGGCATCCAATCGGTCTACCTGCTGGCAACGAGCGACGGCGGCGCGACGTGGGAGTCTTACGAGTGCCAGCGGGAGAGTCCCGAGAGCGACTGGTGGCGGGTGCCCCCGCCTTCGATGGCACCGCACACCGAGATCCTCTACTACTACGAGGCGACCGACGGCGTGGGCAACGTTGCGGTCTACCCCAGCACGGCGCCCAGCCGCACCTTCGAGTTCTCAATCCTCCCGCTCGAGGCGACGGTCGAGGACCCCGGCCTGCTCTTGGTCGACAAGCACGGTCGGAGGACGCCCGGCGCCGAGCGCGACTATGGCTTCTCAGACCCGAGAGGGCACTACAAGTGCTACTCGGAGTACTACTACCGCGAGGCTCTCGAGATCCTGGGCTACGACTGGGAGACCTACGACGTGGACGTCCCCTCGGGGAGCGTCCAGTCCCAGGGGCCGGACACCTGTGGGATGAAGTACTACAGCACGCAGATCTGGTTCACCAACGACTTCTCCGCGTACACGCTCTGGCCGATCGACCAGTACAACTTGATCCAGTGGCTTGCCGAGGCGGGGGAGGGCAAGGAACGCAACCTCTTCCTGACGGGGAACGACATCGGCAGGGAGCTGGTCGGCTCCGGGGTTGAGACGCTGAACTTCTACACCACCTGGCTCGCCTCGCAGTACGTCGCCGACGCCGTCGGCCTCGTGACGGTGGACAGCGTCCCCGGCCTTCAGGATCACCCTGGTGGCTACGGCTTCATGCCGGATGACGGCGATCCGTCGACGCCGATCGACGGGGACTGCGCGCTTCAGGGAGGATGCCCGGTGCTCATGTCGTTTGACGTCATCGACGCCCGGCCGGGCATCGCCGGCAGCGAGGTCGCCCTCGACTACAAGAAGCTGGACATGACGCTTCCTCCCGCGGGGGTGGCCTACACTCATCAGACTCTCGGGTACCGGACCGTCAACCTGGGCTTCGGCTTCGAGTTCATGCGGGACGGCACCTGCTTCGGGGGCGCGTTCTACACCCCCGAGGGCTACCACGTCCCGGGCATTCACCACCGCGTCCAGCTCATGGGGAACATCCTCGACTACTTCGGCCGGATTCCCGACGGGCCGGGGACCGGTGTGCCCGAGGGCGCGCTCGAGAACGTGCTGTCGCATGCCTACCCGAATCCGTTCAACCCGGTGACGCGCATCGACTACTCGGTGAAGGAGGCGGGCCCGGTGACGATCCGGATCCACAACGTGGCCGGTCGCGTCGTCCGGACGCTTCTCGACACCGAGCTTGAGACGGGCGCCCTGGGCCACGTCGTGTGGGACGGCACCAACGATCGCGGCGAGAGGTGCGCGAGCGGCGTCTACTTCTACCGCATCACGACCCCGGACTTCGCAGCAACCAGGAAGATGGTGATGCTGAAGTAGGCGGCACGGAGGTCATCGGCGAGTTGCGCCCTGGTTCGGGCGAAGACAGAATCACAACCAACGAACGGGAGACCGGCTCAGAGCGAGCCGGTCTCTCTCGATTCCGGGGGACGAGCGATTCGCGAGGATCCAGGCGTCACGGAAGCCAGGGCGCCGGCGCCCTCAGTGACCGCAGACGCTCGCCCCGGGCTTGTGGTCGCCGGTCGGTTCAGTGATCGCAGACGTTCGCGCCGGCTTCGAGGTCGCCGCTCAGGTAGGAGAGGATGACCGTGTTGGCGTGGTCGCCGACGGCCCCCAGCACGACCTCGATGCCGTGTTCCTGGAACGCGTTGACCGCGCGCGGACCCATGCCCCTCGCGATGATGACGTCGACTCGCTTCTCCGCGAGCCAACCGGGCAGGAAGCCCGGCTGGTGCGGGGGGGCCGGGAGCATCTCGCAAGGTCCCACCGAACCGCGCTCCGGATCGGTTTCGTAGATCACGAACTGCTCGCATCGCCCGAAGTGCTCGGCGAGCTTCCCCTCTGTCATCGGGAGCGCTATGCGGCGTGGGCTTTCGCTCTTGCTCATTCGTCGTGCTCCTCTCGGTCGGTCGTGCTGCTGCTGCCCATCGGATCCGTGGACGCGCTCCTCACCGCAGCGAGGATCCTCTCGACCACTCCGGCGAAGGCCTTCGCGCCCGGAGCGTCGCTCTTGAGATAGCCGGCGAGGGCGCCCCGATCGCCCGACTGGACGATCGCGGGATCGATTGGAATGCTCCCGAGCACGGGGATGCCCATATCGAGTCCCATCGCGCTGCCCCCGTGGGAGCCGAAGACGTCGATCTTGGCGCCGCACTCCGGGCACGTGAGCCCGCTCATGTTCTCGATCAACCCGATCACCGGCAGGTTCATCTTCCTCGCGAAGCTGATCGACTTCCGAACGTCGTCCGTGGCGAGCGCCTGCGGCGTGGTGACGATGATCGCCCCGTCGGCGTCTTCGACGAGCTGCCCGATCGCAAGCGGTTCGTCGCCGGTGCTCGGTGGGGAGTCGATGATGAGGAAGTCGAGATCGCCCCACTCGACGTCCGTGAGGAACTGCTTGATCATGTTGTACTTCAGAGGTCCCCTCCAGATCACGGGCGCGTCGATCTGCGGCAGCAGGAACCCGATCGACATGGCCACGAGGTTCGGATTGACCACCACGGGCTTGATTGAATCCTCGCCGCCGGTGACGGGTGCGCCCTGGAGCCCCAGGAGCCGCGGGATGCTCGGTCCGTGAAGGTCGATGTCCAGGAGGCCGGTGCGTCGCCCGCGGCTGGCCAGCTCGAGCGCGAGGCCCGCAGCGACCGAGCTCTTCCCAACGCCGCCCTTTCCGGAGAGAACCAGGAGCTTGTGCCGGATGCGCGCCATGTGGCTCGCGAGCCGTTCCTTCTGCTTCCGCTCGACCTCGTTGCGGTCGGGCCTGTCGTCCGGATGCTCCTCCCGCGACTCCCTCGCGCGAGGAGCGTCTGCGTGATTCACTGGCGCACCTCCGTCTCGATGCCAAGCATCGCGCCCATGCGTTCCCAGATGTCCCGAATGGCCAGGGCGGCGGGTCCCGCTCCATGCTCGATCACACTCACGCCCCGAACCTGGGCTTCGGTGACCGCTTTGTCATAGGGAATCCGCCCGGTCACGGGGATCTCCTCGTCTCGACACCACGACGCGAGCTTCTCCGTCACATCGGGCGCGAGGTCCCACTTGTTGACGCAGACGGCCGGCGACATGCGGAAGCCCCTCGCCAGATTCACCACCCTCTCGAGATCGTGGAGCCCTGAGAGGCTGGGCTCGGTCACGACCAGAACGACGTCGGCCCCGGAGAGCGATGCGATGACCGGGCAGCCGATCCCCGGCGGCCCGTCCGCGAGGATCAGCGTTGAGCCCCGTTCGACGGCGAGCTTCCTGGCCATCCCCCTGACGAGCGTGACGAGCTTCCCCGAGTTTCCTCGGCCGGGGAGGAGGTGAGCGTGCACGAGCGGGCCGAAGCGCGTTTCGGAGACCGTCCACTCGCCGGACGCTTGCTCAGAGAGCTTGACGGCGTCGGTCGGGCAGACGAGCGCGCAGACGCCACAGCCCTCGCAGGCCATCGTGTCGACGGCGTACCGCTCCCCGCCGTTCTTCGAGGACTCGTCGACCACGATCGCCTCGAACCGACACGCGTCGGCGCAGCGGCCGCAGGCGACACAGGCGGCGCGATCGATCGCGGCCACCTTCCCGCCGATGAAGACCCGCGGGCGCGAGTCGGAAGGATCGAGGATCAGGTGCAGGTCGGCCGCGTCGACGTCGCAGTCCACGAGGACGGCGTCGCCCGCAAGCGCCGCGAACGCCGCGGTGACGCTCGTCTTGCCCGTTCCTCCCTTCCCGCTGATGATCAGAAGCTCCTTCACGCGGGGTCGCCTCCTCCGCCGTCCGTGAGCCGATCGGCGAGCTTGGCGACGGCGTCATGGAGCTCTCTCGACGCGTCGCACGGCAGCGCGCCGCGGGCGTAGGCCTCGGCGACCGCCCTGTCGTGGGGGATCTCAGCGACGATCGTAAGGCCCTCCCGTCTCGCGTAGTCGCGGACCTCCGTGCCGCCGACGTCGCAGCGATTGACCACGACGCTCGCCTCAAGGCCGAGCTCCCGAACCGTCCGCGCCGCCAGGTCGAGGTCGTGGAGCCCGAACGGCGTGGGCTCCGTGACGAGGATCACGTGGTCGGCTCCCCGGACCGCCTCGACCGCGGGACACGCCGTCCCCGGCGGGGCGTCGATGATGGTGATTCCGTCGTCGGGTGCCGCCGCCCTGGCGGCGCGCACCACGGGCACGGCGAGCGGCTTCCCGACGGTGAGGGTGCCGCGAACGACGTCGATCCCGTCTCCGCGTCCCCGCTCGACGACTCCCACGTCGTGGGCGACCTCACGGAGCGCCCGCTCGGGGCACACGAGGACACAGCCCCCGCAGCCGTGACAGAGGTCCGGGAACACGAGCACCGTCTCCCGCACATTGACGATCGCGTTGAACTGGCAGAACGTCGAGCAGCGGCCGCACGCGGTACAGCCCACCGCGTGGTCGGACGGGACGAGAAGCTGCACGGGCGCGCGCGTCTCGAACGTCGGCTTGAGGAAGATGTGCCCGTTCGGCTCCTCAACGTCGCAGTCGACGTACGTGACACGCTCCCCGCGCTCGCCGAGTGCCTGGGCGAGGCAAACGGCGAGAGTCGTCTTGCCCGTCCCGCCCTTCCCGCTTGCGATGGCTACTCGCATCGGCTTCCTCGGGGCCCGGGTCGGCGGCTACTTGTCACCGGAAGTCGCAAGCTCGTCGAGGCGCTTGCGGACGTTCCCGAGCGCCTCCTCCAGGTATCCCGCCTGCTCACGAAGAGCGTCGACGTCGTCGACGTCGCCCGGCGCATCCTGCGGCCAGGGAGCCGGCGGCCCGTAGGCCACCGGGCCCCAAGAGCCCGGCCAGCTGCCTCGCGCCCATCCCGGAAGTCCCGTGGCGTAGTACCCGTGCCTCCACCCGCGCCCGCGTCCGCCGCGGCCCCAGCCTCTGCCCCAACCGGCGTTGGCGTAGCCCGGCATGCCGTACCCGGCGCAGAAGCCGGCGCGCCTTCCCGTCATCGGTCCGAGCCCCGCCGGACCTGTCCCATCTCCTCTCGGCATCGTCTCCTCCTCCGCTGTGTCCGGGGCAGGCCGGCGTCATCGCCGGTCGCCCGCGGACTCCTGTCTACTACCAGTGTCCCTTCACGTCCGGCTGAGCGGTCGGCGAGAGCCTGCCGCTCTTCACCTGCTCGATTGCGTCGGCCACCGAGGTCTTCGGAGCCACGATGACGTCGATCCCGTGCGCCGCGAGCGCCGCGAAGGCGTTCGGTCCGCAGTGCGCGGCGACCAGGCAGTCGACCTCACGGCTTGCGAGGATCTGGGCGGCCTTTGGGCCTGCCCCCGACATCTGTTCCGCCCCGTCGTTCTCGATTGCCTCGAGGTCCCCCGTCGACGTGTCGACGATGAGGAACCACGGGGCCCTCCCGAAGCGGTCGTCGATCTCGCTCGTAAGCTCCCTGCCACTTGCCGCAACCGCGATTCTCATGGCGTCCTCCCTGGTGGCCGCGTCCCGGCGGCCCGCCGCCGGAACCCGCCCACCCGCTGCGTCGCCTCCATCCCCGACAGCCGGGCATGAGGAAACGCTCCTGATCGAGCTCACCGGACCGGTAGGCTGCGACGACCTCGACCACTTCACCGGATATCCAGGGGACGAGCGCTACACCGGAACGCGCCAGCAGGTGGGCCAGGCGGTTCGAGACGGCGCCACAGATCAGCGCGTCGACGCCCAGAGCGCCGATCGCCCTGGCTCGCTGCAGCGGACCCGAGTGTCCCAGATCGATCTCACTCCGCCGGACATCCCCGTCCTCGCTGTCCCGGATGAGAAGAACGCGCGTCGATGCGTCGAGCACCGGTGAGACGCGTCCGTTCCATATGGCAATCCCGATGTGCACGCGACCTCCTCGATGCCAGAGAGAGCAACCCGTGTGCCACGACTCACAGTGAAAGGACAGCCACCTATAAAGTGCTGTGTCGAAATAGGTTACGCGATGCATAAAGATGCTGAGTGCTGCAACGATGCGACAAAATAGTTGCGGCCATGCAACCCTACACGGCAGACGGGTTGCGTATATGCAGCAGGGT
>Ga0272444_10005878_pt1 | contig 10573 bp, 3 predicted proteins | sample SSMForm13_FD_201033 | JGI IMG/M metagenome (GOLD analysis project Ga0272444, IMG submission 201033) | Marine sediment archaeal communities from Little Sippewissett salt marsh, Falmouth, MA, United States - SSM-Form-13 | ecosystem: Environmental > Aquatic > Marine > Wetlands > Sediment ...
GGGTGAAGAAGATATCCTTCGCTCGATCCAGTTGATGCCGGGTGTGAGCGCCTCGAATGAATCCTCGTCAGGACTCTATGTCCGCGGTGGAACGCCGGATCAGAATCTTACCCGTTTTGACGGATTTACCCTTTACGATGTCGATCACTTCTTTGGTGTCTTCAGCGCTTTCAACCCCAATGCGGTTGACAACGTGACGATCTACAAAGGAGGTTTTGACTCCAAGTATGGCGGCCGCCTCTCCAGCGTCGTGGATATGATCGGCAAGAGCGGTCGAAACAACGCGCTATCGTTTGGCGGTGGGGCGAGTTTTCTGAGCGTGAACGGGTATTTGGATGTCCCTCTCGGAACTAAAGGTGCATTCAGTTTTGCGGCGCGTCGATCCTTTCAAACACCTTTCAGCAACAGGATTCGAGACACCTACAGCGACAATCCCCCGACTGGGGGCGGCGGAGGGGGTCGCGATTTTCTGGGCTTTTCGACAGAGCCAGATTCCTATTTTTATGACATAAATGCCCGGGCAGCATATGACCTGACTCCTCAGGATAGCCTGGTCTTCAGCTTCTACAACGGGAGAGATTTTCTGGATAATTCAAGGAATGTGGCATTTTCGATCCCGGTCATTGGCGCCAGCGGGTTGGTGGAGTCCTTCGACGACGTTGCAGGCAGTATTCTTAACCTTACCGAATGGTGGAATACCGGGTTCAGCGCCAATTGGATTCGGAACTGGAATGACAGCTTTTTCAGCCGGTTAACCTTCGCACATTCGCTGTATGATAGAAGCTATGTTCGAAGTACCGATTTCAAGATCACGGAAGACCTGGATGAGGACAACCTTCTCGTAGAGGATGCCGAAGAGAGACGACTGCGTCTTGCTGCAGGGTCGTCTGAGGCGAATGATCTGACGGATTATACCCTGAGGTTTGACAACTTCCTGACGCTGGGTACTGGCCACTCTTTGGGTTTTGGAGCCGAAGCGATCTGGAACGAAGTGAATTATCAATTCAGCTTCCGTGATGACATCGCCCTCTTTGACCAGGCTAGCAAAGGCAATCAGTTTGCTTTCTATCTGCAGGATACCTGGGTGCCCTTTCCCCGATTCTCAGTCACGCCGGGGGTTCGTGGTACTTACTATGATCTCACGAAGAAGACTTACGCCGATCCACGTCTCTCGGTCATGTATCGGGTGAGTGATGGATTTAGCCTGAAGGCGGCTGGAGGGGCGTACCGACAGTTTACCAATCGATTGAACAGGGAAGATCCTTTGCAGGGAGACCAGAGCTTCTGGATAATGGCGGACGACGATCTTGTGCCTGTCAGTTCAGCGACTCATGTGATTGGTGGCGCGAGCTATGAGACAAGTGGATACTTGTTTGATGTGGAGGTATATAGGAAGAACCTCAGCGGGCTATCTGAGTTTGCTACCTTGAGGCAGACAGGTGGCGGTTTCCAGGATTCTCAGGATTTTGATCTTCGTGATAGGTTTTTTACCGGTACGGGCAGGGCGGAAGGAGTTGAGATCCTAGCTCAGAAGAAATTCGGGAGGAATATTGGCTGGGTCACTTACACACTTGGACATGTTGATTATCTGTTTTCCGATATCAGTACGAGCAAGTTCCCCGCCTCCCACGATTCGACTCACGAGCTAAAGCTTATTGACAGCTTCAGGTGGAAGGATTGGACCTTTTCAGGCAACTGGGTCTATGCGACTGGAAAGCCGTATACGGAGGCGACCGGTGTTTTTGAAGTCCCGTTGCCATTTGGCGACAGATCCATTCAGCTCGTAGAATTGGGAGACAAGAATGCCCTGAGGCTTCCTTCCTACCACAGACTTGACCTTTCAGCAGCCTGGAATTTCTACAATGGTGAAACCAGTAGGGCGACGGCAGGGGTATCGGTTTTCAACGTTTACAATCGCAAGAACGTTTGGCGCAGGGAATACGATGTGATTCAAGACGAGATCATTTCCACGGACGTCAACTATTTAGGGTTGACCATCAGTGGTTTTGTGAACGTAGATTTCTCGATGGCACCTATAGCCGGAAACCGGAGTCAGACCGCCTCACAGGCGGGAAGGCCGAAACCTAGGACGGGAAAAAAAGAGAAGGTCTACAACTTCTACGGTACACTGAAATCAATGGATTCGCGCTCTCTGGTTGTCGACAGCAAATGGGGCACGGAGAGCTTTGTGATGACTGACTCATCAATCAAAGGTGCCCCCGACTATGATCCTGGAACCTTATTGCATGTCTATTATGTGGAACAGGACATAGGAAGCGTTGTTACCATGGTAGTCAGGAAGCTCGACTAGACAGCCTTTCACTCCATACAGCTTGGCAAGTATGCGGGCTAGGATTTATTGCCATCAAGATGAAATGGAAAACTGCGGGGGATACAGGAACATCAGAACAGAACTGATGTCAAAATGGGGTGCCCACAGATGAGTAACAGAATTCTCAGAATGCTGATTGTATTGCTCTTATTTAATACGGCAGCAAAAGCACAGAGGGTGTTCACGACCATTGAGCCGACAGAGATCATTGAATCTCTCAAGTTTGATGTGAATTCCGTTCCAGTCGGCGAGAATGTTGTGGAATACAACAGAGCCGGGACCACTGGATCGACCGTAGATCTCAATTTCTCGCCTAATGTTGTCTTTTTGCCGGACTCGGAGAAGGCCTTTGTCAGTTTCTCCGGCTCAGACAAAGTCATGGCCTTCAATCCGAAGACGGGCGAAATATTGAGATTTATCGAGGTCGGGTCCAACCCTGCCAGTCTGACACTGTCTCCAGATGGCAAGACGGTTGGTGTGGTGTCCGTTTTCCTGCAGGAGAACCTCCCAAGCCGGGAATCTCAAGGGGCCCAGACTGCATCAGTCGTGATGATCGATTCAGACACCTATCAAACCCGGACCCTCGTTTTGAATGACGTTTTCTTGTCCATTGCCAACAATATAGTCTTCTCGAAGGATGGAACTCAGGGATTTGTTCCTTCGATGGGTACCGACCAGCTTATTCGGTTTGACGTCGATACGCTGGAAGAGATCTCCCCTCGGCTTCAATTCACACCGGGCTCAAGAGCGGCCGGTGCTACCTTGATTCCTAATACTGGACTGGTGGCCGTTGTGCTGATCGGTTCAACTAATCTTTCCCGCATAGAGTCGCCCGATTCGATAGCCTTGGTGGATCCTGATTCTTTTCAGGTGACGGAGAATATTTTCCCACTGACCGGTAGCCAGTACGCGGACGAAAATGGAAATTTTGACGTTCTTCATGATTTCAAGGCCTTCAATAATTTCGCGGTTTCGGAGGATGGCAGGTACGGCCTCATCGCTGACCAGCAGTTGAGCTCGATTGGTTCGGTCCCCGAGCTTTCTACTGACCGGGCCTGGCTCTACGATTTTGAATCAGGCCACTTTGCCCCGGGTATCGATGTGGGTGGAATTTCTGCAGGGGCATACTATGCTCCGGATGGTCAGTTCGTAGTTGTTGGTTCTTTCGTAGTCTCACTTGTTAAGCCCGAACCTGTGGATGAGAACACCGAAATCACAGCGAGGAGAATCACTCCCAGCCGGGTCGACTATAGAGCGGGTTCCCGGCCCGCGTTTACCCACGATGGCACCACTATGTATCTGGCCTCACCATCAAACGACTCAGTATTGGTCTTCGATCTGGAGACAGGTGAGGTCACTGATGCAATTGATGTGGGAGGTGGTGTTGAGCGACGTGTAACCAGTACGGTAGGCGAGGAGACTACGACGAGCGTCGTTGTGCATCCTTCAGGGCCTTTGGATCTGGGAATCACCCCTGATGGTGAGGTGATTACGGTGCTGAACTTCAATGAAAACACCATTGACTTGATGAAGAACACCTTCCGGTTTGCTGTGCCTAGAGTCATTTCGACGAGAGCAGATGAAGATGAAGATGAGTCTCTTACCTTTTTCACCGCGCTTGCCATCTCCAATCTCACATCACTCGATGTGGAAGTGGAAGCAACTGCATATTCGAGAGGCGGTATACCCTTCAGGGACGATACAAATACGGAAGATATCGTGGAAATAGAGAATCCAAGTACTCTCTCGATTGGGAGTGAAGGTCAGGTGTTTGACACCGTGGATGATCTTTTGTCGGCGGTGAATCCTGCAGGCGGCGGCGGCGTTGGTGACAATAACCAGGACGAAGGAGATGCTATTGAGGAGAATGATCGTACTTCGGCACTGGCCATTCTAGATACCGCCTGGCTAGATCTAGACAGCGACAGTTCCGACACCGCTGGGATCTTCTTCGTTGGTGACCGCGGACTCAAGCGACTTGAAGGTAGCAGCTGGGTTTCTGAAGGGCACAACCGGATTTTGATTCCTGAGGTCCGTCTTGAAGATGGCATGCTGACAGAGGTCAGTGTGGTCAACCCCAATTTGACTACCAAGACGGTCTATGTGGAGCTTTATAACGATCGTGGGCAACTGGTGGGCAGGTACACACGGACCCTGGCCGGAAATGGGATGCTTAGCGAGTTTGTGGGGAGCCCTGGCGAGGATATCTTTACGATTCCGGTGATGTTTCAGGACGTGATATTCGAGCCCTGTCACAGTGTTCCAGGAGACCAGGAAGAAGACGAAAACCAGAATGAGGATGAGGAAGACTCAGAGGATCTCCTCGGCTGTGGATTTGAGAGGGGTTATATCATCGTTACAACGGATCTAGGCGATGGAACTGAAGAGGAAATCAATCGACTTGGCGTCATCGCCTATGAACAGTATTTTGATGAAGACCGCCTGAGTGCCTTGGGGGGGCTCCCTATCTTAGATCCTCCAAGCCCTGCGACGAGATTCTATGTCCCGCAGGTTATTGCTTTTCAGGGTTGCAGCACTTACATCAATCTGGTCAATCCTACGAAGGAATGGATCAATATTGAACTATATCTTAAGGATGACCAGGGGCAGGATCTGGTGGCTCCGGCGACTCTCACTCTTCGTTCAGGTCATTCCATCAGACCCAACATTGTTGATCTTTTCGGACTGACTGATACTGGATCGCTCGTTTCGGGCTACCTTGTAATAGAGGCCGATGGACCTGGGCTGATGGGAGATGCGGAGCTACGGTTGTTTGCAGACAAGGCAATGACGACCGTCGCCTTGGCCGATTCACCATCGGAAGAACTCGTCTTTCCTTATGTTCCTGGAGGACCGGGATTCTTCACTGGTCTTGGACTCGTAAACACTACCAGTAGCGCGGCCAATGTATCCATACAGATCGTGAGTGCAGAAGGAGACTTTGTCTATGAAACGAGTATTGTCTTGCCGCCCAATGCTCGTGTTTCTCAGATGTTGACCGAGTATGCGGAAGAGTTTGGCCTGCAGAATTCGGCCTACATAAAGGTTTTCTCCGATCAACCCATAGTAGGTCTCGAGTCGTTTTTCACAGGAGATTTTGAACTTGTCTCCAGTGTCGAGGCGCAGTAGATAGGGAAGAAACTGATGCAGATTAGAAAAAGTATGAATTGGAGCTTGCTTTTGTTGACGACCTTCGTTTTGCATGTCGGTCTTCTGGTGGGATCAGAATCTCATGTGGACCTGCAGGAGCGGGGGGCACCGTCGCTCGATGAGCGAATCAAGGCACTTCGAGGTAATGATGGATCCTGGCGCATACCGGACTCGGCCGGTGGGTCTGCCAGAACGTCTGAGCGCCAGGGATTGAGGAGTGCTCCTCTCACGATTCATGATGTCTCCGGTGAGCGGCTTGGTGAGGTGTATCAACTTCGCTCATCTTTGGACTATGTGGGTTTGCTCTTAGTGGCGAATGAGCGAGGCAAAGCCGCGGGGCTTTCCTCGGGGTTCTCAGAAGCAGAATGGCCTTTGGATCGAGTCTCCCGCGAAGTGACACTCAATGATCTGGACAACACTCTTTTCGAGCCCAGGTACTATTTGATATTGGACGAGAATCGGCTTCTCTTAAGAGTGAACCTCGGAAAGAAGGAACTGGAATTAGACGGCATCTATCTCAATGCTGAAGAAATTGGACGTGGAAAAAGTCGAGTGCCTAGACGAGCCATGGAAAGATGATTGTCTTTCGAGGCTCCTTCGGTGGTCAAGAGTCTCGATCTACTCTAAAAGAGGTTAATATGCAGCGGGTGAGAATACCAGTAATCTTAATTCTAGCCTTGAGTCTGTTTGCCAGTATCTTTGCCGGCACAGAAGAGTCCAATATTGGAAAGCAACTCCCGGATCCAGCTTCTACATCAGAGGAGAGCTATCTGCCAACCGGCGGGCTAATCTTCGGCTCCGGTTCCTGGGAGGCTGCTCCAAGCCTTTCCGAAACTACTGGGTTGATGTCAATCGATTCGTCGCCTCCTGTTTCGAGTGTGACGGCATCATGCACTCTGCCGCCCGGTCACTACGACCTGTGCACGGTTTGTGGCCCATGTGAGGAGGGTGAAGGAGACTGTGACTCTGATGATGAGTGCCAGGATGGACTCACCTGCGCGAGCGATATCGGTCAGGAATATGGCCTGGGCGAATTTGTGGATGTTTGTGTTGATTCACAGTCATCTTGCCCTGTAGAGCCTGGCAACTACGATTACTGTGAGCTGTGCGGACCTTGTACCGATGAGCAGGGTGACTGCGACTCTGACTCCGACTGTGCCGAGGGTCTGGTTTGTGGGCAGGATCTGGGGAGCGGATTTGATTTCTGGTGGGATGTGGATGTCTGTATCAGCGCCGATGTTGCGTGTCCGCTTTCACCCGGTGACGAAGACTATTGCAAGGTTTGTGGGCCCTGTGCTGCCGAGGTTGGCGATTGCGACGATAACAGCGAATGCGAAACGGGTCTGACTTGTGTAAACGATGTCGGAAGGGACTATGGGTTTGGTACTTTCACCGATGTCTGTATCGACAAAGAAGATGAGTGTCCCCTGACAGAAGGGCATCCGGACTACTGCGCGATTTGTGGGCCATGCGAGGAGAATATCGGTGACTGTGATGGGGACTCTGAATGTTCCGGTGATCTGATTTGTGTCAACAACGTAGGACTTAGATTCACCTTCACGGCTGATACGGATGTTTGCCTGGCGGAAATCGAACCGGGTGGTGAAGATGATTGTCCAGTTGAGGAAGGGCATTACGATTACTGTGCCTTGTGTGGCCCTTGCGATGACGAGAAAGGTGATTGTGACTCGGACAGTGAGTGTGCCGAGGGCTTGGTTTGCTTAAGTGATGTGGGGCTGTTTTATGGATGGGCTGAAGACGTGGATGTTTGCAGGCCGGAAGGAGCCAGCGAGTGTCCCGAAGTAGTGGGAGAGTTTGGCTATTGTGGAAACTGCGGGCCCTGTATGGAAGGTGAAGGGGACTGTGATGGATCCGATGACTGCGAAGAGGGGCTTGTTTGCGTGAGTGGCGCGGGCGCCGACTTCGGTTTTGAGCCAGACGTGGACGTCTGTCTGGCTGAATGTCCAGTTCCTCCGGGCGATCCTGAATTCTGTTCGCTTTGCGGACCCTGCGGAGAAGGTGAAGGCGACTGCGATGGAAGCGGTGACTGTGCTCAGGGCTTGGTTTGCAGAGAAGATGTTGGTGACTTTTTCGGATTTGCTCCTGACGTAGATGTTTGCCTGGATGATGAGAGTACCTGTACGGAACCGCTGGGTGACTACAGTTACTGCAGGCTCTGTGGTCCGTGCGAAGAGGGAGAAGGCGATTGCGATGCAGACAATGAGTGTGCCGAGGGCTTGACCTGTGTCAACGAGGTGGGACCGGACTTCGGTTTTGTCTGGGATGTAGATGTCTGTTTGCCGAAGAGTGTAGAGGAGTGTACCGAGCTTCTCGGAACCGATGACTACTGCCAGGTCTGCGGACCGTGCGAGGAAGGTAAGGGGGATTGCGACCGAGACGATGACTGCGCCGATGGCCTTATCTGCGCGAGCAACGTGGGGGCAGACTATGGCTTTGACCCCTCAATCGACGTTTGCCAGGTGGACGATCCAGGGGTTTGTGAACTGGATCCAGGCGATCCTGACTACTGCGAGGTTTGTGGGCCCTGTGGCGATGGAGAAGGCGACTGCGACTCCGACAGCGAATGCACAACAGGACTTACCTGTGTCGCAGATGTTGGTGAGGATTATGGTTGGGCTTCAGAAGTGGATGTTTGTCTTGTCAATGAGGAGTGTCAGGATCTGATCGGTACTATCAACTATTGTCTGGTTTGTGGGCCCTGTGGCGAAGGTCAGGGCGACTGTGACGAAGACTCGGACTGTGCATCCGGACTTTATTGTGTTAACAACTTGGGCGCGGACTATGGCTGGGACTGGGAAGTGGATGTATGTATCTCACCGTCTGAGCAGTGTCCCGTCCCGGTCAGTCATTACGACTACTGCGCAATTTGTGGTCCATGCGAACAAGGAGAAGGCGACTGCGACTCCGACAGCGAATGTCAGGCAGGTTTAACGTGTTCCCCTGATGTAGGGATTTTCTTCGACTGGCCGGAGGATGTTGATGTTTGTCAGGTCCCGTCTGGAAATTGACGGTCAAAGCTTGAACCACTACTGCTGATCAGATAGATTGGCTGGTTTTTGAAGGTGTCGCTCTCCGATTTCAGAGCTGGTCAGCAGCCTCATTGAACTCATTAGAAAGGAAACTCGATGAAGAACCTCTCTGAGTGCTTCGGGTCTAGGCTCACTCGAATAGGTTTCTTGGTGAGTATTGGGTTGGTAGTGGCCTGGGTGGTCACCCAGGAGATCTCAGCCCAGGTTCTGTTTGGGACCATCAAAGGTGTGGTCCGTAATGTGGGTGGACAGCCGGTCCCTAAGACGCTGGTCACACTTCTGAAAGATGATGAGGGCATTCGACTCTTTTCGGTTGTTGGGGATTCAGGTGAGTTTGTTTTCCTGAATCTGCGACCGGGTATCTATACATTGAGGGCTGCTCAGCCTGGCTTTAAAACCGCTATAGCAAACGACGTGATCGTGTTTGAAGATAACGTTACTTTTCAGACCTTGACTGTGCAGGAAGGCCTCGAGAGCCAATCGGACAATATGGCGTTGGAACCGGCTCCAATGAGAACCGTTACCTCTGATATCCGAGTTCGAATCGGCAAGGATGAAATCGTCGCTTTGCCACTTCCTGCCTATCGCAATTATCAGAGCCTGATCAACTTCGTTCCAGGTGCGACGCCTGGTCGGTTTCAGGATACCTTTACCGAAATGCCCGCCAGATCATTGACCACCAATTTTGGTGGTACAAACAGAAACAATAATGTTACCAAGATTGATGGTGTGAGAAATGTGGATCTTTGGAGGCCTCACCACACTCCCTATGTCCAACCCTCGGAGACAATTGAGGTGTTCAATGTGACCACCAACAGTTTCGACGCGGAGCAGGGCTTCGCTGGGGGATCAGCGATTACGATCCTCAGTAAGTCTGGGAGCAACGCGTTTCATGGGTCAATCTTCGGTTTTCACGAAAATGATGTATTGAATGCGCGAGATCATTTCAATCTCCTGGATGCGGACGGAGACGGTATCGCCGACCGGTCAAAGCACAATCGAACCTTTGCAGGTGGAACGATCGGCGGACCTGCCAAGCAGGATGAGGTGTTCTTCTTTGCTGGATTTGAGGGAGTTTTCGAGAAGATCGAGAGGTCGAGTCTCGAGACCGTCCCAACTCTTGAGCAGCGGACAGGAGATTTCAGTTCCTTTGGAACAAGGATCTATGACCCGATGACTGGAAACCCGGATGGAACGGGTCGTGTGCCCTTCGAGAACAATGTTATACCGCTGAGGAGAATTGACCCTTCTGCCTCCCTGGCTCAGGATCTTCTGCCACTGCCTAACCTGGATGGCCTGGTCTCGAACTATGATGCTCGAGGGACCGAGAAACTGAATCGTTACAACGTGGATCTGAAAGCTGATTGGAACCGACTTGCTAATCATAGAATCTGGGGGAAGTTCAGTTGGATGGACGCCCGATTCGAGGGCGCTGCGAGATTGAACCGGGCAATGGGTGGTGGTTTCAATGGAGAAGGTGATGGTGATTCAAGGACGAATGTGAGGCTGTTTGGTGCTGGCCACAGTTGGACGGTTACTCCTAGCTGGGTCGTAGATACCCATTTTGGCTTCACCGATTTCAAACAGGATGTCGTTCCCGCTGACTTGGATCTCGGAAACTTCGGTCAAAATTCTCTCCGGATCCCGGGAACGAATTCGACCGACGATTCCTGTAATGTGAATTCTGTTAATCGTTGTGGTGGAATCCCGGCATTTTTCGTCACCGGATTTTCTGGGTTCGGTCAAACTGCCCGATGGAACCCCCTTTACAGGGATGACTGGAGTGTGAATGTCTCTCAAAATGTTAGTTGGCTGTGGGGAGATCATGATTTGAGGTTTGGGTACGATTTGATAGGTCATCAGATGGACCAGTGGCAACTGGATGTGGGTGGAGGTCCCCGAGGGTCTTTCACCTTTAACCGTGAAATGACCAGTGTTCCGGGAGCGATTACCACCGATCAAAATGCCTGGGCGGCTTTCCTTCTGGGTTTTCAGTCCAGTATGGGAAAGACGCTCCAATGGGACCCTTTTACTACTAAGG
>Ga0272444_10005879_pt1 | contig 10572 bp, 6 predicted proteins | sample SSMForm13_FD_201033 | JGI IMG/M metagenome (GOLD analysis project Ga0272444, IMG submission 201033) | Marine sediment archaeal communities from Little Sippewissett salt marsh, Falmouth, MA, United States - SSM-Form-13 | ecosystem: Environmental > Aquatic > Marine > Wetlands > Sediment ...
GCGACCACTCCGGGCGGCGGCAACATCAACACCATGTATCGCTATACCCCCAGCAAAGGCTCCTGGGATCAGATGGCCGATTACGGACCGCCCTCGCGCGCCTTTTTCTACGCCTGGGCTTACGACGTCAAGATCTACATCGCCGGTGGGACGGATGCCAGTTCGAATTACTTTTCTTCAGGGCGCATCTACGATATCGCGACCAATACCTGGACCGACGATGCCGAATCGCTGCCCGACACGTTATGGGGCGGCGCGTGCATGCGCGCGGGGTCGTCTTTGATCATCGCCGGAGGGGCGGTATCGGATATTTTGGACGAGTCGTATGTCCGCGATCTCGTCGGTGACGACGCCTGGAACTACCTTACGGATATAAGCACCGCTGTCTATCGCACTTCCGGTACGGCTTTCGGAGGCTTTGCGTACGTTGTCAATGGAAGCATCAGCAGTTTTAATGCGACGGCAGAGCTACAGTTTGTTCCGTTTGAAGCAACTGACGATGACACAATTGACGATGATACGACACCCGACGACGATACGACACCCGACGACGATACGACGCCCGACGACGACACGACGCCCGACGACGACACGACACCCGACGACGACACGACGCCCGACGACGACACAACACCCGACGACGACACCACGCCCGACGACGACACCACGCCCGACGACGACACCACGCCGGACGACGACACCACGCCCGACGACGACACTACACCGGATGATGATGATGACTTTACACCGCCGGATGATGATACAAGCGACGACGACGATGACATCATCGACACGGGCGACGACGACGATGACGATGGTTGCGGCTGCTAGCTGACAGCAGTAATCAACGATAAACAACACGACCCTTGGGCTTGCTCGGCATGAGCGGCCCAGGGGTTTCGTTGATTAAAAATAAAGTGCCGAGACCTTCTCTTGGAAAAAAAGCAGAATAGAATGCTTGTTCTGGAGATGAAAAACGCTTCCAAAGAATAATAACTTTTTATCCCGGTCTGATTTTATTTATCCGGCGAGGCGTTCTATTTCATTAAAAATAGAGTATTCACCGGTTGACCCGGAATTATATCTAATGGGTTAATGTTTGATAAATACAAGGTGTTTAGCTTTTTAGAGCGAGAACGAGATTCGTTAATGAATGCTGTTGCAGAAAAATGAAATAAATATGTAAATAATCGAAAAATAAAAATGAGTTGACACTTTTTAATCGGCAAGGTTTAAAAAGTAAAGAAAAATGAGTGTTCTAATTAAAAGCGGTAGATAGGCAAATTAAGCGTAATATTATAGGCTTGTGCAAATAAGTAAAGGGTTGGTATCGGTTTCAGAAAAAAGCTTCGTTCATGACGGAAAAGGGAGGACGACAACATGAGAAAGACGGTTTTGTGCGCTCTGGTTATAATCTTCGCCACAGCGGGTGCGGCTTTCGCCGCCAGCGGAGGTCCCAACAGCTTTGGCTACGTGTGGGACGATACGACTCATACCTACGATTGGATTGACATCTCGGCCACCGGCACGCTGGTGCAACTTGGCGATGACACCACCGATGGCCCATTTCCAATTGGATTCAACTTTCCATTCTACGACACTGTCCAAACGGAATTCTACACAAACAGCAACGGCTTCATTTCCTTTGGCGCCGGCTCCACGAGCTTATCCAACCAATGTCCCCTCGGTGCATCAGCGCCGAACAACTTGATTGCTTTGTATTGGGACGACCTCGATGCCGGCGATACGAGCGATCCGCTTTACTACGAAACCTTCGGCACTCAACCGGATCGGTACACCGTCATTCAGTATGAGGGTTTTTGCCATTATCCGGGCGGTGTGTCCTGCGATGATCTGACCGCCGAGATCATCCTTTTTGAAAACGGCGACATCGTGTTGCAGTACGCCGATTCTTCCACTGAGTTTGGTTTAAGCGGCACGACCGGTATCGAAGATGCGGACGGCGCCGATCCACTGGAGGTTGACTGCAATAACACGTACCTGTCCGACGGGTATGCCGTTTTATACACGTTCCCGGCAACGTTGGCGTTGTCAGGTCCGTCCGAAGGAGACGGCTATCCGGGTGATGATATCGTCTATACTCTGTCCATTTTCAACAGCACCGGTTCCAAAGGTGACGTCGGCATCGCCTACTCGGGCAACACCTGGGTAATTGACGGCCCGACTTCGCTCACCGTGCCAAGCGGTGCGGCGGTTGATTTCGATGTGACCGTCAGCATTCCAGGCGATGCTTCGCCCGGCGATTTCGACGACCTCCTGGTGGAAATATCGCTTAATACGTACAACGACGATCTGCTGATTACGACTACCGCCACCGAGGATTGGCTGGCCAGTGGCGACCTTCCCGATTTGGCGACCATGGATCAAGCCACCATTTCCGACGGCACTTACGTTTATCGGATCGGTGGGTATGATGCCTTGGGTGGAACGGCGACGATCGAGCGGTACACGCCAAGCAAAGGCACTTGGGAGTATCTCACCGATTCAACCCATACAATGGACTACACGGTTGATGCCGCCATCTTGGGCGATGACATCTATGTGATCGCCGGCGGCATCGACGGTTCGACCTCCGTACCCGATACGTTGCTGTTCCAGTCGTACAGCATTTCGGGTGATAGCTGGACCGATTTGGGCAACGTGCCGGCGGCCGGAACCTGGGGCGCGCAATTGGTTGCCGCGGGCGACTATCTTTACCTGATCGGCGGCGCGACCGTTCCCGGCGGCGGCGATATCAATACCATGTATCGCTACAGCACGACCAAGGGCACCTGGGATCAAATGGCCGACTACGGTCCGCCTTCGCTGGCCTTTTTCTGCGCTTGGGCGTACGAAGGCAAGATCTACATCGCCGGTGGTGTTGATTCCAGTTCGGTCTATTACGCGTCCGGGCGCATTTACGATATCGCCACGGATACCTGGTCGGATGATTCCGAATCTTTCCCGGACACCTTGTGGGGTCCGGCTTGTATTCAAGCCGGCAGCACGCTGGTTGCCGCGGCAGGTGTTGGCGCCGGTTATCCCGGTGACAAAAATGGATCCTATATCCGTGATCTCGCTGCCGATGGCACATGGGATTATTTTGGCGATCTGCCCACTGGCGTGTACCGAACCTCAGGTGCCTGGCTCGATGACATCGCCTATGTCGTCAACGGCGACCTTGGCGGATTCAATCCGACGATTGCATTCCAATACAATATTCTGGAAGGCCCCGCTGCAGACGATGACACGGTCGATGACGACACGGTCGATGACGACACGGCCGATGACGACACGGCCGATGACGACACCGCCGATGACGATACCGCCGATGACGACACAGCCGATGACGACGTTACCGACGACGATGTCACGGATGACGATGTGACCGATGACGATGTGACCGATGACGATGTCACGGATGATGACACAACCGATGACGATGATGACGACAACGATGACAACGACGACAACGACGACAACGATGACAATGACGATGTAGCCGACGATGACGACGATGATGACGACGATGACGATGGTTGCTGCGGCTGCTAGCTGACAGCGGTAATCAACGATAAACAAAACGACCCTTGGGCTTGCTCGGCAGGAGCGGCCCAGGGGTCGTCGTTTTTAAAACGAGATAAAGAAATTACGGTTTTTCGGCTTTTCGGCTTTGCAGCTCGGCACGTAACGCGGTCAACAAATCTTTGTTGAGCTGTTCGCCGTCCACGACTTTTTCGAACAGTTTAACGACGTTCGGCCAGGCGATTGGCACAAGCAGGCTGTACTGGAACGCATCCTGGTATTCGGTGTTATCGATCGGTGCTCCCTGGCGATCGGAAGTCCGCCAGTTTTCGATGTCGGTCAACTGCCGATCGGCGAGTGATATCAGCACCATCCGTTCTCGTTCGATGAAATTGCTTTTATCGGCGAACCAGAGAAGAAAGGAACCGCCCGGAACATTCTGATAAGATCCCTCCTGACCGAACAGATCGACGATGATGGCCGTTTCCGCCTGCATGGACCGGATGAACTGCTCTTCCGCATCCGGCCACTTTTCCAGGCGGGCGACGATGCGCTCGAGCTGGTCGGTGGGCAGGTCGGCTTTGATGCAGTCGAGCGCCGGCATCATCACCTTTTGCATCGAGATGTTGAGCATCGTGTAGAGCAACGACGGCGTAGCGGCGAAGCCGGCGTTGAAATCCGCCAAGCGCAGCCAACGGTCGGTCGCCGGTGCGTATTGCTTTTGTTCGACTTCGCCCATCATTGCGATCAATTCGTATTTGACTGTTCGCATCGTTTCGGCCAGGGGCAGAAAATCGGCCTCCGGATCGGTGCTTTGCTGCAGTACGAAGCCGTCGGCCAAAATTGCCTCGAGTCGCTTATCGATATCGGCGATCGCCTGCTCGATCTCTTCGCTACACGCTTGGACAGCTTCGCGATCGAATGGCGGGCATTCTTGTTTCCAATCCAAATCTTTGCGCAAGAAATCCCGGTGTTGTTGCAGCAGGTTGTTCAGCGCTTCGCGGTCGGCCTTGGGCCGGTTTTCCATTTCGGCGACGCCGGCTTGCCATTCGGTCAGCTTCGCGTGCAACGCGTCTTGATCGACGTCGGGCATTGTGAAATACGGACGAAGAACGATCGCGGCGACGATGACCGCCAGGACGATGAGCGCCAGCACGATCAGCACTACTTTTTTTGCTCCCCGTCCCATTTCACACCTCCCAAATAATACGACACCAGGATATCCAGATTGTTTCCGGCCGTCCATTGTGCCAATGCGTTTCCGTATTACGGTCCGGTGTAACCTTGCGGGAACGTGGTATGGCATAGCGCGCCGTCGGCATGGTAGAGGGCGTGCACCAGGTCGTCGGAGGTGGCGATCAAGCGCAAGGAGCCTTCGCCGGTGTGGGTCGGCAGCCAGTAGCCGGCGTCGAAAATCGTGTCGACGAAGTCGCCGCTTTCATCGGAAACGTAACGGAACACGCCGGGGAAATCTTCGGTCATGTAGGCGATGTGCCGGTTGCCGGCGCCGTCGTAACTGAAGCCGTAGGCGTAAATGTTGACGTCCCACGTGTGCCAGATGTCGCTCCACACCAGGCCGTTACGCACCGACAGATACAGGTAGTCGATCGGGTAGGCGTAGACGGCCAGCCCCAACTCGCCGTTGGGCGCGAGGTCGAGGTCGAGGAAGTTGTACGTGCCGGTGGCGACGGGAATCGGCAGAATCGTTTTTTTCCACTCGCCTGATTTATTTTCGCCCAGGTACAGCAGCGGCGGCATCACGACCTGCCAGGAAACGGTGGTGTCGCCGTCGGCTTCGACCACCATGTCCAACGGCCCCATGATCACCGGCGCGGTGGTGATGTCCTGGTAGGACCATGTGCCGGAAACGTTGTCGGCGTAGTGCAGCGTTTCGTCGTAATAGCTGAGATACGCAATGTGCGCTTTGCCTTGTGCGTCGATGCCCAACGCCATGAACGAGCCGCAGGTTGGGGCGTCGGGCAGAATCCTGCTCGTCCAACCGTCGGGCCCGCGCTTGAGGTAGTGAATCGCGCCGTCTTCCGGGTTGCAGTATGCGACATGCGGTTGCTCGGCGCTGTCCAATGCCAAGGCATACCCCAGCGAGAACGGCGCTTCGCGCAGCAGCGCGCTTTTATGCCACACGCCCGCTTCCTGGCGGAAGTGCCATAAAAACGACGCGTCTTCGGTTCCGCCATTCCAGAACAGCAGATGCACGTCGCCGTCGTTCTCGGCTACCGGGGCCGTAACGAGACCGGCGATATTGGAATGATGCAATTCCCGCATCGCCCAGCAATCGACTTCATGCCGGGCGAGCATCAGCGCTTTGGCGTCGACGCGTTGATAAGCCACCGCCTCTGCGCCGTCGGCTTTGATCGCATAGAAAAGCGCGCTGGAAGCCCCGGTGTCGATGATTTCCTCGATCCATTCGTCGCCGTTCTGTACGGCGCGCGCCAGATTGTATTCGTTGCTTCGGCTTTTGCCGTAGGAAAAGAAAACCTGCAAGGCGCCGTCGCCGCCCTGCAGCAGGCAGGCGTTGATGAGGTTGGATTTGCGCAGAACAACGTTCGTGCTCCATTCGCCGTTTTGCCGGGTTCGCAGTACGAGGTTTTGGCCGAGTTCCACCAGCAGGTGCATGTTGCCCGCGTCGTCTTGCATCAATGCCTGATTCGACGCCAGGTATAAAGCCGGCAGAGGTTCGGTTTCCCATGCGCCGGACTCGTTTGTCATGTAAACGGTGTAGGGCGCTTGAAAAGGCCATATGGTGTAATAGGCCAGGTGAACGGCGCCCTCCGTATCGACGAGGATATTGAGATCGTAAACGCCGTCGAGAATGAATACGGCCGGTTCCGTGATTTGCCATCCGCCCCCGGCGTTGTCGGCGAGAGCGAGAAATTTGCCCTTGTCGTCGGTGTAGTAGCTGTAAAAAACGTATACCGCCCCGTCCGGAGCGACGGCGATTGCGGTTTCCGTCACGTTGCCGGTAGTCAGTGTTTCCGTCTGCCAGACGCCGGTTTTGTTCGTGGCGTATTTCAATTCCCCAGTCGTCTGATCGTAGAAGCAAACGTGCAGGGCGCGGTCGGCGTCGGCGGTCATCGCCGCGTACAGACCGAAGGGCGAGACGATGGTTTGGACGGTGTTTTCCCCGTCGTCGGTGAGCACCTTCAGCCGGCGGTTAATCACCGCCAGCACGTTGTGTTGTTCGTCCGGGCCGGGGGCCAGTCCGAAGACCTCGGCATGCCCCTCCGCCAAAATTTCCTGCAAGGTGCCGTTGATCGTCAGCGGTTCGGTGTCCGGCACCGTGTCGTCGTCGCCGAGAAAATCGTCGTCCGCCGTGTCGTCGTCGACCGTGTCGTCGTCGATCGTGTCGTCGTCAACCGTGTCGTCGTCGGTGGAATCGTTGTCGTCGTCCGGCGTGACATCGTCATTGTCGTCATCATCGTCGTCATCGGTTATATCGTCGTCGATAACGTCGTCGTCCGTCACGTCATCATCGGCGGAATCATCGTCGACAGCATCGTCGTCGATGGAATCGTCATCATCGTTGGAATTGCAGGAGACGGAGAAAACGAGAAAAAAAGCGAGCAAGAGAAACAATACATTCTTCATCCGCACCCTCCGACGCGGTGAGTGTTATTTCCGTTGCCCCTTTTGGATTATTTATAATGAATGTGAATTACTTTGTAAAATGATTTTTCATTTCGCCCTAAAACAGTTTTTCGAGGATGGCGAAGGCCAGGTCGTCTTTGCGCATACGGGGCAGGGCTTCGCTGCGGCCGTCGGCGAAGAGAATGCGGACTTCGTTGTCGTCGCTGTCGAAGCCGATGCCCGGCTGGCTGACGTCGTTGGCGACGATGGCGTCGAGCTTTTTACGTTTCATCTTGGCCAGTGCCTTGGCGTCGGCGTCGCCGGTTTCGGCGGCGAAACCCACCACCAGTTTCCTGCCCTTGGCCTTGGCGATTGTGGCGATGATGTCGGGGTTTTTGGTCAGAGCGATTGCTTTATCGACATCGTCTTTGGGAAGTTTGTCTTTAGACGTCTTTGCCGGGCGGAAGTCGGCAACGGCGGCGGCCATGATCAGCGCGTCGGCCTTGGGAAAAGCTTTTTTAACCGCGGCGAGCATCTGCGCGGCGGTTTCCACCTTGACCAGCTTCACGCCGGCGGGACCGGGCAGGGCGGAGGGACCGCTGATCAGCGTAACCTCGGCGCCGGCCAGGGCGGCGGCGCGGGCGAGGGCGTACCCCATGCGGCCGCTGGAGCGGTTGGACAGGTAGCGCACCGGATCGAGCGGCTCGCGAGTCGGCCCGGCGGTGACGACGATCGTTTTACCGGCCAGGCGCGGTTCGACGGTGAGTGCCGCGGCGGCGGCGAGGATATCGGCCGGTTCGGACATGCGCCCCCAGCCTTCATCTTTGCAAGCGACCTCGCCCTGTTCCGGCCCGATGAAACGGACGCCGCGCTTTTGCAATGTTTTCAGGTTGGCCCGCACAGCGGGGTGATCCCACATGCGCGGATTCATTGCCGGGGCCAGCAGCACGGGCGCCTGGGTGGCCAGCAACGTGGTGGTGAGCAAGTCATCGGCGATGCCGTTGGCGTACTTGCCCATCAGGTTGGCAGTCGCCGGAGCGACGACGATCAGGTCGGCGCGCTCGGAAAGGCTGGTGTGCGAAATATCCATGCTGTCGAGCAAATTGAAGGTTTTGATGTGCACCGGGCGGCCGGAGAGGGTCTGGAAGGTCAGCGGGGTGACGAACTCGGCGGCGTTCTGCGTCATGATTACGTCTACCGTCGCGTGGGCTTTGATCATCAGGCGCAGCAGTTCGGCCGCTTTGTAGACGGCGATGCCGCCGGTGACTCCTAACAGAACATTTTTCCCGGCCAGCATGTCATCCTCCTTTAAAAGAAGGGATTGAATTTCTTTTCGCGGCCGACGCTGGTGCGCGGGCCGTGCCCGGGCAGAACGACGGTGTCATCGGGCAGGGTAAACAGTTTTTTGCGAATGTTCTCGATCAGCGCTTCAAAGCTGCCGCCCGGGAAATCGGTGCGGCCGATCGAACCGGCGAACAAAGCATCGCCGACAATGGCGTGGCCGTCGAGCAGCAACCCGAGACCGCAGGGGCTGTGCCCCGGCAGTTCGATGACTTTGGCTTCGATCGAGCCGACTTTGACCACATCGCCCTCGACGACCGTGCTGTCGGCCGGCGGGCTTTCCGGCACGTGCATGCCGAACATCTGCGCCTGAGCAGCGGTAGTTTGCAATGCCGGCGCTTCGTCCGGATGGGTGACCAGCGGCGCGTCGGTCAGGCGTTTGAGTTCGCCGTTGCCGCCGACGTGATCCCAATGGGTATGGGTGTTGAAAATCATAACGCAGCGCAGTTGGTCTTCGGCCAGGGCGCTCATGATGCGCTCGACGTCGCCGCCGGGATCGACGACGATCGCCTCTTTGGTCGTTTCGTCGCCGATGATGTAGGTGTTGACGCCCAACGGGCCGGTTTCCAAGTTCTTGAGAATCATGGTTGTCCTTTCATTCTGCGTTGCGCGAGTATCCTAAGCATCCGGTCATAGCGGGTCAAGCTGACCGGGCCGGGCGCGGGCAAACGAATAGCTTGGCCTGAGAAGGCCGACCTCCCGTAAATTGGTTGTTTAACGCGACTTACAGGTAGCCGATGCTGCGTAGGATTGCCAGGCGATGGTTCGGCTCGGTTTCCTGTAATGTCAGTGGATTGAAGTATTGGGGAGCCAATGACCAAATGACAGTGCCGTCCGGGGCAATCAATTCCACACAATTGGTGCTGATCAAAGTGTTGCCGCCGTTGACCCGCGAGTAGTTCAGTCCGCCGCCGAAGGGGTGAATATGCTCCCAGACAACTTTACCGTCCGGCGTTACTTCGATGACTTTATCCAAATCACCGATCAAGGTATTGCCGCTGTCCAACCGCTGTACCGTTTTCGGCCAATTGAGATCTTCGCCGTAACTCCAGACGACCTCGCCGGTATCGTCAATTTCGACAACCCGACTGGATTTGGACAGGCAGAAGATTAGATTGCCGTTGGGCAGTTCGTCGGGATCGTGGATTTCGTTGGAAGAATCACCGGCGACTTGCATCATCCATAGAATTTCGCCTTCGGGAGTGACTTTGATGATTGAACCGGTTTGGAGATCGGAAAAGAGAATGTTGCCGCTTTCGGTAAAGTCGGCGTCGTTCGGATTCAGCATGGTCGGGATGTTTTCGAAGTCGATAACCTTCATTTCGTTGGTGTTGAGTTCAAGGATAACCAGACGTCCATTCATACTGTCAGAAATTACGGCACGTCCGTCCTTGACATCCAAGGTGTGTGGAAAACTGAAATGCCCCATCAACGACCGTTGAGGCTGTTGCAGGGCATCAAACCATACCAGGCCGGTCGATTCATCCGTATCGTTCGTGGCGTTGGTATACAAAACAATCAACGAACCATCATCCAGCAGAACGGCGTCGATGGGGGCGCCTGTCGGAATGGGAACTTCACTGAGCCTGTCGTCGTCGGCAACGTTTTCACCTTCGACACAGCCGACAAGAACAAGTAGGAGAACAAGACCGAGCACCGAAACAACCATAGCACGTGAGAGCGTTTTCATAGCCGACTCCGGTCGAACGACAAGACCTGCTGCGTTCGACAAAAAACGGTTTAAGTGGGGGAGCCGTTTCGTTGTGGAGCGCTTCTGGGTTTAATCGCTACTTCAGCAACTAACAAGCTCATCAATATCGATGAACAGTCGCTTTACAGCTGAATTAGGCCGTTTGGTTTTTGATTTCTCAACTTTGGATTTGGAGCGAATCAAGAACCTCAATAGACCTGGTATGAAATTGTCAAAGAGCAAGGGCAAATAATTTTAAGATTTGGCAGATTCCGAGTCAAGAAAAATACATACGAAAAAACGGTGGGAACGTTTTTTTTTATCGGCGAGCGTTGTTGCAAACAAGCCCGGCCGCCGGAGCCGAAGTTGACACCGCCGTCGGCGTTGCATACTGTATTGCCGCATCAGATATTTTCAGCAAAGCAGACCGG
>Ga0272444_10005880_pt1 | contig 10571 bp, 7 predicted proteins | sample SSMForm13_FD_201033 | JGI IMG/M metagenome (GOLD analysis project Ga0272444, IMG submission 201033) | Marine sediment archaeal communities from Little Sippewissett salt marsh, Falmouth, MA, United States - SSM-Form-13 | ecosystem: Environmental > Aquatic > Marine > Wetlands > Sediment ...
TTTTCGACCGCCGGAACGTTCTCGATGTTTACGGCAACACCGGTCGGCCCGATGATGACGGCAACTACGCTCTCGACACCTCCGATCCCGACGCCGAGACGAAGAATTATTATTATAGATTAATGGCCAAAGATCCTCAGAACTATACCGCTCCCCGCCAGGTGCGAGTCGGTCTGGAATTCATTTTCTAATGAGGTTAACCATGGGGAATATATTCAAGCAAAGACAATTCCGGTGGCTTTTGCCGCTGTTGATCATATCCCTGGCGTCGGCCGGCCTTTCGGCGGCGGCCCTCAAGACCGCCGTGCCACCGGCGGAGCTGGTCGATCAGGTCGTCCACGACAAGGGCAATATCGTCACCACCGTGGACAACTGGGGGTATATCGGCGGCTACAGCTACCCTTACGATTTACCCTCGGGTGAATGGCCGCGTAACTCGGGACACGACTATATCGGCGAGATGAAATTCTGGATGGGTACCGTTACGCCGTCCGGCGATACTGTCGTGGCCAATTCGGTCGATGATTTTCGACCGCTGCCGTCGCTCATATCGGGCGAGTCCAGCTATCAAATTCGTCTTTCCACCGATCCCGAGCGATACAATTACGATCCCGATGATACAATCGGCCAGGGCCTGGGTAATCCGGCCTACGGCTGGCGCGTCTACGACCATGAGACCGATCAGTGGGTTTATAACGAGATTTATTCGCCGCTCGATTCGACCTATTATCCGGGCGGGCCGACCGGACTTCAGCAGTCATACTGCCTTTTCGAGGACGGCAACGGTCCCACCGGTCTCGGCCTGCGCGTCTCCCAGACCATCTGCCAGTGGAATTACTGCTACAATGAAGACGTCGTTTTCATCATTCTCGAAATCACCAACGTTTCCGGCGTCGATTATCCCGATTTCGCCTTCGCCATTTACTCCGACTTCGACATAGGCGGTCCCGACGGCGCGGGCGAAAACGGTCGCCTCGGTGACCTGGTCGCTTTCGATGAAACCGAGAATCTGGCCTGGACCTACGACGAGGATGGCTACGATCCGGGGTGGGGTCCGCTGGTCGAAACGGGTCTCATGGGCACCAAATATCTGGAGACACCCGACGGTATCGGCATGACCGCCTTCCGCACCGGTGACTGGGGCGAGTTGCCCGAGGATGATGGCGGTCGCTACGAGCTTATCGACTCCGAGCAGTACGACACTTCCCTGCCGCCCACCGATCAGTACTACCTCCAGTGCACCCGGGGGATCAACCTGACCGCCGGAAAAACGATCCGCGTCGTCTATGCCATCGTGGCCGGCGCCGACCTCCAGGAGTTTTACAATAACGCCGCCACCGCGCAGACGCTTTACGACAATCACTTCATCGGCCCGCAGCCGCCGGCGACACCGACGCTGACCATCCGCGAGGGCGACGGCAGAGTCTATCTCAGCTGGGATGATGTCGCCCAGAACGATATCGACCTGCTCTCGGGCGAGGTCGACTTCAAGGGCTACAAACTCTACCGGTCGACCAACCGCGGTTATACCTGGGGCAAAGAGGATCGGCGCAGCGCCAACTCCTGCCTCGATATCGATTACATCCCGGTCACCGCTTACACTCTCGATGATATCGGTGATCCCATCGCGCATACTTTCATCGACAGCAACCTGACCAACGGCGAGGAGTACTGGTATTGCCTGGTCGCCTTCGACCGGGGCGATTCAACCGTCCCCATCGGGCCGCTCCAGAACGGCTTCGGCCATCCCGACCGGGATATCAACGCCGTTCGGGCCGTCCCGCGATCCGATCCGGCCGGTTTCTTCAACGCCTGCTCGACGGTCGAACATATCAGCACCGGCCCCGAGGAGCCCTCCGAGGGTCAGGTTTATCCGATTGTCTTCAATGAATTTGAAATCATGGGAGATGAGTACAGCGTTATCTTCACCGAGACCGCCGAAACGACCCTGTGGCACCTGATCCGCATCGACGAGAGTTCCGGCGATACCGTTTTCGTCCTCGAGAATCAGTTGCGGCAGGAGGGGGATCCCAATCTTTATGAAACCGCCGAGGGTATCCGCAGCGTCGTCCGCAACGGCGACCGCATCCCGCGAACGTTCGCCCAGACCGGTTTTGCCGTCGAGGGTGATACGACCCTCCACTTCGGTTATTCCTACGGTCCGGTGGCCGATGTCTTCATGTGGCCAAGCGGCGGTGATGTTCATTTCCGCTCCACCTACGAACTCCGCTTCACCGCCTCGGGTTCCGAGGGCTATTCCTTCTTCGACGGCGTCACTCCGATGAGTCTGCCCTTCGAGGTCTGGAACACCAGCCTCGGATACCAGGTTTACGCCGAAATCTATGATCAGGATGGTGACCTGGTCTGGGAGCCGGAGGACAAGGATTACATCTGCATCGTCAATTATCCCTACGATGGCAGTCCGCACGGTGAAGCCTGGCCGTACAATTACGCCTGGTTTTTCCGGCTGGATACGGTTGACACCGAGTATGCCGTCGGCGATATCTTTACCGTCCGGGGCGCGCCGCTCAACGGCGCCGACGACGTTTATACTTTCGGCACCGACGGTGTCAATTCCTCCCGGGCCGCTTCCGAGCTGGAGGGCATCCGGGTCGTGCCCGATCCCTATATCGGCCGCGCCTCCTGGGAGACCAGCAAATATGAACGCAAACTGCAGTTCGTCAACCTGCCTGATATCTGCTCGGTGCGGATTTTCAGTCTCAGCGGCGACCTGATCAAAACCATCGATCATTCCGACGGGACCGGGACCGCCGACTGGAATCTGCTGACTTCCAGCGGCCTGTCGATCGCCTCCGGAATTTATATATATCATGTTGAATCTCAATATGGCAACCACGTCGGCCGGTTTGCCGTGATCAAGTAGGAGAAGACGCCATGGTTAAGAAATTAATGATCATTATCTGCGTGGCTCTGCTGAGCACGACCGTTGTTGCCGGCGATTTCTCCAAAGTCGGCACCGCCGGAGCCCAATTTCTCAAGATCGGCGTGGGGGCCCGCTATCATGGCCTTGGCGAGGCCAGCGTCGCGGTCGCCGATGATATTTACTCCCTGTACTGGAATCCGGCCGGTCTTTCCGGGCTGAGGGCCAGCCAGGTCGCCTTTACGCATGTCAACTATATCGCCGACATCAATCTAAATTATATCGCCTATGCCGGCCGGCTCAACAGCGCCGGTGTTTTCGGTGTTTCGGCCACCATGCTTTCCATGGGCGACCAGGAAATCACGACCGTCGATCAACCCGACGGCACCGGAGAAATGTATACCGCCACCTCTTTCGCCCTCCAGTTCAGCTACGCGCGCGACCTGACCACCCGCTTTTCGTTCGGCGCCAGCCTGAAATATATCCGTGAGGAAATCCACCGCGAGACGGCCAACGGCTGGGGAGTCGATTTTGGAACCATGCTCTACACCGGCCTCAACAATCTCCGTATCGCCATGAATATCTCCAATATGGGCCCCGAAATGAGTTTCGCCGGACCCGATCTCGATGTCAACTACACTCCCGATGAAAACGATCCCAATCAGGATGATTTCGTTAGTCGGCTTAAGGTCGATCCCTATGATCTGCCGCTCACTTTCCGTGTCGGCCTGGCCTATAACTGGCTTTTCGGCGACAATTACAAACTCCTGATGGCCATAGAGGCCAAGCATCCCAGCGATAATCTGCAGCAGGGTTCGATCGGCAGCGAACTCGACTGGCGGGAAACCTATTTCCTGCGGGCCGGATACAAATTCAACTACGATGAGGAAGGGCTCGGTCTGGGAGCCGGTTTCCGCACCGGCGTCACCGAGACGACCGATCTGATCCTCGATTACGCCTGGGTCGATTTCGGACGACTCAATTCCGTCCACCGATTTTCCGCCAGTATTACCTTTTAAGAGGTTCGTTGCTTCGTCGCCAAGCCCGCCTTTCGGCGGGCTTTTTTTTTGCCTTGCCAATCATCGCATTTGACCGTATTTTTATCGTGCTTTTGAAGCCCGACATCATGCACGGAGTTTTATATATGATATTATTTCGTGGCCGCGTCCGTCTGCCGCTTCTTATTCTGATGGCTGTTCTGGTCCTCGCCGTTGGGATCCGGGCCTCGGATATCAGGAAGACGCAGACCATGATGACCGACTATTTCGATATGATCCTTTTCGGCAATTACGAACCGGCTCGGGCGCTCTGGCTGGATGGGTGCACTCGAAAAGCCGGACGTCTCGGTATCGAGTACGAGAGCATTCCCATCAAGGCCGACATGAACTCGCCGGTCATATACGACTTCGAACGCCTCCGTCCCTTTTTGCCCGATGCCCTTTACGAAAATGCCGTTGTCGACTCCGGGCTCATCAGGTGGCGTTTCGGTGCCTATCTCGAGAGCGAAGAGATCACTCACGATTACTATCTTTATCTGGACAACGGTTATTTCTGGTTCGTTCCCCCCTACTACAAGGCAACCATGGACTGGCCGGTCACCGAATCGAGATATTTCCGCTTTCATATCAAGCCGGGGCTGGATTCTCTCACCAATGAACTGGCCGTGAAATCCCTGGATAGTCTGGTCGATCGGCTGGCCGAAAGGATCGCCATCCCGTCCGAACGTCTCGATCTTCTGGCCCGCGAAAAACTCGATTACTACCTGTGCGCCGATGCCGACGAGGTGTCCCGGCTGACCGGCCGGAAGGAACGAGGGATTTATGATCCGGCCTTCGACGCCGTGATTACCTCGTTTATGCCTCATTTCCATGAGGTGGCGCTCTTTCTGGTCAATTTCAAACTGCAGAAATTGCCGCCGGCGACCGTTCCCTCTCTCCGGGGGGGTCTGGCCGCCTGGCTCGGGGGCCGCTGGCAGCGGGCCCCGGAGGTGGTTCTCGATTTCGGCGAATACATTTTGAAATACGATGTTATCGCCCTCGACAGTGTTCTCGACCCGGGCGGCCTGACGGATCCTGTCAATGCCGAAATTGCCTTTCCGATCAGCGCCTGGCTGGCCGAATATCTCGCCACCAGCCTCGGTCTCGACAAATTCTTCGAGCTCTACCGGGAGCTTTCGGGGGATTTTCGAACGGTGGCCGCCCTGCCCGGCGGTGAAATCAAAGAAATGATCATCGCCGCCACCGGCACTTCCTGGGAGAATTTCCTGGCCGATTTTCACGAGCATGTCGACGCCTGTGGCGGCGAATGCGGCCTGATATATCCCGGCCGCGTCAGAACCGATCGTCCCCTGGTTGATTCCGGGGGCCTCAAAATCGCCGCCTCGAAAAAATGGCTTCAGGTCGAATACGACGTCCGCGACAGCGTCAACCGGGAGATTACCGTTCTTTTCGGCCCGGCCGATGATATGCACGGCAAAAGGTCGATTCTCTTCAGCGATCAGTTCGGCGACCGGATACCGTATGAAAGCTGGCGCTACGGTCTGAAACTGGATAAAAACGAGATCGGTTTGTACGATTACGCGACCAACCGCATTATAGCCAAATATGTCGATGATTTCGCCGGGAAAAGCGATTATTTCGATAACGGGGAAAACCGTGTCAGGGCCCATTTCGAGCGCAGCCTGATTGATGGTTCTCTGCCCGATAACGAGGCGATTAAGATCATACCCGATCGCTAGTCCTCTTTCGGACCGCCCTCCAGTTCAATTTCGATCCGGTTGATCCGCTTATGGATCAGGGGGACCTCCGGCAACGTCTCGTTCAACTCGATGAATTTCCTGTAATCTTTCAGTGCCTGACCGTACCGCCGCCGGGACTCGGCCGCCAGTCCGCGGTACATATAGCCGTACGGTTCATCGGGCCTGAGGCCGATGATTACCGCTGCCAGGCTGTCGACATTCCGGAATCGCCGGGCCCGGTAGTAATATCCGGCCTGATCGATCAGCATCGTTATATCCTGCGGATCGACCGCCAGACCGGCCTCGATCGCCTGCAGGCAGGCCCGCTCCCGGCCGGTCTCCCGGTACAGCTCGGACAGAAAATGATACCCCTCGGTACGATACGGTTCCAGCTCGACGGCCAGCCGCAACTCCTTTTCGGCCTCGGTATAGCGCCGATAATGTTTCAGCAGATTTCCCTTCTGTATCCGGTACAGGGCCTTGTACGGAAACCGCTCGACCAGCTCGAAAGCGTACTGCAACGCCTCCTCGGCCCGGCCCCGTTTGTACAGATCGTTGATTATATTCGACTCCAGGGCCCCGGGCGCTTTCGAGGAAATCAACTGCTCGTTCTCGGTGGCGGTTTCGAAATCACCGACCGTGATGAAATAATCGCGATAGGCCAGAAGCGCCGATTCGTACCTGGTCTCGTTCTTCTCGAGATAATCGTCGAGATAAGCGAGTGTCGACGACGGCGACAGATGCACGTAAAAAATCGGAAAAATTAGAAAAAGCAGAACCGGAGCGAGACCGATCAGGTTACCGCGGGAAAGTCCCCCGTGCTTTTTGACCGCCAGCAGGGCGTAACTCCCCATAAATATAAAACCGGTAAACAGCGCTCCATACACCGAAAAGTCACGCGCCATGCCGTTGCGGGGGTCAAGCATGAACAGGGCGCACAACTGCGCCACCGTCAGGATAAGGAGCGTCTTGACGATGTATTCGGCGCCGTATTTCCACAAAAGGTAAATGACTGCCAGCAGATAAATCAGAAAAATCGGAGAATAGAGATAGAACAGGTTGAGAATATCGGCCAGGTGCGCCCGCCCGAAAATTCCGTAGTCGATGGTCGGCAGCTTGCCGTTCCAGAAAAGGAAAAACTTGCTCAAATACATGTCATCGAACGTCACCAGATAAACCACGATCACGGCCACCAGGATCATGACCGCGGCTCCGAGGATACCGATAAAATCACCCGGTCGCTTCCGACGGGTGACCTGGCGAGCGGTCAGATAAAAGAGCGGCGGAATAAACACCACCATGATGACATTGAAAAACAGGCCGACGGCCGCCGCGATCCAGGCATAAGACAAATACCGGTTCCGATCGGTCCGCGACAGTTTGAAAAACAGGTAAATCATGACCGCCCCGAGCGCCACCAGCGGCGGCCCATTGCCGACCAGGCCGAAGAAGAACAGCGTCAATCCGGTCAGATTAACCAGAAGCCAGAAGGCCAGCCGCTCCTCGTGTTCATCGCTGAGCATCGCGGCCAGCCGGAAGGTCACGAACAGATATAGTATCCCGGAAGCGAACGAAACAATCTGGTAGCTCAATATGCCGGTGGCCGATTCCCCCAGCGACAGAAAACCCAGCAAGGCATAAAGTGTGTACGGAATCAGCGTATTCCCGAATTCATACCAGCCCATAATGGGAGCGGCTCTCTGGAAAAAATTGCCCACCTTGATATAGCTGTTATCATAGAGATGAGCCTCGAATCGGAAAACGACAAACAATACCAGGAATATCGCCATGATGGCCAGGCGCCCCCACGGTTTTCGATCCCCCCATAAATATCTCCCGGTCGCTTTCGCCAGAATATGCTGCCGGGGCGAGAACACCAATAGAAGTGCAAAAACCAGCGTGAGGATTATCCAGACATAGAAAAGAGACGAGGGCATATAATGGGCATTGTTGATCCCCCAGTTCGGTTCGATCAGCCGGTCGCGGCTCACCACCACGAAAATCGAAAACAATATCAGGATGATAAATATAGGGCTGATCGCCCCCTTGAGATTTTCTCGAAATGAACTTAAAAAGTCTGTCATCTCCCGTTGTCCCGTCAAATTTCCTGGCGCCCCTCCAGGGCTCTGGCGATCGTTATTCCGTCGGCATATTCCAGGTCGCCGCCGACCGGCAGACCGCGAGCGATCCGCGTTACCTTAACCCCCAGCGGCCTGATCAGTTTGGCCAGGTAAAGAGCCGTCGCTTCGCCCTCCACGTTAGGGTTGGTGGCCAGAATCACCTCTTCGACACTCTCGTCGATCCGCGAGAGGAGTTCTTTTATCCTGATATCATCCGGACCGATCCCGTCCAGCGGCGAGATACGCCCGCCGAGGATATGAAACAGGCCGTTATAGCCCTCGGCTTTACCCAGGGCGGCCAGATCGGAAGCCTCCTCGACGACACAAATCTGGTCCCGGCGACGGGAGGGATCACGACAGATATAGCAGGGGTCTTCCTCCGAAATATTGAAGCAAATCGAGCAGAAACCGACTTTCTCCTTGACATCCCTGATCGCCCCGGCCAGTTCCAGGGCCTCTTCTTTGGATACTTTCAGGATATGAAAGGCCAGTCGCCCGGCCGACTTGCGACCGATTCCGGGCAGGCGGCTCAAAAGTCCGACAAGCCTTTCAACCGATTCGGCGGATTTCAACATCGGCGCTTAAAAGGGGAGGTTCATGCCGGGAAGACTTATCCCGCCGGTGATGGCCGACATCTGTTCGGACTGCATCTCCTGCGCCTTCTGCCGGGCCTGGTTTATAGCCGCCACGATGAGGTCCTGAAGCATTTCCACGTCTTCGGGATCGACCACCTCAGGGTCTATTTTTATTTCGAGAATATCCTGCTTGCCGTTGGCCACCACCTGGACCATACCGCCGCCGGCACTTCCCTCGACGCGTGCTTCCTCCAGTTTCTTCTGCATCTCCTCCATCTTGGCCTGCATCTTCTGAAACTGCTTCATCATATTACCGAGGCCGCCTTTACCCATGTTCATAACTCCTTAGCCTGTTATTGTTCACTGCTTTTTTTGCCGATTATTTCACCGTCGAAACGTTCGACGATATCTTTCAGTTTCTTGTTTTTTTCGAGGATTTTATCTGCATCGATCTCCGAGCCGACCGCGGTCCCCTTCGATGGTCCTCCGGTCTTGCCGGTAGCGTCGATATCATACTGAATCTTCAAATTCGTCTTGAAGAAGTCGCGCAGGGCGGCGGTTATCACCGCCTGGTAATTGGGCTTTTCGACCACCTGTTTGGAGGTGCCGCCGGCATTGCGAAAAACGGCCGTGATGACATTGTCCCTGACCTCCTGCACCTCGGCCATCCCCAGCAGGGCGGCCAGCATCGGATTTTGCCGTCTCAGGTGTTCCACGAAGCTCTTCCAGCTGGTCTGCACCAGCGGCAGGTTGATCGCTCTCACCGGTGCCGGTCCTCCCGATTCCTTCTCCGGGGCATCCCGCTCCGGCGGTTTTTCCACCGCCGCCGGCGATTTCTCCGGTGCTTTCGGGGTAGCAAAAAGATCGGCATTATCCGACTCGTCTTTGTTCTCCTCGGCCGGTTCCTCGTCGGCCGACAGGTGCGCGATAATCTCCTCGAAATAAATGGTTGACTCCATACTGACCAGTTTCAGGCTGTTGGTTTCCAGGAGCAGTCTCGGCTCCAGCCCGCTTTTCAAATCCAGCGACATATCGGTAATCAACTCGATCATGCGCAAAAGATCACCGGTCGAGAAAAAGTCGACCTGGGCTTTGAGCGATTCGATCTCGGTTTGTGAAAGCTCCAGGAATCGCTCCGGATCGGTGGCGTTTTTCAAGATCATCAGGTGCCTTAAGTGCTCGGCCAGGCCGGAGCAAAACTCGGGAATATCGACACCCGAATCGATCAACTGGCGGACCATATCCAGCGCCCCGGCCGTATCTTTGGAGGCGATGGCGCGCACATAGTCGAGATAAAACTGGCGGTCGATGAGTCCCAGCGCCTCGGCGACATGTTTCATTTCGATTTTATCACCGGCGAAAGCCGACATTTGATCCAGAAGCGACATGCCATCGCGAACCGAACCATCGGCCTTGCGGGCAATCATGGCCAGGGCCTCATCCTCGATGGCGATCTTCTCCCGACCGGCGATATCCTGAAGGTGTTCGATCAGCTCCGGCACCGCCACCCGGTGGAAATCATAGCGTTGTGTTCGCGAGCGAATCGTTTCGGGCACCTTGTGCGGTTCGGTGGTGGCAAAAATGAAAACGACATGCGGCGGCGGCTCCTCCAGTGTCTTGAGAAGCGCATCGAAGGCCGAACCGGACAGCCGGTGCACCTCGTCGATAATGTAAATCCGTTTCTTGCCCGAGGTCGGCAGATAGCGGACATTTTCGCGAAGGGTTCGGATATCATCGACCCCGGTGTTCGAGGCGGCGTCGATTTCGAGAACATCGAGGGATGAGCCGCCGATTATTTCCCGGCACGAGGCACACTTGTCGCAGGGTGTCGACGTCGGCCCCTCGGCACAATTGAGCGCCTTGGCCAGAATCCTGGCCGTGGTAGTTTTACCGGTGCCGCGCGGCCCGGTGAACAGGTATCCCGATGACACCCGTTCCGAGGCGAGGGCGTTTATCAGCGTGCGCGTCACATGGGCCTGCGCCACCACCTCATCGAACTGCTGGGGCCGATATTTTCTGGCCAGAATCTGATACGACATGGATAATTTTACGGTGTGCACCCACCGTTGGCTCTCCGGATAAGGCCTTCCGCAGCAGCCGGCTCCGACCAGGCTATCCCGCAACACATACCCGCTAACACTTACCGTTGCTACCTTCCGGTCCTGGCGGGGTTCGGTGCGCAGGTATTGTACAGGACCCGGCCCTCAACGCTGCTTACTCCTTCGGTACCCCATACGGGTGAAGCCTAAGATGGGAAT
>Ga0272444_10005881_pt1 | contig 10571 bp, 9 predicted proteins | sample SSMForm13_FD_201033 | JGI IMG/M metagenome (GOLD analysis project Ga0272444, IMG submission 201033) | Marine sediment archaeal communities from Little Sippewissett salt marsh, Falmouth, MA, United States - SSM-Form-13 | ecosystem: Environmental > Aquatic > Marine > Wetlands > Sediment ...
GATCTTGAGACCGGCGAACCCCGAGAAGGCTATTGCCATCAGGCCCGCGACGATGAACGTGATCGGAATTCCCCGCATCGACTGCGGGACGCCGCCCAACTGGAGCCGCTCACGGATCGCCGCCATCAGAACGAGCGCCAGTGTGAACCCGACGCCGGCCGAGAGCCCGTGGACGAGCGTAAAGATGAAGCTCGTCGCCCTCGGCAGCCCGGTCGAGATGAACGAGTCAATGTTCAGGACCGCGACGCCCAGGACGGCGCAGTTCGTTGTGATGAGCGGCAGGTAGATGCCGAGCGACTTGTGGAGCGCCGGCGACGTCTTCTCGATGACCATCTCGACGAACTGGACGAGCGTCGCGATGACCAGAATGAACGCGATCGTGCGCAGGTAGGTGATCTCAAGCGGCACGAGCACGTACGTGTAGATGATCCAGGTGACGATCGAGGCCATCGTCATGACGAAGATGACGGCCATGCCCATGCCGAGCGCCGAATCGGAGTCCTTCGACACGCCGACGAACGGGCAGAGCCCGAGGAAACGCGCGAGCACGAAGTTCGACACGAAGATAGCGCCGATGATGATGGCCAGGAGCTGTCCCAAGTCCATGCCGTTCCCTCCGGCCTAGCCGCGGCCGCCGTTCTCCTTCTCGAGATCCGCCTTCGCCTTGAGCTTCTGGTCGAGCAGATTGAAGTAGCCCATCAGGAGCCCCATCGTGATGAACGCGCCCGGAGCCAGGATCATGAGCAGAACGGGCTGGAAGTTCGGCCCGAAGACCATGTAGCCCATCAGCTTGCCGTCGCCCAGGATCTCCCGGATCGCGCCGATCAGCACGAGCGCGAACGTGAACCCGACGCCCATGCCGATCGCGTCGAGAACCGAGTAGAAGATGCCGTTCTTCGAGGCGAACGCCTCGGCGCGGCCGAGGATGATGCAGTTCACCACGATGAGCGGGATGAACATGCCGAGCGCCTTCGACAGCTCGGGCAGGTACGCGGCCATCACCAGCTCGACGATCGTGACGAAGCTCGCGATGACGACGATGAAGCACGGGATCCTCACCCGCGCCGGAATCAGCTTCCTGATCAGCGAGATCGTGATGTTCGACCCCAGGAGAACGAACGTCGCGGCGGCGCCCATGCCGAGACCGTTCTCGACCGACGTCGACACGGCGAGCGTTGGGCAGAGGCCGAGCGCCAGCCGGAAGACCGGATTCTCTCTATAGATGCCCTTGACCAGTTCGGGAAGGGCCTTCATCGGCCGCCCTCCTCGGTCTCCGCGGGTGACTCACCCGGCACGGCGGCCGGTGTCTCGTCCGGAGCCGCCGCCGGCTCCACCCCGCCCCCGATGAATGTGGTCAGCATGTCGAGCCCGCGACGGACGGAGCCGGTCACGGCTTTCGAGCTGATGGTCGCCCCGGTGATGGCGAGAATTCCGGGGTCGCCCTTGGTCTTCACGACGACGAGGTCCTCGGCGCGCTTGCCCGCGAACTGCACCTGGAACCAGGGCCGCGTGTCCGACTCGTCGACGGCGTGCCCCGACACGACATCCCACAGCAGGTTCTCGGAGGCGACCTCCTCGACCTTGGCGCCCAGGCCGGGGGTCTCCTGCTGGAAGGTGATCTTGATGCCCTGGACAACGCCGGATGCATCGGCGCCGACGACCGTCTCGATCGTGCTCGAGTAGCCGGAGCCGTACGCCGTGAACGTGTAGCCGATGATGTCGCCAGGGGCGATCGAGTCGCCTTCGGCAACCTCGCCGGCGGCCGCTTCCGGCGCGCGCGCCGTGTAGTAGACGAACGGGTGACCATCCAGGATCGAGTCCGTCTCGGTCTTCTCGAAGACGGCATCGCCCGCGCCCGGAAGGACCTCACACCGCGCGCACTCCTCCTCCTGTACCTTGTACTCCTCGGCGATCTCGTGTGTCGAGTTGTAGACGGCAGACAGCCCGAAGCTCGCCACCGCGGCGATCGCTGTCAGAGTGATCACGAGACGAATGAAGCTACCCATCCTTCTTCACCTCCCCGAACCTCTTCGGTCTCGTGTGTCGATCGATGAGGGGGGTCGCGACGTTCATCAGCAGAATCGAGTAGCTGACGCCCTCCGGGTACCCGCCGATCAGACGGATGACGCTCGTGAGGACGCCACACCCGACACCGAAGATCAGCATGCCCTTGGGCGAGACCGGCGACGTCACCATGTCGGTCGCCATGAAAAACGCCCCGAGAATCAACCCGCCAGCGAGGACGTGAAAGAGCGCGTTCCCCGAGAAGAGCCCGTCCGCGCCTCCGAAGATCCACGCGAGGACGCCGACGGTGACAATGTAGCTCAGGGGAATGTGCCAGCCGATGTAGCGCTTGAACATGAGGTAGGCGGCGCCCATGAGCAGCAGGAGCGCCGACGTCTCGCCGATGCAGCCTCCGACGTTTCCAACGAACAGATTGACGATCGAGTCGGACGACCCCAGCTCGAGGAGCACCTGACGCGCCTGCACGATCTGGTGCGGGGCCGACGACGGGTCGGCGATGATCTCGTTGACCTTCTCGAGAACGGCGAGCGGCGTCGCCTGTGTGAGAACGTCGATCCCGCGCATCGGGATGCCGGACAGCGTTCCGTCGCGCCCCGCCATCCACGTCGTCGTCATATGGACGGGCCATGAGGCCAGGAGGAACGCGCGGCCGACGAGCGCGGGGTTCAGGGGGTTGAATCCCAGGCCGCCGAAGACCTGCTTGCCGATCGCCATCGCGAAGAACGCGCCGACCAGAGGCAGCCACCACGGCACGCCGGGTGGCAGATTGAAGGCAAGCAGGATGCCGGTGACGATCGCGCTGCCGTCGAAGATCGTGACGGGAACCTTCCGCATCCTCTGGATCGCGGCCTCCGTCACCAGACAGACGAGGACCGTGAGGATCGTGATCCAGAGCGCACGGAGGCCGTAGAAGTAGATCGACCCGATGAGCGCCGGCACGAGAGCGATGACGACTCCGTACATCACCTTCGGAACGGAGACGTCCTGGCGTATGTGCGGAGATGCCGAGACCAGCAGGTGCTCTTGCATCAGTCCTACTTCTCCTCGTCCTTGGTCGCTTCCGTCACCTCCGCCTTCCTGCGTTCGGAGGCGATGTACTTCCCGTACTTGAAGTAGTGCACGAGCTGCCGCTTCGACGGGCAGACGTACGCGCACGAACCGCACTCCATGCAGTCCTGGAGGCCGATCGCGACGGCCTCGTCGATCATATCGGCCATCACGTACTTCTCGATCGTCGTCGGAACGAGTTTCATCGGGCAGGCGTCGACGCAATGCCCGCACCTCAGGCACGGTTCGGGCGGTGCGTCGTCGATCTCACCCGGCGCGAAGAGCAGCATGCCGGACATGCCCTTGATCACGGGCACGTCCAGAGTGAACTGCGCGATTCCCATCATCGGGCCGCCGGAGATGATCTTCCCGACGTCGCCCGTGATCCCGCCGAGCTCATCGACCAACCCTGAGACGAGCGTGCCGATGCGAACGCTGAGGTTCCCGGGCTTCGCCAGCGGCGTTCCGGTGAACGTGGCGACGCGCTCGACGAGCGGCCGCCCGAGATAGCACGCCTGATGCACCGCGTACGCGGTCCCGACGTTCTGCACGACGGCGCCGACGTCCATCGGAAGCCCACCCGAAGGCACCCGACGGCGGGTGACGGCGTCGATCAGCTGTTTCTCGGCGCCCTGCGGGTATTTGACACGGAGCCCCTCCACCTGTATGCCGCTCCCGTCCGAAACGGCCGCGCGCATCGCCTCGATCGCATCGGGCTTGTTCTCCTCGATGCCGACGAACCCGCGGTCGCACCCGAGCACCCTCATGATCAGCCGGAGCCCCTCGAGGATCTCGGTCGGACGCTCGACCATCAGACGATGGTCGGCGGTCAGCCAGGGCTCGCACTCGGCACCGTTCAGGATGACTGTGTCTATCGGTTTCGATTCGGGCGGGGACAGCTTGACGTGCGTCGGGAAGGCCGCGCCGCCGAGGCCGACGATGCCGGCCTCGCGGATGATATCCCTGATCTCGTCGGGCGTGAGTTCGCCCGCGTTTTCACGGGGACAGACCGACTCGTGCCACTCGTCGGTCCCGTCGCCCTCGATGACGATCGCGGGGCGCTCGCCGCCGACCGGATGCGGGAACCTGCCGATCGCGGCGACCTTGCCCGCGATCGAGGCGTGGACGGGAACCGAGACGAAGCCGGCGGCCTCGCCGATCTTCTGCCCGACCTTGACCTCATCACCGATGGAGACACACGGCTCCGCCGGCGCCCCCAGCGACTGCCCGAGCGGAATCACAACGCGCTCCGGAAGAGCCGCCGCCGTGATCTCGATACCCTCGGTCAGGTTCTTGAAGGTCGGCGGGTGAACCCCGCCGGAGAACGTCTTCAGTCCCAGGGTGCGCCCCCGTGTCCATTCACTCAGCGCCGGGCGCGGGACCGCGGGAACGGCGGCCTCACGCCCGGATCCCTGATTCACTCGCTACTTCATGAGGTCGATGACGAGATTCGACTTGATGCCCATGTTGACCACGTTCGAAGCGGCCGCCGAGGCGACCGAGGCGCCCTCGCCCTGAAGCGTCAGCGTCGTCTCGCTCGAACTGTAGATGACCCGTCCCGCGTCGATCGAGAGGAGCATCTTGCCCGACACTGCGCCGGAGCCGCTCATCAGCCAGATCTCCCCCGCCTGCTCCGCGCGACCCTCGAATTCGAACGAGCTGACGCGCTCGATCTCGACGCAGGGGATCTCGTTCCTCTCCTTGAAGCCCAGAACGGTGTAGGTGGTCTCACCGATGAAGTCGCGGTCGACCGCCGTCGTGATGTCGGGCACGTTGTAGTCGGTCGTCCAGGTCGATCCGACCCCTACCGGTTCGTTGGGCAGCGGCGGGAAGAAGTCGTAGAGGAGCATCGCCATTTGGCCGGCGCCCGCCTGGAGGTAATCCTCGTCGGAGAGGCCTGCCCAGGCGTTCACCTCGCCTTCCGGCGTGAGCGTGAACAGCAGCGCCTTGCCGCGGAGGCTGGCAACTGACTGGTCGGGCACTACCTCATCGCTGACTGTCATACTGCCGACGGCGTAGTCGAAGTGCATCTTCATTTCGACCGACTCATCCGTCACCTTCTCGAAGGTGTTGGACGTCTTGAGCTCGGTCTGGGAGTAGATCGTCTGCTCGTAGGCGGTCCGCTTGACGCCCGACTGCGTGTTCACCTCAAGACGGTACTTTAGAACCTCGCCTTCGGTGAAACTCCGTGAGAGCTCAACGGGTCCCTCAACGGTGATGGCCGTGCCGCCACCGGAGGGTCCGCAGCCATTGGCCAGCAGCCCGACGGCCGCCGCAGCGATTAGCAGGCCGATGAGTGTCCTGCTCGAGACCATCCTCGTTCCTCCTTCCGGAGACCTTGAGGCGCGGCGACACCGAGCCGCGGCGCACGAATCCGAAGCGGCATTATACCACGCCGTCCCCGCTCGAATACACCTTTTCCAGCTGGCCTGGGGTTCGCCTTCGGGGGTGCCCGAGTGGAGGCCCGGCACGGCTCCTACACCCCGAGCTTGGCCTTAAGGTCGTCGGACGCAGGGGCGCGCCTCGTCCATCGCGCGACCTCGTCGCCGCCGTCGACCAGAAGGATCGTGGGAACGTCCGAGACCTCCTTCATTGCGGCCTCGACGAGCCCGTCGGCCGTGGAGAGGTTGATCGCCTCGATGGGCACGCTGTCCGCGACGCCCCACTTCTCGAGGAAGAATCCGACCTTCTCCTTGGCGTTCTTGCAGGCCTCGCAGTTCTCTTTGACGAAGAAGACCAGTCTCACAGCACCTTGCTCCTGAACCGATCGTCGAGTTCGGCCTTCTTGCCCTTGTTCCAACCGGAGACCTTCGAGAAATACCCGGTGACTCGGGTGATCCCCTCAACCTCCGTCGATTTGCAGTGGGGGCACTCGTCGACGAGCCCCCGCGTCACCTTGAGGCAGGTGTTGCACGTGGTGAACTCCGGCGAGAATGCGATCTGAGCGCTCCGCGTGTGGAGGAACGTGCTCTTGACGAAGCTTGCGACGGCCGCCTTGTCCGGACGGCTGTCCGCGATCCACACGTGCGAGAGCGCACCTGCTTCGATCATGTCGTGGAACATACCTTCCTTCTTGACGCGCTCGATCGGGCTGATCTTCTCGGACACGTTCAGGAACGTGGAGTTCGTATAGTAGATCTCGCCCAGGTCCTCGTTCCCCTTCACAACCTCGCGGGCCTCGCGGGGGAAGTGCTCGACGTCGAGTTTCGCGAGCCGGTAGGCCGCCGACTCCGCCGGCGTCTGTTCGAGAACGAAGCGCATTCCGTCGCTGCTCGAAGCCCGATCGCACGCGAGCTTCAGGTGCGCGATGATCTTCAAGCCCAGCCGGAACGCCTCCTCCGACTCGTGCAGCTCCTGCCCCAGGTGGCTCTGCACGCACTCGTTCAGGCCGAGGAGCCCGATCAGGTACGTGACTCGATGCATCCGGAGATACTGCTGACCGTCGGGGTCCATCGTGAGGAGCGCAAGCGGCCCGCTGTCCCCCATCGAGAGCAGATTCTCGATGACGTCGCGCTTCTGCCGGTGCGCCTGCACCGCAAGGTTGAACATCTCATCCAGGCGCTCGAACAACCTCGCGTCGTCGCCCTTCGCGGTATACGCGGCCCTGGGGAGGTTCAGCGTCACGTTCTGAAGAGCGCTGTATCGCATTCTCCAGGGTTCCTTGGCGTCATCGAGATCGGACTGCTCCAGCTTGAAGGAGAGCCGGCAGCACTCGGAGATCTTGGCCGTCTCACCGCGATCGAACACGAAGTAGGTGTTGCCCTTGTCGGACGCAACGTCGCTGATGTGCAGCAGGAACTCCTCGTGACCGGGCGTCCGGAAGAACTCATCCGTGATGTGGACGAGCGGCTTCGGGAAGAAGAAGGGGCGACCCGTCCCATCGCCCTCCTTGTAGATGTCGAACAGGGCGAACGCGAAGCGCTGGGCCTCCTTCTGGTAGTCCCTGTAGGTCCTCCCTGTGTGCCTGCCACCGGGGCCGATCGCTAGGACGTCCGCGAAGTGCTTCGGCGTCTCCCAGTAGATATTGATGTCGCTGAAGATGGCCTGTCCGCCACGGGCCACGCTCTGCTGCGAGTACTCGAAGACGAGCATCTGGGCGAGCTGATGGACGTCGCGATCAGAGAGTCCCTCGAGGAACGGCGCGAAGAATGTGTTCACCGCGTCCCAGCCGATCGCTCCGGCGAAGTGGCCCTGCAGCGCCGCGGAGAACTTCACCATGTGCGCGAGCAGGATGTCGGGATGCTTCGCGGGCTTCGCGATCGAGAGTGCGTTCGGGAGGTGAAGTCCGAACTTCTTCACGTACTCGAGCGACTGCCCGGAGCAGTACGGTCGGTCGAAGAAGCCGAGATCGTGGAGATGGATGTCACCGCACGCGTGAGCGTCGGAGACCTCCTGACTGAATACGGACAACAACGCGTACTGCTTCTTCACCGACTCGGCGAGCGTCATGTTCGTCGCTTCGGGGTTGTGCGGAATGTTCGCGTTCTCCTTGTTCGGCATGAGGATGATGCGCTCCGCATCATACAAGGGAACGCCGAGTCGCGTGTGCTTACGTCGCTCGGCTTCGAGCCCGTGCTCGATAAGCTTCGCGTCGACGAGTTCGCGGATGAGCGGAGCCGTGATCACGCTGGTCTGTGAGAGCACAATCTGATCCTCGACCTCCCGACTGATCTTCTCCGCGACGTCGATCGCGACGTCCGCTTCCTTCACGAGCGTGCCGATGATTCTCTCCCGATCCCACGCGATGATGTCGTCGCCCGAAGTCCGAACGAAGAGCGCGAGATCGGTTGCGTCGAGCAGTTTCTCGACGCGCTTCTTCTCGAGGTCCGCCAGGTCCGGCGTCATGTCGCGGCGTCGCACGCGCTGGCGCTTGTCCCTGAACAGGATAAAGGCCTTGGCGGTCTTGGCGTGGCCCCGCTCCACGAGGATCTTCTCGATGGCGTCCTGTATGTCCTCTACCTGCGGTAATTTACTGTCCTTCTCCGAGTAGAGGTACAACACCACCTCGTCCGTCAGCCGCTCGGCGACCTCGAGGTCCCTTCCTCCCACCTCCTCGGCGGCCCGGAAGATCGCGTTTGTGATCTTCTTCCGATCGAACGGAACGATCTTCCCGCTGCGCTTCCTCACGAGGCGGAAGAGCTTACTCGCCAACCTGTGATGGAGGCCGAGCAGCTCGTCCTCGTCCATGAAGAGCGAGAGACGACTCGACGTGTCATCATTCGATGTTGAGGACGTCGTCTCCTCTTCCGTGAGCATCACGGACGAAGAGACGTCACCCTCGGTCGCGACCGACTCATCGACCGCGAGTTCCTCCTCCACTAACCGCTCGTCGTTCGTGCTCGACATGGATACGTCACCATTCCTCTCGTAGTCAGGGGGTGAAAGCTCGGCAACTCTGCGAGAGAGAGGCGCATCGAGACGCTCTCCTCGTATTGCTGTTTGTCTGTAAGTAAAGAGTGCGGAGTGGATCCACGGAAGGGGATGTCCCACCCAACCACACACTGCCGCCCGAGCATCCGCGAGCTGTCTTCCGTCTGCAGTCGGCAGACTAGCAGCGGCCCCCCGAACGTGTCAAGCCGGAACAGGATTGGGCGGAGTTTTTTTGTCGAGGGGGAGAGTCGCTACGGTCGGTCGGAGTCTTGAAGCGTACGAACGTCGATCTCGGCGTCGCCGAGCAGCTCCTTGGCGAGGTCGTCCGGATACGCGTCGTCGGTGACGACACGTACGATCCCGGCGTTGATGATCATCTTGGCGCAGACCGAACAGGGGTGGTGCGTCGAGTAGATGGTGGCGCCGTCGATTCCCGTACCATAGTTGGCCGATTGGATGATCGCATTCTGCTCAGCATGGATGCCCCGGCAGAGTTCATGCCGCTCCCCCGGCGGGACCCGGAGCCTGTCCCGCATGCAGCCGGTCTCGTCGCAGTGCGGGAGCCTGGCCGGAGCCCCGTTGTAGCCGGTCGCGAGGATCCGCCGGTCCTTGACGATGATCGCCCCGACCTGCCGTCGGAGGCAGGTCGAGCGTCCGGCCACAAGCCGCGCGATACTCATGAAGTAGGCGTCCCAGGAGGGTCTCGTGCCCACGGGGATCTCCCCTGCAGCAGGGCTCTTAGGCCCGACGCTCCGGTCCATACGGCACCTAGGCCGGCCGTTCCTCGCCCTGAACGAGCGGGAACGCCGAGCACAGCTCTACGATCCCACTCTTGACGGATTCCAGGTTCTGTTCGCTCTCGAGGTCCGAGAGAGCCTTGTCGATCAGCTCGACGATTGCGTCGATCTCCGGCGCTCCCATCCCCCGCGTCGTGAGAGCCGGAGTCCCGACACGGATGCCGCTCGCAATGAACGGCTTCTCAGGATCGAACGGAATCGTGTTCTTGTTGACGGTGATCCCGGCCTTCTCGAGCCCCTTCTCGGCGTCCCGACCGGTGACGCCCTTCTCTCTCAGGTCGACCGTCATCAGATGGTTGTCGGTGCCCCCCGAGACGAGCCGGTAGCCGTGTCTCAGAAAGGCCGCCGCCATGGTCTGCGCATTGTCGAGGATGCGCTGCTGGTACTCCCTGAACTCCGGCTGGAGCGCCTCGTGAAGACAGACGGCCTTGCCCGCGATGACGTGCATGAGCGGTCCGCCCTGAATGCCCGGGAAGACCATCTTGTCGATTGCCGGAGCGACCGCCTCCTTGCAGAGGATCATCCCGCCTCGAGGACCGCGGAGCGTCTTGTGCGTTGTGGTCGTCACGGCGTCGGCATGAGGCACCGGGCTGGGATGCAATCCGGCGGCGATCAGGCCGGCGATGTGCGCCATGTCGACGACGAGATACGCGCCGACGGCATCGGCTATCTCACGGAGCGCCGGGAAGTCGATGGTCCGCGAATACGCGCTCGCGCCGGCCATGATGAGCTTCGGCTTGTGCTCGAGTGCCAGCGCCTTCAACGCGGCGTAGTCGATCAGCTCGGTCTCCTTGTCGACGCCGTAGTGGATGACGCTGAAGTACTTGCCCGAGAAGCTGATCGGGTGTCCGTGCGTCAGATGGCCGCCGTGCGACAGCTCCATACCGAAATACGTATCGCCGATCTCGAGCAGGGCGAAGTAGACGGCCATGTTCGCCTGGCTGCCGGAGTGAGGCTGGACGTTCGCGTGATCGGCGCCGAACAGCTTCTTCGCACGCTCGATCGCCAGCTTCTCGGCCCGGTCGACGAACTCGCAGCCACCGTAGTACCGGCCGTGGCGATCCCAGTTGATCGTCCCGTCCTTGCGGCGGAAGTAGGGGTAGCCCTCCGCGTACTTGTTGGTCATCACCGAGCCGACGGCCTCCCGCACAGCCTCACTGGTGAAGTTCTCGGACGCGATGAGTTCGAGCTTGTCGGTCTGCCGGCGGATCTCCTGCCGGACCGCTTCGTGGACTTCGGGGTCGACCTTACTCAGATTCGGCATGGTGTCACTCCTCTCCTTCGTAGTGCGATATCTTCTCGACCCGGCGTGCGTGCCGCCCGCCCTCGAAG
>Ga0272444_10005882_pt1 | contig 10570 bp, 10 predicted proteins | sample SSMForm13_FD_201033 | JGI IMG/M metagenome (GOLD analysis project Ga0272444, IMG submission 201033) | Marine sediment archaeal communities from Little Sippewissett salt marsh, Falmouth, MA, United States - SSM-Form-13 | ecosystem: Environmental > Aquatic > Marine > Wetlands > Sediment ...
ATTTTAATTTGATTAAAAATGAAGTTAAAACATCTTTCCGTTCTTTTCTCCATAGCGGGCATATTGTTTTTATATTTCATATCTACGCTCACGCAACCTGTTCTTATTTCGCTTGCCGAAATACCAGAATATGAAGATAAACAAGTTATTGTTGAGGGGACAGTCACTGATTACCAAGACACAACATACGGTAGCCAGATTATTACAATTGAAGATGACAATATCTCAGTAAGCGTATTTATCGAAGGAAACATAGGAGTTGATTATGGTGACACAATTCAAGCGACCGGTAAAGTACAAAAATATAATGACGGATGGGAAATTGTTGTTGATAACGAAAGACTTGTAAATATTTTACAAAAATGGCAGAACATTTCTATACCTATTTTACAGCTTGCAAAAAATCCGACAAAATATGTCGGATTAAACATTAACGTTACAGGCCATGTTGATATGATTTATGATTCTTATTTTTACTTAATTGATGCAGATGAGCTCTATTCTCTTTTTGTTTCATGTAATCCCTTGTTGTATGGTGCATTAAACCCAGGTGAACCTGTAAATGTGGCAGGTCAATTTACTTATAACGAAGAAGAAATCAGATATACACTAATATTATGTAAAGAAATACACGGCGTTTTCTCTACAACGGGCTGATTTTTGTGTTGCTGCCCTTTTTTCTCATTGTCTTGTTTTGTGTCTTAGGTGTAGTTACGGGCATTGCGACGGGATTGTTACCAGGCTTGCATGTGAACAACATCGCTCTCATCCTTCTTTCGCTCTCAGGAACAGTTATTGGAGTATGCAGCTTCCTCTTTGCGTATGGCATATCTGAAGAATTTATCCTCGTCATGATTTGTGTTTATATAATTTCAACCTCCATTTCCCATACTTTTCATGATGCCATTCCAACCACTTTTCTTGGTGCGCCCGAGGCAGATACTGCCCTTTCAGTTTTACCAGCGCATTCATTATTGCTAGAGGGAAAAGGGTATGAAGCAGTGGCCCTCTCTGCGCTTGGGAGTTATGGTGCAATTATCTTCTGCTTTCTTCTTTTATATCCAATACGTTTCATAATAGGAGAGCCGGTGTTGTTTTATTCTACACTAAGAGAGATCATGCTGTGGGTTTTGGTTGCAATCTCAATACTAATGATAGCAACAGAAAAAGGCAAGATTGATGATTTTGGGTTAAAAGGCATTACCCCCTCTGTTTTAGGAATGTTTTTTGCAATCTTTGTGTTCCTTCTGTCGGGTGTTTTTGGCTTGGTTATTTTTGAAATTCCATTGGACTCTCCTGTTGGTTTTTCATCTCCTGTTTTATTTCCTGCTTTGGCTGGACTATTTGGAACCCCTACCCTCTTAACTTCTTTGATGACAAAACCCGTAATTCCAAAACAACTCATCGAAGAACCTAAATTAGATAGGAAAACCAAAAGATCTTCGATTTTATCTATTATTACTGGTAGTTTTGCAGGAATTCTTGTATCAATTATCCCTGGTATTACATCAGCAACAGGTACGATTCTTGCTATGAATGCAAGGGGGGAATCCGATAAGAGACAGACGATAGTGACACTATCTGCTGTAAATACTGCCTGTGCCTTTTTTGTAGTTGTCGTTCTCTTTATTATACTGAGGTCAAGAAGCGGTGCTACACTTGCTGCAAGGGAACTCATTGCTGTTGAAGAGTGGACCGCTATTCTAATGCCAACAAACCTTGTGTATCTTCTTATGGCCTTATTGCTAGGTGGAACGCTGTCCTATTTTTTAACATTAAAAGTTGGAAAAATTTTTGCCAAACATTTTACAAACGTGCCTTATGCAACCCTGGTATACTTCACCATCGCGATGATTGTCATACTTGTCTTCCTTTTTACAGGGGTTTTTGGTCTTTTGATCTTAATTGTGGCAACCCTTATTGGTTTATTGCCAGTTCATTGGGGGGTTAGAAGAAGTCATTGTATGGGAATATTATTGATCCCGATCATTCTATATTTTCTCTAATGTTTTTTCCATTTCTTCAAAACAATCGTCTAAATAAATATCAAACTCTTTTCCAACAAGTGCCGCTGCTATTTCTCTAGTTATGTGTTTTTGTTGGATACTACTGCTAATCTTTTCAATTACTTTTCCTTCATCAAGATCTGTTTTTTCTATAATGCGTGCTGTTATAATCTCAATAATGTTTTGTTTTTCTACTGCTTCTTCTTTTTTTTCTTTAATAGGACGTTTTGACGGACGAAAACCGGCAGGAATCACAACATTTTCATAGCCAAAATTTGGTTTCACCAGTTCGCCTTTTTTATTTAATAGTTTTTGCTTCACTGCTTGATTTAAAAACACCTTTGCTTCGTTTGGAGAAAACCATTGCAACTCCATTGAAAGAGGTAGATAAAGTTCAGATGCTTTTAACTCATTTTTTCCACTATGCTTGAATAAAAAAGCAATAATTATTTTTTCTTCAGAATCCATTATTTCTTAAACTCCCCTATTTTGTTGATATTGACTAACAAACCAACAGCGCCACGTTTTTTCCAATAATGAACATTTTCAGGATTTGATTCATAGATATATAGCTTATTTTTACCAACTCTCCTGATTAACTCTCTAGCAACGTCTGCTGTTTTAAACTCTTTTTCAATTTCTTCCCGGTTATTTAATAAAACCACGCCATCAATACCACTCGGTAAAAGTACATTGTTTAAATGCTTAGCTTGGGTTTTTAGGTCGACGCCCACATAGATCTCATTTTCTGTAAAGCTTTTTATTTTTTCTATATCTAACTTTGGCCACAGTTCCTGTCTTACTATTATACAGGTTGCGCCAGCCATAACTGCATCAACAACATCACCCAGGACGCGAGGTCCGACATCAAGCCACATATTATGGCGGCCGGATAACCTTTGGTATGTACAGAAGTTTGGCTTGTTTTTCTCTAGACCGTCAATATCTAAAAAATAGATGTTTTGTCCTTCATCTATTTTCTCTAAAGTCTCCTTCAATGATGAGGGGTCGCCTTTTTCCTCTAGATGAGTTTTTCTATCTTTCATGTAAACAAGAGGAATTATTTCCATAAAACATTAAAAAGGGTATGCCAATAAAAACATTTTCTAATATTATAAAAAAAATGAGAAAGGAAGAGATTACCTTCCTAGTTTTTTCTCTGTCTCAGCGATACGTAACTTTGTTTTTATAACTGTATCCGGATTGAGTGAAATGCTGTCGATTCCACATTCCACTAAAAAATCTGCAAATTCTGGGAAGTCAGATGGAGCCTGCCCGCAGATGCCAACTTTTCTACGTGGCTCATGTTTATGTGCAGTTTCTATGACGCTTGAAATCAGTCGTTTTACTGCATCATTTCTTTCATCAAAAATATGTGAAATAATGTCTGAGTCTCTGTCAAGACCAAGCGTAAGTTGTGTCAGGTCATTTGAGCCAATACTAAAACCGTCAAAAATGTCTGCAAATTGATCAGCGACTACAACATTGGATGGCACTTCACACATCACATATACTTCAAGACCGTTTTCTCCTTGAACTAGACCATTTTCATTCATAATTGAAATGACCTTTCTTCCTTCTTCAGGAGTTCTGCAGAACGGAATCATGGGTTTTACATTAGTAAGGCCCATTTCATCTCTCACTTTTTTTATTGCTTTACACTCTAGACTATATGCTGGTTTGAATTTTGGGTCATAGTATCTAGATGCACCACGCCATCCAATCATTGGATTGCTTTCAGATGGTTCGTAAAGATAGCCGCCGATTAGGTTTGCATATTCGTTTGTTTTAAAATCAGACATACGAACGATTACATCATTTGGATAGAACGATGCTGCAATCTTTGAAATGCCTCTTGCCAACGTGTCAACGAAGAATTCGACTTTGTCTTTATAGTTAGCGCTTCTCCCATCGATTTTTTTAACGACTTCTGCTATCTTTGGGTCAGAGCCCGCCTTTTCTTTTAAACTGTCATATTCAAGCAAGGCAAGTGGGTGAATACCAATATATGAGTTAATAATAAATTCTTCTCGTGCAAGACCCACACCATCATTCGGCATTTGCCCTTGCTGGAATGCTTTCTCAGGCACTCCAACATTCATCATAATCTTCGTTTTTGTCTCTGGTAAAGAGTCTAATTTTATCTCATCCATTCTGTATTTTAGTAAGCCACCATAAATTCTGCCAACCCCCTCACTACAATCAATAGTTACTTTTGAACCGTGTGATATTTTAGAGGTGCCTTCACCAGTACCAATAACACAAGGAATTCCAAGTTCTCTAGAAATAATTGCAGCATGGCAGGTACGCCCACCCCTATTAGTTACAATAGCTCCTGCTATCTTCATTATGGGTTCCCAATCCGGGTCGGTCATATCTGTAACAAGAACCTGTCCTTTTTTGAAGTTACCAATGTCTTTCGCGCTTTCAATTACATTGACGTCTCCCTGTCCTATTTTAGTCCCAACTGCTTCGCCTTCAACTAACAAATCTCCTTTTTCTTCAAGAACATATGTCTGCATTACCGCAGCATCTTTTTGCGAGTGGACTGTTTCCGGTCTCGCTTGAACAATAAAGAGATTGCCAGTGTTTCCATCCTTGGCCCATTCTATATCCATAGATTTGTTGTAGTGCTCTTCAATGATGCATGCCCACTTAGCAAGAGTTATAATTTCATCATCAGCTATGACGAATTTCTTCTTATCCTCTTCACTGACTTTTTCCTGGGTGGTGCCCTTTTCTCCATATGTCATACGTTGTTCTTTTGATCCAACCTTCTTTTCAACAATAGGTTTGAACCCCTTCTTTAGGGTTGGTTTGAAAACATAAAACTGATCTGGGTTTACTGCACCTTGTACAACATTCTCTCCGAGGCCGTAGGCACCAGTAATGTATACAGCGTCCTGAAAACCACTCTCTGTGTCAATAGAAAACATAACACCAGATGATGCAAGATCAGATCTGACCATTTTCTGAACACCGACAGAAAGGTATACGCTAAAATGATCGAAACCCTTGTCCGTTCGGTACGATATTGCTCTGTTAGTAAATAGTGAAGCAAAACACTCTCTTGTTCTTTCTAATAGCTCTTCTTCTCCTCTAACATTTAAGTAAGTTTCTTGTTGCCCTGCGAAACTTGCGTCGGGCAAATCCTCAGCGGTTGCACTGCTTCTTACTGCAACGTCGACATTTTTTCCATAACGCGTTTCCATCTCTTTGTAATGTTTTCGAATATCTTCTTCTAATTCAGGAGGGAGTGGGGTGTTTTTAATGAGCGTTCTTATCTTTTCTCCACGCTCTGCAATATTATGAACATCATGGGTATCGAGATCAGACAAAATCTCTTTGATTTTTACATCAATTCCTGCTTTTTCAATCATATATTTATATGCGTAAGCAGTAACAGCAAAACCGCCAGGCACACTGACGCCTTTTTCTCCAAGGTTCCTAATCATTTCACCAAGTGAGGCATTTTTCCCGCCAACAGATGGGACATCTTCAATTTTCAACTCTTCAAACCATTTAATAAATTTTTCTTCCATAGACATTCCTTCCTTAAATATTATACTTATTTATAGGGAGGTGACATCGCCGCCCTATATTAAAAACTTACTATCATGGGGGCAATAGTAGAGAGAAGCCATAACGTTCTTTCTGTTATTTTGATAAATTGTGTTCTTCATTCCTCTAAAAATACAGCAGCTGCAAGAACTGTTGTCCAAAGCCCATTTTTTTCACCACGTGCAGTTTGTGCAATACTTTGCGTTCGAACAAATCTCCCACTCATTTTATATTCTTGTTTTCGTTCATCCCAGGCTTTGTCTGGGTCAAACTCCAACCCAAATGTCGTAGCAAGCATGGTTGCTGCTAAATCCTCAGTATAATCTCCAATTTTTTTACACGCTTCACCAAAACTATGGTGCTCGGAAATATAACCATAAGTGTTCCTCTCTTTTGGTGTAGCAACACCAATTGCTGCACCGACGAGCCTATTTGGCTCGTTTGTGCTATTGCGTGACATCACACAGTATGTTATCTGTCCAGGGCCTAGAAAACCAATTCCTTTTTCTCTTGAAATTATTTTACAATTTGGTGGTACTATACTAGAAACATTCACTAGATTACATTTTTCAATTCCAGCATTACGAAGAGCCAACTCAAAAGATTGCAACTCGTGTTTATGCCTTCCGACGCCTTTGGTAAAAAACACTTTCTTTGGTACCATATTTCCCTCGAGAAGGCCTTTTGTTTTATAAATATATCTACAAAATTAAGAGACTTCTTTTTCTTCCTGGTCTTCTTCTTTAGTTCCGGTCTGCTTTTTAAGAAGATCTCTCATTTGCTTCTGGATATCTACTTGTTCTTTCTGGAAGGTGACTTGTTCCTGTTGATAAGGCGTAATGACGCTGCTTTGCACCATACTTTCAACTAGTTTACGAACTTCTTTGTAGGGGTGCACACCATGTAATTCAAAATAACTTCGGGCTCTTGGAGTTTGCACTTCTTTGCCACCACCAAATATACCTAACAATTTTGCTTTTTTCGCTCCTAATTGTACGCCACCTGCAGCAAACGATTTATCGCTGCCAAGCCCAAAGCCTGATTGGCTAATGGGGATAATTGTGCCAAAACTAAAAATCTGGCCCAGTACGCCTTGTTTAGCATTAATATCGGTTATTTTATCATAACGTAGAGTTCTCTCCTGCTTAGTAACAACACCGCCTTTGAAAATAATCCTAAAATTAGAGATGATATACTTATGCGATCTACGGTACAATTCCACAACTAAAAAACCTATAATTGAGACTGCTATAGTATATGAGGGAATAAAAATCCCAGCAGTTCCGATATCAAATCCCTGCCAATAGATAACTACGATTCCACCTATTACTACGCCCAAGTACAGAAAAAATATCCTCCATCTAATTGTCACTAATGACGCAAAAACTCCGACAACTATTATGACTATCGCCCAAGCAAATAACATAAGTGCAAGAATGCTAAGGGCCCCGCTAAACTCAGAGAAATGAACTACCCAGCCAAACACCACCCCCCATACTATCAAAAATATACAAAGGGCCTGATATCTCATAAATGACAGAGGATGCGGAGAGAGCACTTTCTCTATTTTTTCATTGTTTAACAAGTCTTCTTGGTTCATCTTTGTTCTCCTCGTTTTTTTCCAATTTTTTCATATCAACTTTGGTCTTAAATTTATTGGTCTTGCGCTTTAATAGAAGAAATACAACCATTACAGTTGAAAAAATCATTATTAAAAGCGAAGCACTGTTTGAAAATTCAAATGGTAAAAAGAAAAACAATACTCGAGCTAGAGCATAAGAAATTGGAATTGTTAGATGAGGCAACAATCTCCACCTGCCAGGCAATTCGTCTGTGATTTTGATAAAAAGAAGTAATATATCAGCGATAATCAAAGCTACAATTGAAATAATTGATAACCACCCAAAGATGGAAAACAAGGCCACATACCAATTCTGGCCAAAGGCAAAAGAGATATAAAAAAATGAATATGACATTAAAAACAAAATAATAACATATAATGGCTTATGGATTATAAGAGACCATATGTTTTTCAGATCGTAAATCATGTTAACCTTTTGACGTTTTTCTTCACCAATGTAACTTGGACGTATTCCCATTCCAAGAAAGATTAACAAAAGAAAAAACCCAAAATGTCCTGGGTGTAGAAGATCTATGCTAAATAAAAATCCAAAGAAATATTGTGAGAAGATATTTACACTCTTGCCAAATGTTATGATTTGTTCTGCAAAAGTGTATTTTAATCCTACTAGCTCAAGCGGGGTTGAAATTTCAAAACCGCCATTCATTAGGAGAAATAAGCACATAAGCAAAAGAAATGCAGGAATAAAAAATGGCCCTATGAAGAGGAATGCGTTTGCCAGCCATTCAAATATGCCTTTTTTTTGTTTTTTAGGTGACACCTTGCCATAATTGACACTTATATAAAACTCTGATATGCCGCTTTTTGTCACAGTATAGCCTAAAGCATGGCATATTGTCTGAAATAGAATACCAAGAAAATTAGTAAACCTACAAAGCGGTTCATGTTTTGATCTTACTTTTGAGAGAAGAAATTTTTGGCTTTCTATAAACACCATTTGAATGAACCAAAATAATAGAACACCAAGAATTGGTGCCAAAGGTGCAAATATTACAATATCAATAGGCGATCCAACCATCTCTCCTCAAACGATAATAGTAGGTGTTTTATATAAACTCTTATCTTTTAGATAATGCTCATCTCGACTTTTTCACCATTATAGCTATACGCCTTCCAAGAGTCTTCAGTGTATGGTTTTGCAGCAATAATATGCACTTTACCGTGCTTCTGGAATAGGTGCAAATCTGCATTTGAAGGACGAGGTGAATATGACGGGTGACTGTGCACGGTTCCAACAATACTAAAATCGATAGGGAGCATATGCAACTGGAATATGGCATGCGACTCCCCAGCAACAGTCCCTGGTAAAATTACTATCTCGTTAATAACGTCTTTATTATCATGACCAACACGAAGAAGTCCGCCAAACTCATTCGGGTAATTTGATCTGGAGCATTCTAAAATTAAATCAAGGCAACTTCTTGTAATTTTCCACGAGTCCCGTGTTGTAAAATTCTTTTTTTTGCCAAAAAAGCTCATACGTCCTATCGCACCAACTTTAATCTAACCATCTGGTAAAAGCTTTCACCAAATCTAATGAATTTTGCTTTTTTTCCAGAGCCAGTTATAGAAATATCGCTTTCTATAGTTACACCTTCCGTGTAGTTGCCATCTATTACCAGTTTCGTTTCTTTACTTTTGCCTAGAATTTTAACAACTATTTTTTTATTTAGTGGAATGACCCACGGTCTTGCAGAAAGTTTGAACGGTGCAAGTGGAGCAACAATCATGGCATCTACAGAAGGATCCATTATTGGTCCACCAACGCTTAGAGCATAACTTGTGGATCCTGTTGGAGATGCAACAATTATCCCATCTGCTCCTAACGTTTCTAAAAGTTCTCCTTCAACAAAAAGCTGTAAGTACATTATCTTTGCAATCTTTGCAGTTTGGATTGTAACTTCATTTGTTGCATCAGGAAGCCTTTTTCCATCTACAATTATTTTTAATTTTGCTCTCTCTTCGATATTATATTTTCCAGATAATATTTGTTTTAAACCGCCTATTGCATACTTTGATTCAACTTCGGCAAGAAAACCCATTCCACCCGAGTTAATAGCAAAAATAGGTTTTTCTACTGTTTCCAAAGCCCAAAGAATTGTCCCGTCTCCGCCTACTGTAATGATTATGTCTGCCTTCTCATTAATCTCTTTCAGAGAATATCCTTTTATTTCTAAATTTTTTGCAAAAGTTCTTTCTGCAAAAACTTCCCACTCTTCACTCAGAAAATTATAGATGTCTTTTGCTAACGAAATGGATTTTTTCACTTTTGGTTTACATACAAGGCCCCATTTCATGTGTCTTTCTCCTTTCCCTCTGATAGCTTCAAAAGCGGTGTCAATTTCATCAATAAAGTGGGGTGTTTTAATACAAGTGCCTTTACCAAACCAAGCGTGCTAATTTGATCGAATTTATAATCTTTTAATGAATCAGCAAGCATGTTGAAAGTTTTATCATTCATATCAAGCATAATCTCTTTTACAAGATAATTTCTTTTTATCTTCTTTCCAAAAGCCTCCTTCCAGCGTTTTTCATATTCTGAAAGAAAATCTTCACTGAAATCTTTTGTTTTAACCGCTTTTCCAATTACTTCTCCTGCTATTTTTCCACCTTCTAAACAATGCGTGAGACCCCCGCCAGTAATCGGGTCGACATGTCTCGCAGCGTCACCAACTAAAATAAGATTGTTTCTTACTGTATCAACAGGATTTGCAACGGGTACAGCTCCTGCAAGAAAACGAATAGGTTCGCCTTTTTTCAACTCTGGATGATTATTTATAAAATCGTCAAGAAGTTTTTTAGCCATTCCTGCTTCACTATGGCTGGCAAGAACGCCGATACCTACATTTGCAACGTCTTTTCCCTTAGGAAATACCCAAATATATCCGCCAGGTGCAATTTCTTTTCCTAGATAAAAATCGCAATAAGCATCTTTGCAATCAAGTCCTGTAAGCGTGTATTGGGCACATGTTTCCAGATCTTTTGTTTTTAGAGTTGTATCAATTCCGCCCCACTGTCCAATTTTCGATTCAACACCATCAGCACCAACAACAATATCTGCTTCAATCTCAATTTCCTCATCAAAATGATTTGCTTTCAATCCTTTTATTTTATCTTTATCTTTTAGAAGACCCACGACAGTGGTATTCATCATTATTTTGGCACCCGCTTTTATTGCTTGTCTTGCCAATTCCTGATCAAAAATATCTCTATATATGACATAGCCTGTTTCATTCCCTGCTACATCTGCAGAAAGCTTTACCATGGTACCATCTGGAGAGTATATTCTTGCACCTTCCATTTTACCTGCAATCCATCTCTTGCCATCCAGCATGTCCCATTCATCGATTTTTCTACTAAT
>Ga0272444_10005884_pt1 | contig 10569 bp, 9 predicted proteins | sample SSMForm13_FD_201033 | JGI IMG/M metagenome (GOLD analysis project Ga0272444, IMG submission 201033) | Marine sediment archaeal communities from Little Sippewissett salt marsh, Falmouth, MA, United States - SSM-Form-13 | ecosystem: Environmental > Aquatic > Marine > Wetlands > Sediment ...
GTCATCGTTCGAAGGTCATCCTGATCATCCGCTTCGCAGGCGCCGAACGCCGTCCCGCCTCGATCCACTTCGGCAAGAATCCGCTTGACGATCGATCGCTTCGTCTTGATCGATGTCACCGCGTACAACCGATACCGAAGGGTGAGGAGCCCCGCCTTCATCGGGCGCCTAGCGCTCGACCTCTTCGAGTTCGAAGATCACGAGCTGGTCGCCGATCTCGACCGCGTCGAATCCGTCGATTCGCAGGCCGCACTCGCGGCCGCTGGCGACCTCGCGTACGTCGTCCTCAAAGCGTCTCAGCGACAGGATCCGTCCGGTGAACACCTCTTGCTCGTTGCGCATCACGCGGATGTGGGCCCGCCGACTGACCTTCCCGTCGGCGACGTAGCACCCTGCCACCGTCCCGCCGGGCACGCTAAACAGGTCGCGCACCTCGACCAGCCCGATCCGGACTTCGGCGAACTCCGGAGCCAGACGACGTTTCAGCGCACGCTCGATGTCGTCGACGAGGTCGTAGATGATCTCGTACGAGATCACCGACACGCCGTCGCGCTCGGCCAGCTTGAGCGCCTTGGGATTCGACTTCACGCCGAACCCGACGACGAGACACTCCTCTCCTACGGTCGACGCCAGCAGCACGTCGCTCTCGGAGATCTCGCCGACGCCGGCGCGCAGGATGTCCAGCTCGACGCCTTCCACCTGAAGGGCGGAGAACTCGCGGCGCGCCGCCTCGAGCGCCCCGGTCGACGAGGCCTTGAGCACCAGCTTGACCGAGGTTCCTTCGTCTTCCTGCTGGCTGAACAGCTCCTCGAAGCTGCGCGGCTTGCGTTCGACCTGCGGTTTGACCGTCGTCACGTCCGCCGTGCGCTGCACCGCCTTCTGCGCGGCGTTGCGGTTCTTCACCACCGAGACCTCGGCGCCGACGTCGGGGACATCGTCGAATCCGAGGATCTCGACCGCCTGTCCCGGCTTGCCTTCGGGAATGCGCGCCCCGGTCTCGTCGAACAGTGCCTTCACGCGACCGAACGTGGTGCCGGCGACCGCCCAGTCCTTCTCGTGCAGCGATCCGTCGCGCACCACCGCCGTCGCCACCGGTCCGCGTCCGCTCGCGACGTGGCTCTCGATGACGATCGCCTTCAGCGGCGCCTTCGCGTCGGCTCGCAGGTCCTCCATCTCGGCCACGAGTAGAATCATCTCGAGGAGCTCCTCGATGTTCTGATCCTGCAATGCCGAGATCTCGACGGTGATCGTCTCGCCGCCCCACGCCTCGGGCATCAGCCCCTTCTGCGCCAGGTCGTTCATCACCTTGCTGATGTCGGCGTTCGCCTTGTCGACCTTGTTGATCGCGACGATCATCGGGACGCCAGCGGCCTGGATGTGATCGATCGCCTCGACGGTCTGGGCCATCACGCCGTCGTCGGCGGCGACCACGAGGATCGCGATGTCGGTCACCTGGGCGCCGCGCGCCCGCATGCCGGTGAATGCCTTGTGCCCAGGGGTGTCGATGAACGTGATCCGATGTCCTCCGAGTTCGGCCTGATAGGCGGCGATGCCCTGGGTGATGCCGCCCGCTTCTTTCGATGCCAGATGCGACTTGCGAATCGCGTCGAGCAGCGTGGTCTTGCCGTGATCGATGTGTCCGAGAACCGAGACGATCGGCGCGCGCGGCTCGCCGTGGCGCGGCTCGGCCGGCGATTTCGCCTTGGCCGGCGTGGCCTCTTCGGCGTCCTTCACCGCGGGCACTTCGGCTTCCACTGCGGGCGCCTCGGCCGTCGCGGCTTCGTCTTCGTAGAGGTGAACGATCAGCGCATACTCCTCGTCATCCACGGAGTTGGCAGCCTTGAGACCGGGCATGCCCATCTCGTCGAGTCGCCCGATCAGCTCCTTGCTCGTCACGCCGAGCTCTCGCGCGATCTCGTAGATCCTCTTCTTCGTCAATAGAATCCTCTTTCTCAGTTCTCGTATGGGGTATCGCGGTTCAGACTATACGGGATCGCCCCAACCGCGTCAAACGCCCGATGGAATCGCTCTTTCGAGACGCACCCCACACGACGGCCGGAGACGCTCGGTTCAGCCCGTCCTGGTCACGAGCCAGACGATGAGGACGATCAAGCCGAGGCCGGCGACGATCCAGATGAGCATCCGGCCGCTGAGGCGACGGAAGCGAGATCGCTGCTCCGTCGACAGCGTCGATTGGCGCGGAAAGCGAATCGCCAGCCTCTGGGACTTCTTGTACGTCTTGACGTACAGCGAGATCTTCTTCTGCCTCTTGTAGACCACCGCGAGGTTGTGCATCGCGTTGACGTGGCGAGAGTCCATCTCGAGAGCTCGCTTGTACGCGTACTCGGCCCTGGACAGGTCCTCCCCGTCGAAGTAGATGTTCCCGAGGCGGTAGTAGATCATCGCCTTGTCGATGCCGTACTGCAGGGCGTCGACGAGGAGCGAGATCCCCTCTTTGAATTCCTTCTTCTTGCGCAATTCCTCGGCGCGCACCAGCGCGTCCTTGACGTACGCTTCCTGTTCTTCACGCGTCTCCAGCGTTTCGGTACTCATCGAGCCATTCCCTCACCTTCTTGATGTCGAGCCACGTCAGGTACTTCGGGCTTCCCTTCTCCTTCGACGGATACCGGAGAAGGTAGCTCGGGTGAAACATCGGAAACAGAAGGACTTCGCCCCGCCAGCGGAAGAACGTCCCCCTCGCCTTGGTGATCCCCGGAGCGTCGGGCAACAGCCACTGCGTCGAGGTGTTGCCGAGCGTCACGATGAGCGCCGGGTTGATCAGCGCGATCTGCGCCTCGAGATACGGGACGCAGGCCTCCATCTCGCCTCGTGACGGAACCCGGTTTCCAGGGGGCCGGCACTTGACGACGTTGCCGATGAAGACCTCTTCACGCTCGATCCCGACCGATGCCAGCACCTCGTCGAGCTTCTGGCCGGCGGGTCCGACAAACGGCCGACCGGTGTGATCCTCGACCTCGCCAGGCCCCTCGCCGATGAACATCACCGCCGCGTCCGGATTTCCTTCCCCGAACACCACGTGGGTTCGCGTCTCGTGCAGCGGGCAAAGCGTGCAGGAGAGCACCCGAGGCCGAAGCATGTCGAGCGTCAGACCGTGCACGGAATGGGAGTTCGGCTCCATTGTCGCCCCTTCGCCGGACGCCGGATGAATCGACGAGTCAAGGCATGCATGCAACACAAAAGCGGGCAACGGGATTCGAACCCGCGACCCTCAGCTTGGGAAGCTGATGCTCTACCACTGAGCTATGCCCGCGAAGTCTCTCCGATTATAGCCGCCCGGAGCAGCGACACCAAGATCACTCCTGCAGAACATTCAATGCCCGCAACGATTTTCCGCGCAGAAGCGCCAGGCACGCCCCGCCTCCGGTCGAGATGTAGGAGACGCGATCCTCGAAACCGAACCGCTTGACGGCATCTCCGGTCTCCCCACCGCCGATGACGCTGTAGGCGCCGGATGACGCGATCGCCTCTCCGATGCCGCGGGTGCCCTCCGAGAACGGCTCGACTTCAAACGCCCCCATCGGTCCGGTCCACACGATGGTGTTGGCCGTGCCGATGTGCTTGGTGAACTGCTCGATCGTCTTCGGACCGATGTCGAACGTCCCCCAGCCGTCCGGCACCTCGTCGACCAGGAACGTCTGAGTCTCGGCGTCCGCAGCGAGCGTCTCGGCGCAAACGGCGTCGACCGGCAGTTGGATGTCGGTGCCGCGCTCCTTGGCCAACTCGCCGATCTCGCGGATCTCGTCGATCAAGTCGGCATCCAACTCGTCGCCGCCGGCGCCGATGCCGAACGCCGCCAGGAACGTGAACGCCACCCCGCCGCCGATCAATACCTCGTCGACGCGGGACACCAGATCGTGCAACGCCCCGAGCTTGCTTCGCGCCTTCTTGCCTCCGATCACCGCGACGTACGGCTTCTCCGGCGCTTCCATCACGCGCGTCAACGCGTCGATCTCCCGCTGCATCAGGAAGCCGGCGTACGAAGGCAGATAGTCGGCGATCCCGACGGTCGAAGCGTGGGAGCGGTGCACGGTGGCGAACGCGTCGTCGACGTAGAGGTCGCCGAGTTCCGCGAGCTGTCGCGCGAATCCCGCTTCGTTGAGCGTCTCCTCACGGCGGAAGCGGATGTTCTCGAGCAGGAAGACGTCCCCGGCCGCCCCGGCGTCGATCGCGGTCTGGACGGTGTCCCCGACACAATCGTCGAGCTGATGAACCTCTCGGCCGAGCAATTCCTGCAAGCGGGCGGCGATCGGCGCCAACCTCAGCTCCTCGACGACCTCACCGTTCGGCCGCCCGAGATGCGAGATGAGAGCGATCTTCGCGCCGGAGTCGATCAGGTGCTGAAGCGTCTGGAGCGAGGCGCGAAGCCGACCGTCGTCGGCGATTCGCCCCTCGGCCATCGGAACGTTGTAGTCCACCCGAACGAGAACCGTCTTGCCTTCCACCGGTACGCCTTGAATCCGCCGGAGTGCCATTGCTCTACCTCCCCATCCTCTTCAGCCAATGATCCAATGCCCATTGAACGCCCATCTGATGCGGATTATAATGCCGCTCGATGAACAATCAAAACCTCATCGTTCTGGCGATCGGCCTGTTCGTCACCCTCATCGTCGCCGTGGCCGCCATCGATGAATACCTTCTCCAGGAGCATCCCCCGTCGCAGGTCGGGGGCCTGATCTGGCAGGTCGAGAATGCGTTCTCCCACGTGCAGGATCTGGAGACGGTGCTCGCATTCGCCGAGGCCGACTCCTCGGCCGATCCAATCCGGGTCCTCGTCCGCTACCTTGGCGGCCCGACGCCGGCGCTGTCGGTCCGCTACCTCGACCCGCTCGGCATGAAGGACCAGATCTTCACCGTGAACCACGATCTCCTGTCGCACTACATCCCCAGCGCGAACCTCGTGGTGATCAAGCGGTGGGTCGGGTTCCCGCTGGCGCTGCTCGGGTTGGCCGGCTTCGACCTCTCCCAACTGAAGGCCGAGTGGGATGCCGGCGACGTCGATATCCGCGTGCTGCAGAGCATCGCCGGCTTCACGACCGACCTGTTCGCCAGCAACATCGCCGTCTCGTGTTCGCTGTCCCGCCATGTCGACTTCGCCCATTTCGTCACGACGACGATCGACGCACCGTTCTGCTGTGAGGCCACGCTGTGCCCGATGTTGGCTTCGGACGAGTCCGGGATCACCGTCGGGCTCGCCCAGATCACCCTGGCGGGCGATGCGACTTCGATCGAAGGAAGCTACATCCTCGAGGTCCGCGACGCCGACACCTCGGCGCTGGTCCGGATGGTGTGGATCGAGCGAGACACGTTTCTCATCCGGAAGGTGGTCGCGTTCGTAGACGGCCGTCGCGAATCGACGATCCGCGTCGAGTGGCTGATCGTCGATCAGGGACTCACCGAGGAGGACATCCTCACGCTGCCTCGCGGGGCGGAGACGATCCGCGGCTAGCCGCTCTCGGAGTCCGGCGGACGATCGGACCGCCCGCCCTCCATCCCGTCGGCGCGCCGCTTGAACACCCCAAGATCCAGCTCCGACTCGACGAACTCGTGGAAGTCGTCCTCGTCGGCGAACGGCGACTCGATCGCCGAGTCGTCGAACACGTCGTCGGTGACGAAGATCGGGCACCCGGAGCGCAACGAAAGCGCCAGTGAGTCCGACGGCCTGGCATCGTACTCCTGCAGGCCACCCTCCGCGTTTCGCAGGAACACGGAGGCGAAGAACGTGCTGTCCTCCATCGAACGGATGATCACCTTCTCCACGCTCGCGTCGAGCCCCTCGATGACGTTCGTCATCAGCACGTGCGTCAACGGACGGGCGAACTCCTCGCTCTGCAGGCCGAACGCGATCGAGATCGCTTCGGCCTCTCCGATCCAGATCGGCATCGCTCGCCGCGACGTCCGGTCCTTGAGCAAGACGACAGGGGTGTTGTTGGAGGGATCGACCAGCAGGGCTTTGATCACAACCTCTCGCACGACGATCCTCCTTTAGGTTCTGGGTTTCGGGTACTGCACTGGGATTATAGCGACGACCGCGCGGAGCGACAATGCACGATTGGTCGCGGTCGGTGGATGCGCTACACTTCATGCCCAACGCGAGGTGAAGGTATGTGCGGAATCATCGGCTACATCGGTGGGGAGACCGCCACTCCCCTGTTGGTATCCGGCCTGAAGCTGCTGGAGTATCGCGGGTATGACTCCGCCGGCGTCGCGGTCATCGAGGACGGTGAAATCCTGCGCCGACGGCGAGCCGGGAAGGTGCGGGAGCTGGAGGAGGATCTTCTCGACGCACCATCGGATGCGACGATCGGCATCGGCCACACACGGTGGGCCACCCACGGGAGCCCGACCGAGGAGAACGCCCATCCGCACGTCGATTGCCACGGCAGGATCGCCGTCGTTCACAACGGGATCATCGAGAACTACCTGCCGATCCGCGAGCGGCTGCTCGCCGCTGGCCATCGCCTCACGTCGGAGACCGATACCGAGGTCCTGGCCCACCTGATCGAGGAGCACCTCGACGGCGATCTCCTCGCCGCGGTGACCGCCGCCGTATCGTTGGCCGAGGGCGCGTTCGCCGTGGCCGTGTTGTGCGCCGACACACCGGACCGCCTGGTGGTCGCCCGGCGCGGAAGCCCGCTCGTGGTCGGTCGCGGCGACAACGAGTCCTACGTCTCGTCGGACATCCCGGCCCTCCTCGGCCGCGCGGCTTCGGTCCAGTTTCTCGGCGACGACGAGGTCGCCGAGCTGACTCGCGATGCCTGTCGCATCTTCGATTTCGAGGGACGGCCGATCGAGCGCCCGCCGCACCGCGTGACCACCGATCCGGTTTCGATCCAGAAGAGCGGCTACAAGCACTTCATGCTCAAGGAGATCCACGAGCAGGCCAGGTCGGTCGGCGAAACGCTGCGGGAGAAGATCGACAGCGGCGCCGACGGCCTCCACCTGCCCGAGCTGGACGATGCGGTGACGGACTTCGACCACGTCTACTTCATCTCATGCGGAACCGCCTACCATTCCACGCTCACCGCCGAGTACCTGTGGGAGCGGATCCTGCCGGTGCCGATACAGGCGATCATCGCGTCGGAGTTTCGGCTTCGATCGCCGGCGGTATCCTCTCGCTCGCTGACGGTCGCCGTGTCGCAGTCGGGAGAGACGATCGACACGCTGATGGCGCTGCGCCGAGCCAAGGAGGGAGGCGCCCGCATCGTCGCGCTGGTCAACAACGAGCAGTCAGCGATCGATCGGGAGGCCGACGCCTCGGTGTACACGCGCGCCGGGATCGAAATCGGCGTCGCGGCGACCAAGACGTTCACCGCGCAGATCGCGGCGCTGGGCCTGCTCGGCCTGCACCTGGCCGCCGCGCGCTCGACCGTGTCGGCCGCCGAGGTCGAGGCGGAGATCGAACGCCTGGCGCTCCTCCCGGGGCGCGTGACCGAGTGCCTGAAACTTGAGCCGGCCATCGAGGCGATCGCCGAGCAACTTCGACACGCGCAGGATGTCCTGTTCCTCGCCCGTGGAGTCCTGTACCCGATCGCGCTCGAGGGAGCCCTGAAGCTGAAGGAGATCTCGTACATCCACGCCGAGGGCTACCCGGCCGGGGAGATGAAGCACGGACCGATCGCATTGATCGACGAGGAGACGCCGGTCGTCGTCCTCGTGTCCGAGGGGATCGCCTACGAGAAGGTCCTGGCCAACATCGAGGAGGTCAAGGCCCGCAACGGGCGCGTCATCGCGGTGACCGATCGCCCTGACGAGCCGGCGTTGGCGCGGCTGGCCGACCACGTCATCCCGGTTCCTGCGGTCGAGGGGATCTCCCGACCGATCCTCTACGCGCTGCCGCTGCAGCTTCTCGCCTACCACACCGCGGTCCTGCGCGGAACCGACGTCGATCAGCCGCGTAACCTAGCCAAGACCGTCACGGTGGAGTAGCCGCGGCGCGGCCAGCGACTAGTGGGCCACGGCGTCGGTGAGGCGCAGCACGTCCGGATCGACGTTGCGGCACGGCTCGTCCAATCGCTCGAACGGGACCGCCTCGACGGCTCCGCCGACCCATCCGGCCATCACGCCGCGCCGTTCGTCGTCCAGCCAGCGCACGGCCGCCTCGGCCATCCGATTCGCCAGCACCCGATCGAACGCCGACGGCGAGCCGCCGCGCAGCAGGTGCCCGAGGATCGTCAGCCGCGTCTCCAGCGTTCCGATCTTCTCGAGGTGGTTGGCCACCGCCTGGGCCGGAGAGCGCCCCTCGAGCGGCTCGTCGCTCGGCACGAATCCCTCGGCGACGACGATGATCGAGTGGCGCTTCCCAAGCTTCACGCCCGCCAGCACGCGCTCGGCCACGTCGGAAAGGGACACCGGGAACTCGGGCAGGAGCACGATCTCGGCCCCGCCGGCCAGCCCGCCGGTGAGGGCGATGAATCCGGAATGCCGCCCCATCACCTCGACGACGAACGCCCGCTCGTGGGCCACCGCGGTGTCTCGGATCCGGTTCAGGCATTCGACGACGGTGTTCAATGCCGTGTCGACGCCGATCGACATCGCGGTGTTCGGGACGTCGTTGTCGATCGATGCCGGGATTCCGACCGTCGGGACGCCGTTGGCATCGAGCCACCGGGCCCCGGCGAGCGACCCGTTGCCTCCGATGACGATCAACGCGTCGATCCCTTGCTCGTCCACCGTGGCGAGCGCGCGGCGCTGGCCGTCGTCGGTGCGGAAGTCGGCCGACCGGGAGCTTCGCAGGATGGTGCCGCCCCGCTCGATGATTCCGCCGACCGCGCGGTTGTCGAGCGGCTCGACGTCGCCCTCGATCAGACCCGCGTACCCGCGGCGGATCCCTACGGCCTGCATCCCGCGCTCCGTGGCCATCCGAACGATCCCTCGAATCGCGGCGTTCATTCCCGGTGCATCCCCGCCGCTCGTCAACAGGCCGATCCGCTTCGCCATGCCTCACCTCCACGCGGTCGCCATCGGCGACCGCCGGTTCTTCCTTGCCTACGGCGCATCGCCCGTCGGGAAAACGCGTTCTCCGCCGACGTATGTGGCGACCACCGTCCGATCGATGATCGATTTCGGAGCGCGACCCGGATCGTCGTCGAGCACCACCAGGTCGGCCAACGCGCCCGGCGCGATCCGTCCCTTGTCGGACTCGTCGAACGTCAGCCACGCGCCGCCGAGCGCGTACCCGGCGACCGCCTCGTCTACCGTCAGGCGCTGCCCTGGATACGCGGCGTTCACCGCCCAATGGATCCCGTACAGCGGCGACAACGGCATGCCATCCGACCCGAGCGCCAGGGCGAGGCCGGCATCGAGCACGTGGCGCAGGGGATTGCTCGCCCGGTCGCGACGAACCCCCAATCGCCGCTCGTTCATCCGCCCAGGCCCCGACCAACGCCCGAGGCAGTTCGGCTGCATGCAGACGCCGAGCCCGGCGTCGCGTGCCCGCTCGATGTGCCCGGTCGCCGCCAGCTCGAAGTGCTCGATGCGATGTCGCAGCTCCGGCGACGTCCCGATCTCCTCGTGGAGCCGGATCACCTGCTCGATCGCCCGATCGCCGATCGCGTGAATCGCCGTCGGGTGTCCCATCCGCTCGGCCCGCTCGATCCACTCGCGCACCGTCTCGTCGGGCCAATTAAGCGCCCCGGTTCCCCCGTCGTCGGTGTACGGCTCGGCCACCGCCGCGTTCATCGCGCCGATCGACCCATCGGTGAAGATCTTTGCTCCCATCCAGCGGAACCACGGATCGGTCGATGTCGTCGGTCCGTACGTCGTCCAATCGACGTCCGCATCGACCGGGGCATAGACCGCGGTGCGCAGCCGGCGCCGGGCCGCCTCCGCCGTGAGGATGTCGACCCGCTCCGCGGCGGACATCGTGTGCACCGACGTGATGCCGAGCCGGTGGCAGTGCATCACCGCGGCGACCATCGCCTCGCCGAGCGCGGCGCGATCCGGCCGGATCGTCTGCTGCAAGGCCCACGCGGCCCGTTCGCGCAGCGCTCCGCGCTCCGCGTCCACCAGCTGCGGCTCGAGATCGCCGACGCCATGTGCCTCGGCCCATCGCAACGCGGCCGAGTTGGCGATCAGCATGTGGCCGTCCATCCGCACCGCGATCACCGGCGAGTCGGGGGCGATTCGATCGAGTTCGCGGCGGTCCAGATACCGCGCGTCGGCCCACGTGCTCTCGTCCCAGCCCGAGGCGACGACCCACTCGCCCGATCCCCGGGTCGACACCGCCGCCGCCAAGGCATCGAGCGTCGCGTCGCGACTCAAGTCGGCCAGATCGATGCGCCACCCGCTGTCGATCAACCCGGTGTGGAACAGGTGCACGTGGGCGTCGACGAAGCCGGGAAGGATCGCCGCGCCCGGGACATCGACGAACGTTGCCGTGCCCTCGAACGCCGCGAGAACCTCGTCGCGAGGTCCGACGGCCCGAATACGATCGCCGTCGATGCCGACGGCGTCGGCCCCGGGTTGCGAGAAGACGCTTCCGGCGCAGAGGACGATCCGATCGCTGGTCATGGTTCGCTCCAGACTGGCCGCATTCGCCGCCCCGGCGCT
>Ga0272444_10005885_pt1 | contig 10569 bp, 5 predicted proteins | sample SSMForm13_FD_201033 | JGI IMG/M metagenome (GOLD analysis project Ga0272444, IMG submission 201033) | Marine sediment archaeal communities from Little Sippewissett salt marsh, Falmouth, MA, United States - SSM-Form-13 | ecosystem: Environmental > Aquatic > Marine > Wetlands > Sediment ...
AGCCGGACATGCGCCCCGGCGGCGCGCACGGGCAGGAAGAGCCGCGCGAACATCGGTTTGATGTACTCGCGGAACTGCACGGGCGAGATCATCAGTCCCTGCTGCGTGCCGATGTCGGTGTGGAAGTAGACCTCGTCCACGCCCAACTCGACCCATTTCCGCGCCAGGGCGGCGGCATGATTCTCTACCAGCGCGATGAGATCGTGCAACCGGGGCTCCCCCGTGGCGATATCCATCATGAGGTTGTCGTAACCCCGCAGAGCGTACATCTGGTCGAAAAGACTGCCGGCCGAACCTTGAATCCATTCGCCCCGGGCTTTCCGCGCCGCAATGCTTCGGGCTTCCGCCTCCCAATCGGGGGTGCCCAGAAAGTCGTCCTCCAGGAGCGGGTCCGGCGGGCGATAGGCGTCCAACGCGTCCCAATCCGCCAGCGGGTGTTCCACCACGATACCGACGTGGCCCTCTTCGACGTTGCGCCAGAGACAGCCCCATCGGTCGCGAATCTCTCCCACCCGGCAACGAAACCACACGTCGTCGAAGTCGACGCTTCCCGGCGCGTGCGCGGGGAAGATGCGTGGGTGCCGGAGGACCACGTCCTCAAGCCTTTCGCGGTGGTCTTTCCAGTTGCGGGAGTTGAGGATAACCCGGCAGGGGATCCGATCGGGATTCCGGCGTTCCACGGTACGAAGGTAGTTCTCTCGCTCGGTCATCATCGCGTTATCCCCCCGGCCCGCGGGGGCCGTGTCGTGGGATCGCGGCCGGCACGATCCCGTGTGGCGAAGCTTACCTCTGAAGGCATCATGCAGTTGTGCACGAAGTCCAGTCAAGGCCGCATGGTGGAGCGGGGCGTCCCATGTTGAAGCGGCTAAGTCATGCCCTGCTACGTTTCGGCCTGGCGCTGGTGGGCGTCTTCGTGTCGCTGTGGCTTGCGGGATGGCTGCTGCAACCGACCGTATCCGACAGGCCCGTGGCCTATCCGGAAGACGTGGTACGCGACGCGTCCGCCGCCCGCGAGCCCGTGTTGGATCCGGCGGACCCACCGGTGATCTACCGGGAGGTGGACTACACCGAGAGCGAATCGGCGGCCTGGTTCCCCAAGGGCGAGCCGCCCCTCCTGGCACCGCTCGTGGAGGCGGGCGATCTGCCGCCCGTTGCCGAACGCGTGGGACCAGAGCCGGTCGTGATGGAGGGTGTGGAAGGCATCGGCCGCTACGGCGGCACCTGGGTGCGGCTCTCGGGAACCAGCTTCGACGCGGAAGTGATGACGCGCAGTTGCCACTCCTACGCGAACCTGGTCCGCTGGTCGCCCCAAGGCTACCCGATCGTGCCACACATCGCCAAGAGCTACGAGGTATCCGACGACAACCGCGTCTTCACGTTCACGCTACGGCGCGGCATGCGCTGGTCGGATGGCCATCCCTTCACCGCCGACGACATCCTCTACTGGTGGGAGGACGAAGTGCTCGACCCTGTCTTCGAGGGCGACGTCACGCCGTTCATGCAACGGGAAGGCAAGGCCGCCACGGTGGAGAAACTCGGGCCCTACCAGTTCCGCGTTCACTTCGAGAAGCCCTTCGGCGCTTTCCTCATCCATCTCGCGTCATCGCGCGGCGTGGACGTGTGCAGCCGGCCCGCCCATTACCTTCGCCAGTACCACCCGAGGCTTGGCGATCCGGAGAAGATCGCGTCGGAAATGGCGCGCCGCAAGATCGACGACAAGCTCAGTCTCTACTGGCACTTGGTGGGCGCTTACTTTGAGAACCCAGAGTACCCGCGTCTGTGGCCGTGGATCTACCGGACGTACACGTCGTCGCCGCCCTACGCCATTGTCCGGAACCCCTACTATTTCGCCGTGGACACCGAGGGCAACCAACTCCCCTACGTGGACCGCATCCTTTACGACGTGAAGTCGCCCGACATGCTGGGGGCCACGGCGGCCAATGGCGATTGCACCATGCAGGCGTGGCAACTACAGTACGATCAGTACACGCACCTCATGAGCCAGCGCGAGCGGAACGGCTACGACATCTACCACTGGTACCCCGCCACGCGGGGCGACTATGTCATCTTCCCCAACCTGAACCGCCGGATCGATCCGGATGATCCGGGCAGCAAGTTCAAGCACGCGATCCTGAACGAGAAACGGTTTCGTCAGGCCCTTTCGCTCGCCATCAACCGCCAGGACATCATCGACGCGGAGTTGAACGGACAAGCCTATCCCGCCCAGTGTGCGCCCGGACCGCAGTCGCCTTTCCATGTTCCCGAGTTGTACAACAGCCACACGCAGTTCGCGCCGGACGATGCGAACCGTCTCCTCGACGAGATGGGCCTCACGCAGTGGGACCGCGAAGGCTTCCGGACCTTTCCAGACGGCTCGCGCATGGTGTTCTTCCTCAACACCTGCGATGCCTGGCCCGCCACGGGCGTGGCCCAGTTCATCAGCGCGGATTGGGCGCGCGTCGGGATCCGGGCCATCGTGCGCGAGCGGTCGCGGGTGTACTGGAGTTCGGAACAGAACACGCGGCGCATGGACTTCTACATCTGGTCGGGCAACATGGAGTATCTCCCGCTCATGCTGCCCACGTGCTTCGTGCCGGCGTGGCCGTACGGCGGCTTCGCCCAGTCATACGCCCGCTGGTACCTGCGCGGCGGCCTCTACGGTGATCCCCGCGCCGACAGCCCGGGCGCTCTTGAACCGCCCGTGGGACACCCGATCCGGCGGGCCATGGAAGTGTTTGAGGCCGCGCAGGCGTACCGCGTAACGGAGCGGCAGGCAAACGTTTTCCGCGAGGCACTGCTCATTGCCGCGGAGAACCTGTGGTCCATCAACGTATGCACGCCGCCGCCGTCGTTGACCTTGGTGAAGAACGGACTCCGCAACGTGCCGCGCCATGCCGTGTTCACGTGGGAGTTCCAGACGCCGGGGAATGCGGGTATGGAGACCTACTTCTTCGACGAGCCCTACGACTCGCCCGGCGCCGTTGCGGCCATGCGGCGGGAGGTACTGGAGGTGACGCCCCATTACGCCCGGACGGAAGCGCCGCAAGAGGATGCGCCCGTGCCCCAAGATGGGGCCAGCGGCATGCTTCGGGCGTTGATCGCGGTCATCGCCGTTCTGTCACTCGTCATGGTGGCGGTGCGTCACCCCTACATTGCGCGGCGGCTCTTGATTATGGCGCCCACCTTACTGGTCATCTCCATCGTCGTCTTCACGGCGATCCAGCTCCCACCGGGCGACTTCGTCACCATGCGGATCATGGAACTCCAGGAATCGGGTCGAAGTGCGGACTTGGCGGCCGTCGAGCGGCTCCGGGACACCTTCCATCTCGAAGACCCGGTCTACGTGCGCTACCTGCGGTGGCTGGGCGTCTACTGGTTCCTCTCCTTCGACGAGAAGGACACGGGGCTGCTTCAAGGCAACATGGGCCGTTCCATGCAATCATCCCAATCGGCGAATGACCTCGTGGGCGACCGTATCACGTTGACCTTCTGCATCTCTCTCTTCACCATCCTCTTCACCTGGGCCGTCGCGTTGCCCATTGGCATGCTCTCCGCCGTGCGCCGTTACTCGCTGCTCGACTACGCGGTCACCTTTGTCGGCTTCCTGGGGATGTGCATACCGCCCTTCTTGCTCGCACTCGTGCTCACGGCGCTCGGCGGCGTGTCGGGTCTGTTCTCCGCCGAATACGCGGTGCAGCCCGAATGGAGTTGGGGTAAGGTGGCGGATCTCATGCGGCACATCTGGGTACCCGTGGTGGTGCTTGGGGTAGGGGGAACGGCCGGGATGATCCGCGTGATGCGCGGGAACCTGCTCGACGAGTTGGGCAAGCCCTACGTGGTGGCCGCGCGGGCGCGCGGCGTGCGTCCCCTCAAGCTGCTGCTCAAGTATCCCGTCCGCATCGCGCTCAACCCCTTCATTTCCGGTATCGGCGCGCTGTTCCCGCAGCTCGTGTCGGGCGGCGCGATCGTTGCCGTTGTGCTGAGCCTGCCGACGGTCGGCCCCATGATGCTGTCGGCCCTGATGAACGAGGACATGTTCCTTGCGGGCAGTATGCTCATGGTGTTGAGTCTCCTGGGTGTCGCCGGCACTTTGGTCAGCGATCTACTGTTGCTCTGGCTCGATCCGCGTATTCGGTTCCAGGGAGGCACGCGATGACCGGGCACGCCTCCCAAGACAAGCCTCGCGTGACGCCGTCCGACGCGCAGTGGGCGCTTATTGCCCGTCGGTTTGGGCGCCACCGTCTCGCCGTGGCCTCGCTCTATGTCCTCCTGGCGTTGTACTTCCTTGCCATCTTCGCTGACTTCTTCGCGCCGTACGCGCCAGAGTGGCGCGACCTCGACCATGCCTATTGCCCACCGCAGATCCCATGTTTCAATCTCACCGATGGCCTTCACGTGCCCGCCTTCACGCGTCACGTGGACCCCGTTACGTTCCGCAAGACCTACACGGTGGACCAGGATGCATCGGTGCCGCTTGCGCTGTTCGCCAAGGGAGAGTCCTACCGGCTCTGGGGGCTGATCCCCATGAAACGCCGATTCCTTGGCGTGGACCGCGAAGCTTGGCGCGAACGCGCCCCGGCGCCTCCGCAGACCGTCCCGACCTTCTACATGTTGGGCGCCGACCGCTACGGGCGCGATCTGCTCAGCCGGATCCTGATCGGGGCACGCATCTCACTCTCCGTGGGTATCGTGGCCTTGGCGGTCACGTTCGTCTTGGGGATCATGCTGGGTGGCGTCTCCGGCTATGTTGGCGGTAGCCTCGACAACTTCATCCAGCGCAGCATTGAGGTTGTCAACGCCCTGCCGCAACTGCCGCTCTGGCTCGCGCTGGCGGCCGCCATGCCACAAGACTGGTCACCGCTGAAGGTGTATTTCGCCATCACGATCGTGCTGAGCCTGCTCGGTTGGACCGGGCTCGCCCGCGTGGTGCGGGGCAAGTTGCTGTCCTTGCGCGAGGAGGACTACACCATGGCGGCGCGGCTTCTCGGCGCGAGCCACGCCCGAATCATCTTCAGGCACCTCGTGCCCGGTTTCACCAGTCACATCATCGTCGCGCTGACGCTCAGCGTACCGGCCATCATTCTTGGCGAAACGTCGCTCAGCTTCCTCGGTGTCGGGCTACGGCCGCCAGTAATCAGTTGGGGCGTATTACTCCAAGATTGCATGAATATCACCGCCGTGGTGAACTATCCTTGGCTCCTGCTTCCCGTGGTGTTTATCGTCGCGGTGGTGCTCTCCTTCAACTTCCTGGGCGACGGCCTGCGGGACGCCGCCGATCCCTATGGAGGACACTGAGCCATGTCCGCACAAGACAACATGCCCCCTGTCCCCGCCACGCGGGCGCACGCGTGCCCTCGAACCGTCTTGGCAGCGCTGGCGTTCGTACTCGCCGCTACGGAGCTCGCCACGGCCCAGGGAGCGACGAACCTTGTCGCGAATCCCGAGTTCGATGACGGCCTGACGCATTGGCTGGGGCAGCCATCGCCTAACGGTGTCGCGGAGGCTGTCGTGATGGACGGCCGGACAACGGCGCACCTCCACGTACCGACCCAAGATGACGTGTCGTGGCCCAACATCGTTCAGTCGCTGGACGTGACGCCGGGCGACATCCTGGAGTGCACGGTGAAGGCGCGCGCGGTGGGCGCGCGCGACGGCTATGGGACCTATGCCGCCATGGATTTCTTCGACGGTACGGGGCAACGTATCACCTTTGAGCAGTCTCGCGGACTCGCTGGCACCTCGGAATGGCAGGACCTACGGTTCCGCGCGGTGGCGCCCACGGGGTCCGTGAGCATGGATGTGTCGCTTCTCCTCCACGGTCACGGCGACGCCTACTTCGATGCCGTTACGTTGTCCTGGCTCGGGAACGCGAACACCAAGCCACCCGATGGCCCCGTGGTGCTTACGGTAAGCGACACCGTGGTCACGGACTCCCTCATCGGGTTCGGTTTCGAGGATGACGGGTGGTTCTACAACAACGAGAATGCCAGTCACGGCGTAACGGAGTCTGATGCGGTGGTGCGGGAGGAGAGGATCGCGTGGATGGACCCGGACTGGGTGCGCATGTTCTTCTGGTACCACGATTGGAATCCCAGCGAGGATTGGGAGACCTTCACCTTCGGCAGCGAAAACATGGAGAGTCACTACCGAACGCTGGACCTCTATCAGCGGATCGGCGCCAAAGTGAACGTTACGAGTGTTGAGTGGGGCATGACCGCGCCCTACGCGGACTTGGAGCCCGTTGCGAACGCTATCGGCGCACTGTTGGAACACCTTATTGTCACAAAGGGCTATAGCTGTATCCAGTATTGGACGTTGAGCAACGAGCCGAACTTGGCGTTCCCGTCGCAGGGCAATGATTTCGACGGGTTTGTCTCCATACACCAGTTGGTGCGTCAGACCTTCGCCGCGCGCGGCCTGGCGGTTAAGATCGTGGGAAGCGATGATGCCCAGGATGCTTCGTGGTTCAGCGATTGTGTCTCCAATGCAAGCTACCACGCCACGGTCGACCTCTACGCGTCGCACCGGTACTTCCCAGACGGAAGCCAGTGGCTCATCCCCTACTTCTACGGCGACCGGCTGCCTTTGCTGGCGGCGCGCTCGCCCCGGCGGCCGTTCGTGGTCGGGGAATACGGGTTCCAGGACAACCGATCCACGCACCTCGTCAACCCGTTGATGGAGGAGTACCCCTACGCGGTCTGGGCCATGGACTTCTGCATCCAGGGCCTCAACCTCGGCATGTCGGGCGCGTCCATCTGGTGTCTGCACGAGGTCTACTACCCCGGCAACGGTTTCATGAACTACGGTCTCTGGAACTACAAGGACCGCGACTGGGAAGTGCGTCCGGTCTACCACGCCGTCGCCAGTTTGTGCCGCCACACGGAGCCGGGTGAAGCCGTGCTGGGCTGTGACTCCAGCCACCCCGCCTATGCGAAGGGCACCGTCGTGGGTGACACCTTGTTCTGGGTGAACCCCAGCACCACGGCGGTTGACGTTCGCTTGAGTGGTTTTCGAACCGACGAAGTCCGGATCTACACGGAGAGATCCCTGGACGGCGACCGTGAGACGGGTTACGCTACGGCATTGGACGAGAAAGACGGCTTCTTTGCGCCGCCCATGAGCTTCGGGTATGCCGAGGCCGCGTGGCATAGTGCCGACACGGATCGCGATGGGCGGATTGGCACGGAGGAATTGCTGCGGGTCATCCAGTTGTACGGAGCCGGCGAACTGCATTGCGAACCCGAATCGGACGACGGGTATGCGCCGGGTGCGGGCAACCAGGCCTGCACACCACACGACGGCGACTATCGCGGCGCGGCGCCCGACTGGAAGATCGAGTTGGCGGAGCTGTTACGAATCGTCCAACTCGCCAACGGGTCGGGGTACGTGCCGTGTACGGACGGTGAAGACGGGTTCTGCCCCACTTCTTCGTCGAACTAGGCAGTTGGGACGAACCCAAGGAGGTAGAGAGCAGATGGCGGATCCGAAGCACAACGGTGGCGGAACGCCGCTTCTTGAGGTGGAGGATCTGGAGGTCTGTTTCGATACCGAGGTGGGAACACTTACGGCCGTGGACGGCGTGAGCCTGACCATTCCACGCGGCCGCGTCATGGGGCTCGTGGGCGAAAGTGGTTGTGGGAAGAGCGTTACCGCCTACTCTATTTTGCGTCTCGTCCAACCGCCCGGCCGGATACGGAACGGCCGTATCCGCCTCAACCCGGAAGCCGGAGACCCCGTCGACATCGCCGGCCTGCGGGAGACGGATGAACTGCTCTACCGGCTTCGAGGCGGTATGGTGAGCATGATCTTCCAGGAACCCATGACCGCCTTGAGCCCGGTGCACACCGTGGGGAATCAGTTATGCGAGGCCATCCTGCTGCACCAATCGATCGGCGCTGGCGAGGCGGAACGGCTCGCGGTGGGAATGCTTGAGCGTGTGGGCATACCGGGCGCCGCGGACCGGCTCAGACAGTATCCCTTTGAGATGAGCGGGGGCATGCGGCAACGCGTCGTGATCGCCATGGCCCTCGTCTGCCGCCCCGAACTGCTCATCGCCGACGAACCTACCACCGCGCTGGACGTGACGATTCAGGCACAGATCATGGACCTCATGCGCGCGTTACAAGCGGAGATGAACACGGCCATCTTGCTGATTACCCATGACTTGGGCGTCGTGGCGCAGATGTGCCGCGACGTGGCCGTCATGTACCTCGGCCGCATTGTGGAACGCGGCACGGTCCGCCAGATTCTCAAGACCCCCCAACATCCCTACACGCGTGGCCTCTTGGCCTCCCTGCCGGGCCTGAGCCTTGACCGGCCGGAACTGCCATCCATTGAGGGAACCGTTCCCTCTCTGTTCGAGATTCCGCCGGGCTGCCCCTTTCACCCGCGCTGCCCGTTCTCGCTGGAAGGCACCTGCGACACCGGTGCGCCCCCCGCACTACGCCCTCCCCTGGCCGGACACGAAGTCGCGTGCCTGCGCGCGGGCGAGTTGGAGACCGCGCCATGAGTGAGCGGAAACCGGCCAACAAGCCACTCCTCTCGGTGCGGGGACTATGCAAGTACTTCCCGGTTCATAGCCAGGGTCTGCTGCGCCGCCGCACCCGCTACGTTCGCGCGGTGGACGACGTGAGCTTCGACCTTCATTCGGGGGAGACCCTTGGTCTGGTGGGGGAGAGCGGTTCCGGCAAAACCACCACGGGCCGCGTCATCCTGCGGGCCATTGAGCCGACCCGTGGCTCCGTGCTGTTGACGCGGGACGACACTTGCGTGGAGGTAACGACGCTCGGACGGCGTGACCTGAAACAACTGCGCACCCAAATGCAGATGGTCTTCCAGGACCCCTTCTCTTCGCTGAACCCTCGCATGACCGTTGGCGACATCGTCGGTGAGCCACTGGTGATCCATCGCATGGCCAAGGGGCGTGCGCTGCGGGATCAGGTCGTCACCATGCTGGAGAGGGTGGGGCTCAAACCCCACCACCGCACGCGCTACCCCCACGCCTTCAGCGGTGGACAGCGCCAACGCATCGGCATCGCCCGCGCGCTCATTATGAACCCCGCATTCCTCGTGGCCGACGAACCCGTGTCCGCGCTCGATGTCTCCGTGCAAGCCCAGGTGATCAACCTGCTGCGGCGCTTCCAACGCGAGTTGGGCCTGACCTATCTCTTCATCGCCCACGATCTGAGCGTTGTGCGCCACATCAGCGACCGGGTCGCCGTCATGTATGCTGGTAGAATCGTGGAGATGGCCCCCACGGCCGCGCTCTTCGAACGGCCGCGTCATCCCTATACGCGGGCCCTGCTTGCCTCCGTGCCCAATCCCGATCCCGACGTTCCCATGGCCCCAACCATCCACGGCGACGTGGCCGACCCCGGCGACCTCCCGCCAGGATGCAGCTTCCACCCCCGTTGCCCCTACGCCACCGAGGCTTGCCGGAACGAGCCTCCGGCGCTCACGGATTCCGGACACGGCCATCAGGTACGTTGCCTGAAACCGCTAGAGCCCCGCGTATAGAACCACTATTAGAGTTACCCACCAAGATAAGCGTACGGAGTATCTGTGCAAGACATCCCCCTAAATCCCCCTTCGAAGGGGGACTTCCCAGAGAGACTTGTTGGCCTCCGCCGCGAGGCCTTCATGAACGCGTGACCGTTCGCGACACGGATGCGGGAACCCCGCCTCCCGCCCACGGGTATGGTGTTTTCGAAGACCAACCGTTACACTACTTCACATGATCGAGTTGCTCATCGTCTCGCTTCTGTCCATGGCTCCCGCCGAGACCGAGCCTTCGGTGAAGGCCGGTGCCTCCCCGCACGGCGTGACGCTCGCGCCTGCCGCGGCCGGCGGAGCAACGGCCGTGCTCAGGAACGGTCGGCTCTGGGGGCGGCTTCTGGACAACACGGCGAACCGTGACCGGCAAGGTAGCGGGTTCAATCCGCTGGTTCACCTGAGCTACCCCGGACATCCCATCTTCCGCGTCGAGGACACGGGCCTGAACTTCGAGCATATCTTCAACGGGGCGGCGGCGGATCACGCGATCTCCATGTTTACGCCGCGGACCGACCCCGTTGAGTTGCTCGTCCGTTCTGAAAGCAGTGCAAAGCTTCACTGGCCGGGCGAGAGCAACACGTGGGGCATCGAATCGTGGATGACCTACGACTTCGTGGCGCCAGACGCCATCGACATGACGTTCCGAACCCGGCTCACGAAAGCGGGCCGCGCGCCGCTGGGGTACGTTGCGTACATGTGGGCCAGCTACATGGCCTTCGCCCGCGACCGCCGGATCCACTTCTACGGTACGGACGGTGAGAAGGAAGGTTGGACGAGTTTCGGCGAGGCGCTCCCCAATGGCGGCGGCATCGAGATGGGGACGGTGGCGCACGCGAAAGTATCTCCCTTGCCCCACGAACCCGAAGCACAGTTGCTGAACGTCGTGGAGAACACGCGGAAGCGATTCCTGCGGCCTTACTACTACGGGCTGATCGACGGCGACCATGACGTGACGACGACGGACGATACGTTGGCCTGCATCATGATGTTCGATCAAGAAGAGCCCATCAGGTTTGC
>Ga0272444_10005886_pt1 | contig 10567 bp, 3 predicted proteins | sample SSMForm13_FD_201033 | JGI IMG/M metagenome (GOLD analysis project Ga0272444, IMG submission 201033) | Marine sediment archaeal communities from Little Sippewissett salt marsh, Falmouth, MA, United States - SSM-Form-13 | ecosystem: Environmental > Aquatic > Marine > Wetlands > Sediment ...
GTCAATATACCATCCTCAGCCCCTACACTGTCTGCACCCTCGCCATGGAGGTTGGCACCGGCGAAGAACAGACCAGACAACAGAAGCGGATTTTCTCCTGCAAAGACAGTGTCTGAGTCAGGTCCTCGTCCCGGTATGTCAGGCTGACAGGCGCTTTCAAGATAATAACCGTGGGTCGCGAGATGGATAACCCGGTTCCCAGGGGCTTCCGCCTTCATCTTCTCCTCACTGGCGTCAGAGCCAAAGTAAACAGCCACCGGTTCGTCAGAAGACGTTTTCCACCCCGCAGCAACCGAGTCCACTTCGCTTCTCGTGAAAGGCAGGGGAGTCACGGTCATGTCCTTCAGTTCCCCGCAGCCCGACCGCACGTTCCTGACTGAGTAGTAGTTCGGCTCCGCAAGATAATCAACTGGCGCCTTTTCGGGGATGGACAACCTGGCAAGTGCCGTAGCGTCATAGTCTGGATCACCTATTGCGAAGAGCCCACTTCCTGACTCCGTCCTGTCATTGAGGCGAATGATATCCCGACCAGCCGAGAGATGATGAATAGCGTACTTCTCTATCAAGTATCTCTCTTCACCATCCACCAGACTTGGAAATGACAGAAGACTTAGTGCTCCATCAGGTGATATCAGTACCTGCTTACACCCCACCATGCGTTGCTCTACCTGTTTCCATATCCGGGCGTAAAGACCCTGGCTAATCTTCTTGTAGTCCTCAGTGTCACCAGCTGTCGGTGACCTACCGGGGATCGATATCTCTAACATATGCCTGCGATACTGATCGACCAATGGCTCAATGTTCGACGCATCACCAAGGTCTATGATCTCCGGTTCTGCCTTTGGGGTCACAACGATAGCAAGGTAACGAGGGATAGTGCTATCAGGCTGCAACTGGTAGTAGTTATACTTCAAGTACTCGACAAGAACCGAATTGCCCGATAGCATCGAAGAAATCCGTTCACTGTTTACGTCCTTGTAGCTCTGGTGCTTTCTGAAACTGGTGCTGTGACGTAAGAGATCTGCTTCTAGCTCGTCGGCTAACTTAGTTAATGAATCGAGCTTGCCTCGGTACTCATCAATATCCTTGCCAGGCCCTTTGACAAAGAGCTGTGAAAGCTGGAATTTGGCCAACCTGAGGGATTCGGCCGTAGCCACGGTCACAGAATCTGTTTCCTTCATCAGAACTCTCTGACGCTCAAACATTCCATCGGAGACCTGACCTTTGCTCAAGAGCACAATATCCACATCCCTCCGAGCATCTACCGCGCGGGGCATCGCTCCTCCCGCGGAGCAGCTAAGAAAAAGATGTGCAGACCTAGTCATTTCAGAAGAATACTCTAGAGCATCACGCTCTACCAACACACCTCCGTTTTTAGCGAAGTCCGTGTGCCTGATATGAAACGCGCGAGCAGCCATCCGCTCTGCATCCAATTCATTATTCTGAATCCGATACAGCAGCGACATTGATTCGAGAGTTTCTGCAACATACGGATGCTCACAGCCATAGATCTTCTCCCTGATGTCCAACGCCTGCTGAAAGAGAGGTTCGGCCTCGTTATATCTGGCTTGATTTCGGTAGAGTTTGGCAAGGCGCTCCAAGGAAATAGCGACATCCGGATGCTCGTGGCCATACGCTCTCTGATGTACATCCAAGGCCCGCCTGTATAGCGCCTCGGCTTCCGCGAATCGGTCTTGTCTCTTCTGAAAATCCCCAAGATTGCTCAATATTGTGGCGACAAGAGGGTGCTCCGGTCCCAGCGCCTTCTCACTGATGGCCAGAGCGCGCTTGTGAAGTTGCTCAGCTTCAGCAAATTCGCCCAGCTTTGAGTACAGAGATGCCAAGCTGTTCAGCGTCAGTGCCACTCTCGGATGCTCCGGTCCAAGAGCTTTCTCGTGGATGAGCAGGGCACGTTTGTAGTATCTCTCGGCCTCAACGTGTTTGCCCAGCCGGCTACAGAGAACAGCGAGATTCTGCAGCGTTACAGCCACGCTTTGATGGTCTGGCCCCAGAGCCATTTCGTTGATAGCTAAGGCTCGCTCGTAGAGCGGCAAAGCCTCGGCGTACTTACCCTGGGCATCATAGAGAGCAGCCCGATTATTCAGGTCCACGGCCACGCGTGGATGCATGGGGCCGAGCGCATTCTCATTGATGGTAAGAACGCGCTCGTAAAGTTCCTCGGCTTCGTCGTATTTGCCTAACCGGGAACAGAGACCCGCCAAGTTGTTCAAGGGCGGGGCCAACTTCAGATGCTCTGCCCCGGACGCTCTCTCGCCCATGGCCACAGCCTGCCTGTAGAGCGGCTCAGCCTCCGCATACCTGCCCTGCGCCTGGTAGAGAAAAGCAAGATTACTCAAGGCAACAGCTACATCCGCGTGGTCCGTCCCATAAATCCGTTGTATGGTGGCCAGTGCCCGTTCGAAGAGCGGTTCTGCCTCGTCAAATCTGGCATGTTCACAGTAAAGAGTTGCTAGATTATTCAAGGATTGAGCTACATCCGGATGCTCCTCCTCGAAAACGCTTTCGCGAACAGCCAGGGCGCGCTCAAAGAGCGGTTCAGCCTCGATGTACCTGCCTTGGAGCTTGTAAAGGCGAGCAAGATTGTTAAGAGTGGTGGCCACATCAGCATGCTCGGAGCCGAGTACCTTTTCGCGGATAGCAAGAGATCTCTCATATATGATCTCGGCCTCCTCATATAAGGCCTTGCTCACCAGATTATCTCCGAGCTGGTTCAGCGCACGCGCTGCTGCAGTGTCCTCAGGACCGAGTTTCGCCTCCACTTTATCCAGGGCAAGCCTGGTGATAACGATGGCTGAATCGTAATTCAGAGAATCCCTAAGTGATTCCGCTATTTCGAGTAGCTCTTCCCATGATTGAGACTGAACGGGCGGCGCTGCGATAAAGAGACAAAACAGACTAAGCCAAATGACCGCAAAACGCGTCATAGCCGACCTCCTATCCCCAAGTGCAGACACTGAAAACGGGACGGTAGAAGTGTTTGCTCGATGACGGATATAGAACCAAGATTCAGAAGCCCACCGAGGCAGTCCAATGCCAGCCCATCCCTATCTTCTGAATAAGCGCCGCCATCGCACTTGCGTCAAGGGAAAAGCACGCAGCAAGATTCCTACTACTGTTACTTGCGTCACAGAACCTTACTGAGAGGGCCGTCTACTAGGATACACTTTCACACCGCGCTGGGGTCACACAAATCGCCGCAATCACCTCTGATTGTTAAGTCAGTAACTGGTTTCGTTGGAGGTTGGGCAGCCATGCTGCCCACACCCCGCCTCAAGCGTGCCGATCGTTGCACAGCGCGGATCATTTACGGGCACGGCGGCAGGGGGGTACCGATGTGGGTTATTGGATCTCTTTGCTCCCCTCGCGAAGTCTGGCTACAAGCAGAGTCCAATCGTCATCGAAGCCACCACCACCCGAGAATTTTCGGCACCGTTCGAGAATGTGGCTGAGAATGGATTCCGTCGATTCCATTGCCGCCTCCTCGATGCACGCTGCGATCCTCTCCTCCCCAAACATGTTTTTCCTCTGCCTGTCCCACATCTCCGCTATACCATCGGAGTAGAGGCAGAGAATATCTCCATCCGCAAGCTTCACTTCGCAATCATCCCACTGCGTGCCCGGAAAAGGTCCTATCATCAGCCCACCCTCATCGAGGAACTGCGCCCTGCCCGCTTTCGAGCAAATGATAGGACGGCAATGCGCCGCATTGGCGAAAGTCAGGAGTCGTCTCCTGGTATCCACGATTCCGTAGAAGAGAGTCGCAAACAGCGCCGCGGCGCCGGCGGCTTTGTTAACCAGCTCATTCAAGTTCTCCAGGACTTTGGCCGGGCTGCCCGTGTCCGGCGCAATCTGCCTGAATCGACCCTGCAGGTTTGCCATAATAAGCGATCCCGGTACCCCTTTGCCGGAAACATCTCCAACCAGTATCCCGACTCGTCCATCGCTCAACGCCACGACATCGTAATAATCGCCACCGACCTGACGATACGACTGCTGGGCCGCGCTGATTTTCAGGTTCTCGCTTTCTGGAAAGGCCACCGGTTGAAGATTCTTCTGGATCGCGCCCGCTGTGTTCATATCCCTGTCGATTCCTTCAAGCTCCCTGCTCATCGACTCGCTGCTCTTCCTCAGAAACCCGAGGTTCAGAGCAAACGCCCCCGGGATGAGAATCGCCAGGGCTGCGTTGAACGCTCCAACCGGAAAGATCACGCCATACCTGACAACAAGCGCGATTCCGCCCAATGTGACCAGTGCTATTGCCGCCAGGGCGAACGCCACTCCGAAGATTACGCGAAATCGCAGGACTGCAAGCACACAGCAGCCCAGAGCCAACCCGCTCAGCAAGAGGGAAGCTGTAAGATTCATCGTCTCTATCCTGGCGCCTCGAAGCAGTGTCTCTACCGCGTGCGCGTGAATTTCCACACCCGACATCATCGAGCTTGCCCGACCCGCCCGGCGAGAGATGGGTGGTTTAAATTTGTCGACCGGGCCATCGCCTGTAAGTCCAATGAGTACAATCTTGTTGTGAACAAGATGTTGCCAGTTGCCGCCGGTGATGAGTTCTTCATAGGGAACAGACGGTATCCCGCTATGGCCAAGAGAGTAGTCAATGTAGAAACTGCCCGCTTCCGGCAGGGACTCGGCGCCATTCGAATCCACCAGCGAGGAAATGAGACCCTCGATGGTCGGGTAAATCGAGCCATGAAACTTCTTCCCGAAGTAACAGCGCCTGATGGTCCCGTCTTTGTCAACCGGCATATCAATCAGCGCCACGCCCCTGCAACTGGTCAGAAGAGGGGCGACCGGCCGGCACAACACCTGCTCCGTAACTGTACTGCTGGGGCCTTCCTCTTCTGTTCGTTGCTCGATGCTGGAGGCCAGGATGACTTTGTCAGTGCCGGCTATGACGCCTGCAAATCGTTCGATCAATGTGTCGGCCACACCATTCAGGCGGTCGAAAAGCAGATCAAAAGCTATCAGCCGGGCACCGGCGGAATCTAGTCTGGCCACGGCGGTGGCATGCAGGCCGAGATGTCGCGAAATGGGATATCCGGGTTGAGGGAATACATGGTCGAGAGAACCTCGATCGATAGCCGCAACCACGACTTGTTCGGATACCGTGTTTCCTACCCGGTATTCCATCGCCAGATCGTACACGGCAATGGTGAGAGGAGAGAGCCAGCCGAAGTGAAGGGCGATTGCATAGACCGCCACGGAAGCCAGAAAGGCGACTACTACCGTGGCGATTCTTCTTCCGATGCTCGGCTTCATCGGTCAACGCTGCAACGATTGATTGTCAATTCAACAACTTTCTGTAAGTTGCCAATGCTTCTTCTTCAAGACCCATCTCGTATAGTACATCGGCCTTAACTCTCAGTGATGCAACATCATCGGGGTCATCGGACAAGATCGCGTCCAGCTCCCAACAGCAGTTGAGTTTCAAGCCGGCTTCGCGATAGAGCAGCGCTCTCATTAGCCTGGTCAGACGGGCATCGCCGACGGTGTCGTCGAGGCTCTTCACACGGTCGCTGATCTCGGCGCGTTCCGTATCATCGACCAGACGGAACGACGACGATCGGGATCGGAGGCAGGAATCTCCGACAATGGCTCTCACTCGCCAGACATAGCTGGCCCCCGCCTTCATGGAGTGCCGTTTCGGATCAAGCTTTACTGAAGTATCGGAGACCACTGTATCAAAGAATTGGTTTTTCCCTTCATATACCGAAACGGCGTAATCCGTAACACCTTCCACGTATCTCCATTTCAAATAGGTCGGCGCATCCAACAATAGAATGTCACAGGGTGGGTAGACCAGTCTTGGCACTCGGTCGATTGGATCATTGGACAGGGAGGTGCGAGATCCCAACTGGGCATCCTCCGGGTCCTTGTCCGATGCAAAGAAGACCTCCACCACGGCGTGAGCCAGCTTCTGCAGGAGACCCTCCGGACCACCCGGCTGTTGCGTATTGAAGTATATGGTGACCGGTCCGTCGTACGTTCTCACAACTCCATCCTCAAACAACAGGACACAATGACCTTGGGCGTATACTTCGATGACGTCCTCCGGGTGAACGGTCTTCCCGGGTTGTATTAAACCGCCCTCGCTGCTGACCATGGTGACCGGTCCTCGGAAGTCGACTACTTTCGCGACCGCCGAGTCCTCAAGCATTGGTTTTGGATCGGGAGTTTCCGATTCCGCAAAACACAAGGCCGCTGCAAGCACTCCGGTCAGCATTCCCAACACAATTGAACGTAACTGTCTCATTTTACCATCTCCAGTCTCCCACGGCCACGAACGCAGCCCAGTTGTAGGGATGATCTGTATCACCGGCATCGCGAAGATCCCTGAGCTTCTCGATTTGGATTGCCCTCATGCCCGCAGCCAGGGATTCGGTGCCTCCGACGTACAGGCGGCTCATCATCTCGGCCGTAGCTTCGTCTGAAATCGGCCAGAGGGCACTGATAACCGAGGATACTCCGGCCATTTGAAAGGCGCGCCTGAGCCCATAAACTCCCTCACCCGACTTGACCTCCCCTAATCCTGTCTCACACGCGGACAGAACAACCAGTTCGGTGCGGCCCATGTTCATGGAAGCCACCTCGTACGCTGTTAATATGCCGTCCTCCCCCCCTGCATCTACACTGTCGCTGCCGGTCCGGTTTGCGCCTGCCAGCAACAACCCCGACAGCAACAACGGATTTTCGCCTGCGAAACCGGGAGCAGAGCCGATACCTCTAACGGGTACGTCAGGGTTGCACTCGGCCTCCATGAAGTACCCATGAGTGGCAAGGTGAACGATCCGGTGACCGGGCGACAGTGATTTGAAACGCTCCTCCGTCGCCTCTTGGCCATAATAGGCTGTCACTGCTTCCTCAGTATTGTTCTGCCAGGTTGTCACCAGCTGTTCTACTTCTTTGCGGGTGCCCGGCAAGGCTGAGACGTTTAGATCGCTGAATCCCGAGCAGCTCGAACGAACACTACGCGTCCGGACTTGGCCGTTTGAAGATTCCGGCCCGAGCTCGGCTCTTACGGCGTCATAGTCAGGATCACCAAGAGCAAACAAGCCGCTGGCCGGACTTCGATCCTCGGCCAGCCTGATGAGATCGCGACCCGAAGACAGATAATGAATGGTGTGATCCTCAATCAGATATCTGTTGTCCTTGTCTGCCAGACCCGCAAACGAAACCATATTCAGACCGCCGTCGGGTGCTATCAGAACCAGTTCCTTACTCGATGTGTATTTCTCCACGGGCCGCCAGACCAACTCATACAGCGGCGAGCAGACGGCTCGATAATCTTCAAGATCAAACACCCCCGGACCTTCACGAAGGCCCGAAACGTGCAGCATATGCCGGCGGTAGGCATCGATTGCGGTTTCGATACTCGCGGCCTTACCGAGAGCGATTATCGCCGGCGGCGAGTCATGGGATATAATCCCAACAGCATATCTTGGTTCGAGGCTGTCCGTCTGTGCAATGGCGTGATCGTACTTGAAATACTCTACAAGCACCGCCTCTTTGGGAAGCGACGATAACACGCGCTCAAGGCTTACTTCTCTTCGCTCCCTCTGCTTTCTGAAACTGTCACTTATTACTACCAAGTCAGACTCAACATCGTCGGCCAGGCTCCGTAGCGAATCAATTCGATTCCGGTAGTTGCTGACCGAGTCCTGCCCCGGACCGTTTACAAACAGCGCTGATAGCTGAGCTCGTACGGATTGAAGTGAATCGGCCATTGCGATGATTTCCGGATCGGTCTCTTCCAAAAGGGGCCGGCGTCGCTCGAAAATCATGTCGGATACCTGACCCTTGGACAGGAGTACAACCTCAATTGTCTTCCGGCTCTCCTCAGGATCGTTTGTTCGAGAGTCCAGATAGCAGGAAACATGGCGATCTGCCGCACCGCGGACTTTCCCGGCAAACATAAGGGCATCAGTCTCCAGGAGTGAAAGTCCATTGTCTTCGAAGGTCTTTCGGCGAATGCGAAAGGCCTCCCGGCTCTTCTCAAGCGCCTCCGGCCATCTGCCTTCCAAACCCAGCGTGGTCGCGTACGCTTCCAGCCCCTCGGCAACCTCCGGATGTTCCGCCCCGAACGCAGCTACTACGAGAGCGTGCGCCTTGTCAAGAAGTCGCTCGGCTTCGTCCGGCTTCCCTTGCAGGGCGTAGATGGTGGCGATGTTATCCAGGTATTTCGCGCAGTCAGGGTGTTCCGGCCCCAGCGCCTTCTGCCTGATGGCCAGCCCACGCTGGAAATAGTCCGCTGCCTCGTTGTACTTACCCCGCCGCACAGCCAGGACGCCGTATATATTGAGAATCCCGCCGACATCTTCATGTGCGGGACCGGCAGTCTTCTCCAGGATAGCCAGGGCTCGTTCTGCATACTGTTCGGCCTCCGCATAGTCCGACATTAGAACGTTGACCATAGACAGGCTCTGCAGAATCCTGGCGGCCTGGAGGTGGTCCTTTCCATACGCATCCTCCACCACGGAAAGGGACTGGCGCTGCAACGACTCACTCTCTTCGAGCCGCCCCTCCAACAGGCGAAGGTTGGCAATGAGATTTAGTGTCGCTGATACCTGAAGTCTATCTGATACCTCAGGTCGATCACAAATCGCCAGAGCGCGCTCAAGGAGCGGTTCGGCTTCCGAATATCCCCCCTGCCTTGTCAGCATCCCGGAGTAATTGGAAAGCGCCCAGGCCAGGCTGTGGCTGGTAGGCTCGCCCACACTGTCCATGATGCTGATGGCTTCGACATACAGGGAGTCGGCCTCGGCGTACTTCCCGAGCTCTGTGCAGGTGGTGGCGAGCATCACCATACCTGTAGCCCTGTTCAGACTTTCATCGGCATAGATTTCGTTCTTGATATCCATCGCCAGCCGAGCGAGTGAATCAGCCTCGGCGTGCTTTCCGACATTCCTATAGATAACGGACCGAACGTTCAGGGCTTGACACAGGTGAGTATGGGGTGGTTCCGACACCTCCTGCAGGATTTCGATGGCATGATCGGCAATCTGTGAGGCCTCGTTCATATTGCCCTTTATCGTACTGATGAGGGCGCGGGCACATAGATCCCGTGCCACCATCTCATGTACCGGACCATGAACACGCTCGTCAATGGCTTGTGCCTTGAGGCACAGCGAGTCGCCCCTGGCGAATTGTCCCAGCATCCCCGAGCACATCCCGGCACTGCGGTACGGCTGGGCCATATCCGGATGATCCGGCCCAAGAATGGGCTCCAGGATAGCCAGGGCTCGCGCGAAGAGAGTATCTGCCTCCTTCAACCTCATATGTCCGGTACAATTCGAGGCCAACATAACGAGTATGTCGCCCACTTCTCTCCGCTCTGTTCCGCCGAGTGATTCGTATATCTCGAGCGCCTCGGTGAGGAAAGCCTCTGCTTCTTTCTCCTTGCCATGACCTCCGCGAAGAAGTCCCAGACCAAACAGAACCTGGGCCACATCGGCATGCTTTCTCCCGAGGGTCTTCTCCCTTATTTCTAGGCAGCGTTGGTAGCACGACTCTGCCTCGTCGAATTTCGCAAGTCCGCGGCAGGCCGCCCCCAGCGCCAGAAGACTGGTGGCTACATCGGGATGGTCCGGTCCCAGCACAGATTCTCGGATTAGAAGTGATCGACGTAGAAGCGGTTCGGACTTGCTGAAAGCTGCGCATCTGTTGTAGAAAGTCCCTATTGTCTTGAGAACGCGAGCTACTACCGTATCTTTGGGGCCGAACTCTCTCTCCACCTGCTTCAGACCCTGAAAGGCGATAACGGCCGCGGAATCATGATACCCTGCCGTCGATACGGAATCTGCCTGGTCCAGCAGTTGTTCCCATTCGGCGGACTGCAGATTGGCCGCCAGAATCACGGAAATCAGGAAGAAAAGAACAGGTTTGTACAGATTTCCCATCGGAGCTCCCATCTCCCCCCGACAACTCCAGGTCGGCGTTGTCCTTAAGCGGACCAGCCCTCCAGCTTCCACCTGTGACATTTCCGGCGGTCGCCTGCCAGGTACACGACGCCGTTTGCGCTGGATGATCCTGGCACCAGGGCTTCGGGGTCAAACATCACAAACGATGGCCCCGGTTTCAGCCATCCCAACAGGATGTTGGCTCTCGATGAATTACCCGATCGATAGGAATGGGCTCCTCCCGCGATTAAAGTATGAGTATTTTTGAGAAGCTTGTCAATACGCGACTGACTTACAGGCGTCCGGTCCGGCATCCAGTAACGAGCGATCACTGCCCTTACGAGACGAGCTGGATACTGAAAGTGTAGCCTACCCCCACCGAGAAAACGATATGGTTGAGCTTCAGGACCTCTCCCAAAGAGAAATTGGCAACCGCGGCGTCGTCTTCCGGGATAGCGCCTGTCTGCTTTCGTAAGTTGTTGTAATGAGCTGAATTAGATTTAGTACCGAAGGGGGGGGATTCGAACCCCCAGACTCGCCTAGCAATAGCAACGGGTTACAAGGACAGCCGGTCCGCAGATCAGCGTAAAAAAGTATCCAAAAGCGTAAACCCCTTTTGGGGGGTTTTACGCTTAAGC
>Ga0272444_10005887_pt1 | contig 10567 bp, 7 predicted proteins | sample SSMForm13_FD_201033 | JGI IMG/M metagenome (GOLD analysis project Ga0272444, IMG submission 201033) | Marine sediment archaeal communities from Little Sippewissett salt marsh, Falmouth, MA, United States - SSM-Form-13 | ecosystem: Environmental > Aquatic > Marine > Wetlands > Sediment ...
CCCATCAGGGCCAGCATATCTATGACCCTCTCGGGCCGGACTCCGAATTTACCCTCGACCCCGTCGGCATCGAGTTTTTCCGCCGCCTGTGACGCCCGCCCGGGATTATATATCTTCACCCGATCGCTTACCAGCTGGAACATGTCCTTGTCGCCGGATACGATCCAGACATTCATCCCTTTTTTCTCGGCCCGGCGGGCCAGGGTGCCGATAATGTCATCCGCTTCGTACCCCTCCAGTTCCACCGCCTCCAGTTCGAGCACGACCGTGGCCTCGCGAATACGCGGCAGCTGGATCACCAGTTCGTCGGGCATTTTGGCCCGGGTCGATTTGTACTTATCATACATTTTATGCCGGAAAGTGGGGGCTTTGGTATCGAAGGCAACGGCCATGTAATCGGGCTTTTCTTCGCGGATTATTTTCAGCAGGGAATTGACAAAGCCGTAGGTGGCCGACGTATTTTCGCCTTTGGAATTTATCAGCGGGTTGCGGATGAAAGCAAAATAGGCCCGGTAAAAAATCGCCGAGCCGTCAATCAGAAACAGGGTCTTCCCTGTCATCGATAGAGGCCTTTCTCGCCGACATACCGCCGTATCGATTCCGGCACGAGGTAGCGGATCGAATCTCCGGCCGCGACCCGTTGGCGTATCCGGGTGGCCGAAATATCGATCATCGGCATCGCGAACTCCTCGACCCGGTCGGCCCATTCGGAATTTTTGTATTCATGTTCGAATCCGGGACGATTGCCGACCACGATCCGGGCCACGTTGACCAGCTCCTCGGGTTTGTACCATTGGTCGAAAAGGGCGATATTGTCGGTCCCCAGAATCACCGACCATTCGACCTGGGGATACTCCTGTCGCAGGCGATCGACCAGTTTCAGTGTGTACCCGGGGCCGTCGAGGTCGCGTTCGATATCGCTGACCACGAAACCGTCGTTGTCATCGGTGGCCAGGCGGGTCATCTCGACCCGGTCTTCGAAAGAGGCCACCGGGGCCCGGTCGCGATGCGGGGGTTGAAAACTGGGCACAAACAGGACGCCCGCCAGATGACAGACCTGGCCGGCCTGCTCGGCCAGAATCAGATGGCCGTAATGGACGGGGTCGAACGCCCCCCCCATAATCCCCCAGGGACCGCCGTTAATCGGATTCGCCCGCGGCATGCTCGTCGCTGTTCTTTTCGGCAATCTTGACCAGGTACTCGTCGGCCTTAACCGCCAGTTCATGGTCCGGGTAGAGGCTTAAGAAGCTGTCGAATTTCTCTTTGGCCTGGTCGAATTTGTTTTCTTTAAAATAAGACTCCGACAGTCGGTACAGGGCCTTCGGCGCCAACTCGGTGTCGGTGTAATCATCGATGACCAGCTGAAAGTAAACCCGCGACGCCGGGTAATCATAAATCTTGAAATATGTCAAACCGTTCTGGAAACTCTTTTCGGCCAGCTTGTGGCGCGCCTGACTGATATTGGCCCGGGCATCGGCGGCCAGCGGTGAATCGGGATGATCTATAAGAAAATCCTCGAGGGCCGCGATGGCTTTGGTCAGGTCTTCCTGATCAAGAGAAAAATGGCCCGGCGAATTCTTGTAATAGCAAACGCCCGACATAAACTGAGCGTCATCTGAAAAATCCGACCGCGGATAATTGAGCATCAGGCGGCTGAATTCGACCGCCGCCAGCTCGTATTCTTTATTACCGTAATAGGCCAGGGCCAGGTAGTACTGGGCGGTATCGACCACGGTCGCCCCGGGGAAATTGTAGATAACTTTCTGGAATTCATCGATGGCCACCAGCCAGCGCTTCTTTTCATATTCTTTTTTAGCCCGCTGGAACTGCTCCCCGGGAGTCGGCAAAACACCCTTCGGGGGCGATGTACAGCCGAATAAAACAAACGTGAAAACTCCCAGCAACAGGCTTATGATAACTTTTTTCATATTCAAATCTGGTACCGCTCCTTTAACATTCGGTAGTTTTTCATGACTTTATTTAGGTAGTTTTTCGGCAGGGACTTGTTCAGCCGCATATGACTGCGCAGGGTCGTTTCGCCGACATTGTACGAAATGACCGCCTTGCGGACATCTTTGAACTTCAGGATCATTTCAAAAAGGTGCAGCGAACCGAGGCGAATATTCAAATCCGGTTTAAACAGAGTCGAATCGGCCTGCCAGTCCAGGCCGATCTTGTCGGCCAGCGACTGGCCCACGAAAGGCCGGATCTGCATCAGGCCCTCGGCTCCCATCGATGACACCTGCCCCCGCTTGAATGACGATTCGGTCAGGATCATGGAAATCAAAAACAGCGGGTCGTAATCATACCGATCGCACTCGGAAAAGATCACGTCGGCCAGCTCACCCCTCTCTTCGTCGGTGAAGCCGATCTGAAAATCCTCGATGACCTGTAATATCTGAAGTTTTTCCTCCAGTTCGGTTATCCGTTCCTGCTGGAAGGCGATCTGTTTTTCCAGGTGAAACTTATCGCGAACCAGGTAAATGATCAAAACCGATTGTGTCAGGTAGATCAGCACAAATAAAAAGGCGATCGGTTTGGATAAAAATATGCCCAGCCGTTCGTATTTAATCATGGCGCCGGATCGGCCACCTCCCCAATTAAATCGTAACCATCGGCCATTACTATTTTACAGTCAACGATGCGGCCGGATACAAGGTTTGCGTCCCTGACAAAGACCGTCTGATCGATATCAGGGCAATCGCCGGCGGTTCTCCCCACGGCCGGGTGGCCGTCGGGAACCTCGTCAATTATAACTGACTGGATACTGTCAATCAAGTCAATATTTTTCCGGAAAGCAATCTCCTGCTGGCACCTCATCAGGTCGTCGTGGCGCTCCTCGATTACCTCATCGGGGACCGAATCGGGCAAATCGCAGGCCGATGTGCCTTCCTCGCATGAATAGCCGAAAACGCCCAGGCGATCGAATCCGAATTTTTCCACGAATTCGCGCAACTGCCGGAAATCATCGTCCCGCTCGCCGGGAAACCCGACAATGAGAGTCGTCCGGATAATATTCGACACCGAGGCTTGCCTGATTCTCAATAATTTTTCTTCGATTTCACGGCGACTGACCGGCCGATTCATCAGTTTCAGCATTCGATCACAGATATGCTGCAGGGGCAGGTCGAAATAGCCCAGGACCTTCTCCGAAGCGCTCATATAGTCGATCATGGCGTCGGTCAGGGCAGCAGGATGCAGATACATCAGCCGAATCCACTCGATCCCCTCAACCTGTTCGAGGCGCGGCAACAGTTCCAGTATCCCGGGACCATTTTCGAAATCGCGGCCATAGCCGGTTCCCTCCTGCGAAACCAGGATCAACTCTCTTTTTCCCCGCTCGGCCAGAAATTCCGCCTCGGCTATAATCTGCTCCGGTCGGCGGCTGCGATAGCGTCCTCTAATATTCGGAATGGCGCAGTAACTGCAAAACCGGTTACAGCCGTCGGCGATTTTCAGATAGGCATACGGCCGGTCGTCTTCGATCCGCCGCGGCCGTCCCGAAAGAGCCAGCAGGTCGCCGGTAACATCATCGGAAACGGCCAGCACCCGTCCGGCGTCCGGTGCCACGGCCGCCACCAGCTTTTCGACCTGGCCCAGGCCGAAAACCCCGTCGAGACCGTCGATCTCATCAAACAGCTCCTGCCCGTATCTTTGCGACAGGCAACCGGCGACAAACAGCTTCTTCAACTTTCCGGCCCGTTTATCCCGCTCATACCGAAGAATGGTCTCAATCGACTCTTCCTTGGCCGGCTCTATAAAACCACAGGTATTGACAATCACCAGATCGGCCTCATCGACATTGGCGCTCGCGACCATCCCGGAATCCTCCAGGGCCGCGCCCAGAATATCGGCGTCGACATCGTTTTTCGGGCAACCGAGCTTGTGAATATAAAACTTCATGACAATTAGGGCAGGGTGATTATTTCAACCGAATCGGGCAGGCCGATATCGAACAGGCCGGATGAAATCGTATCGGTGAGGGTTACGCTTAGAAAATGAATACGGTTTAAATCACCGTTGGTATCGTGGTATTCCAAGCGAAAGATGGTCGCCTCGGGGCAATTGATATAGGCTACCATACTATCGGGAAGGGCCCGGTCGGTATCCGGCCGGCGATAGAGAGCGTAGATAGAATCGGGCAGGATTTCACGGGTCTCAAAACATTTATCGAAATCGGTCAGAAAAATCAGGCGATTGTCATACTGCTCGCCGTCTTTTAGCGACCGAACGGTAGCCTGGTTGTTTTCGGCCGAATACTCCCAGATATCCCGCCCGTCGAACATATATATATCGTCCCCGATATCGGCCCGATAACGTCCGTCGGCAACCACCGTTACCTGCGCCCCGATACTGTCGACATCATCGAAAACCTTCGATTCCACCACCAGGCCGATATCCATATTTATCTGCCCGGCGTCTTTATAACCCGCCTTTACAAAACCAAAGCACGACCTGTCGATCGTCTCTTGCCCGGCCGCGGCCAGGGATATAATCGTCATTATGAATAAGGTTAAGACAAAGCGCATATTGCTTTTACTACCGGGAATGGTTATCAGTTCCCTCCGGTCAGGGAACGTGAGGCCAGCAAATCATCCAGGAAAGCCTTATCGACCAGGACCTCGCGCGCCTTGCTGCCGTCGTAGGTCGACACGATCTTGGCATCCTCCAGCTTGTCGATCAGGCGGGCCGCCCGCTGGTAACCGATACCGAGCTTGCGTTGGAGAAGCGAAACCGAACCCTGTTTGTGGCGAATACAGGTCTGGGCCGCCTCGATAAAGAGGGGATCGTCGAGATCGATGACATCTTCGATTTTCTCTTCCTCCTCGCCCTCGGCTTCCGATTTCTCCTCCTGCGGGAATTGTTCTAATATGAAATTAACCAGTTTTTCGGTTTCGATCCCGGAAACAAAAGCCCCGTGCAGCCTGATCGGTTCCGGCTGGCCCGGCTCCAGAAACAGCATATCACCCTTGCCCAGGAGTTTTTCGGCGCCGTTACCGTCGAGAATGGTGCGCGAATCAATCCGCGTGGCGACCTGGAAGGCAACCCGGGCCGAGAAATTGGCCTTGATCAGGCCGGTGATAACATCGACCGACGGTCGCTGGGTGGCCAGAATCAGATGGATCCCGACCGCCCGGGCCATCTGGGCCAGGCGGGTAATGAGCATTTCGATCCGCGATGACGAGGCCGCTATCATCAGGTCGGCCAACTCATCGACTATAATCACGATATACGGCATCCGGTCATCGACATCTTTCTGCCGGGCATTGAAATCATCGATATTCCGCACCGCTACCGAAGCCAGCTTCTTATAACGTTTTTCCATCTCCACCACGGCGTCGGAAAGAACCTTCTCGGCCCGTTTGGCATTGGTAACCACCGGCCGACCCAGGTGAGGAATACCGGCGTACACCGAAAGCTCCAGCATCTTGGGATCGATAAAAATGAACTTCAGGTCACGCGGATGCAGGCGGTACAACATCGACGTAATAATTCCGTTAATACAGACCGACTTGCCCGAACCGGTTGCCCCCGCGATTAAAAGATGAGGCATCCGGGCCAGATCGGCCACATAAGGTTTGCCGGAGATCGTCTTGCCGAACGCCATCGGCAGGCGCAGGCGCCGGTCGGTGTAGGTCGGCGATGAAATAATATCTTTGAGATAAACCGTCCGGATTTTTCGATTGGGGATTTCGATTCCGACCGCCGCCTTGCCGGGAATCGGGGCCACGATTCTTATCCGGCGGGCCTTGAGAGCCAGGGCCAGGTCGTCGGAGAGATTGATGATGCGGTTGACCTTGACCCCCGCGGCCGGTTTGAACTCGTACCGGGTAATCACCGGACCGGGGAAATATTCGATCTGCCCCTGGATGTTAACATCGAATGTTTCCAGGGTATCTTTCAGGGCCCGGGCCGTAAAATTCAACTCGTCGGGACTGACCGATATATCGCTTTCGGGATTGTCCTCGAGTAACTCCAGACCGGGAAAATTAAAATCCTTGGTTGCCTGCCCGATCGGGGCCGGCTTAACGGACGGTGTTTTTTTCTTAACGGTGACTTTTTTCCGGGCCCTTTTCCCCGGGACAGGTTCCCCCGCACCCGGTTCCTCGTCGGCCTCGGCCTCGACCATTCCGGGTGTCGGGACCAGGTAAGCTTCGCTATCGTCGTCGATATCACCGTCGTCCTCGTACGTTCCTTCCCGACGGTGAAACAGGCCGACAAGCATCCCTCCGAATTTTCTACCCGCCGACACGATCAGGCGCCCGGCGCCGGCCAGCCATCCAAAACCGGCAAATTTGAGCGGCGACAGCAGGTCGTAGGCGTGCCCGATTATCAGCAAACAGGTGATAATCCCGGCCCCCAAAAGCAGATACGAGCCGGTCGCCCCGAGCACCTTGATAAACAGTACCGTCAGGTAAAAAGTGATATAGCCGCCGTTAGCGCCCGTATAATTCAGGCCGTAGGCCGTATCGACCAGCAGGTAGACATCGGTTATCATGGTCACCATGACCGCGATTACGAACCCGGCCCAGAAAGCCGGTTTTACCCGGTGCCGGAAATCGAGTTCAAACAGTCGCAGGGCCACCAGGGCCAGTATCAGTGGCAGGAAAAAGGCCAGCCAGCCCAGAAAAAACTGGAGCAGGTAAGATGAATACGCGCCGACAATACCCACCTGGTTGTCGAAACTGATCCGGAACGGGTTATCCTGGGCCTGGATCCGGTCATTGTCCCAACCGCTGTGAGTCGCCAGTGAGACCATCAGCAGCACCGCCAGGAGGCTGATCAAAACGCCTAAGATGCGGCGTTTTTTCCGGTCGCCGTTATTTTTCCGCCGTGTCGCCATAATCTTTCAATAATCCATACATGCTGTTAAGTTATAACCGGCGCAACGCGAACGCAACCAATAAAAATAAGGCAGAGATTATTGCTCTGCCTTATTAAACTAACCTGCCGTTCGGGCGTTTATTTTTTCACCGCGTCGCGGAGAGCCTTACCCGCACGGAAATGCGGAACCTTGGAGGCCGGGATGTTGATCTTGGCGCCGGTCTGGGGATTACGGCCGATCCGGGCTTTTCTCTTGGAAATCGAGAACGTCCCGAAACCGACAAAGCTGATCTTTTTACCCTTCTTGAGATTGGTGGTCACATTGCCGAAAAAGCTCTTGAGGGCATCGCCGGCCTGACGCTTGTTGATTCCCGCGTCCTTGGCGATTTTGGAAATCATTTCTTCCTTGGTCATCGCTCGATTCCTTTGCTTAGTGGTTTAGGTTTCACTTCCTATACGCCCAAAAACACCGGGTATTAAAGACTTGTCAACAAAAAAACTTTTTATTTAAGCAAAAAAAGCCGTATTTATGGGGCCTGGCACTGTAGTACACCCGTAAAGCCGGTTAAAAGAACGCGTCGCGGATACCCGACTCGGACTTTTCGAACTTAATTTCGGGGATGGCGATGACATTAATCCGAAATTGATACCCCTTATTGGAGCCGTCGATAGTCCACCAGAAACGGCCCTCCCAGCAGTGCATTTTGCGGTGAATCTCTATCGAACGCGAAACCGTCTTGTGCCGGGCGATATCGTAGTACTGGCGGTATGAGATCGATAAATTGGGGGTTATCGTGGTACTCAGGCTGAAATTGACCGTGTGGGTCTTGCTGAAAGCGGTCCCGCGCCCCGATTCGCGGTACTGGTGGGACACCGACAAATTCCACGACTGCTGTTTTTCACCGTCCCGGTCCGACATGCGCCTCCCCGGAAACATACTCGAATCTTCCTCGGCGGGAGCTTCATACTGCCCCAGCAGTCCCCCGGTCCGAAAAGTGGTCGAGAGCGTGAAACTCTGAAGGTACGGTGACCACCAGCGGAGTTTTTCGGTATTCGGTTCATACAGATCGTGCACCCAGCTGGCTGTCAGGCTGATATTTTTTAAAAGCGACGATTGGGCCGAGGTACTCAGATTGGAAAACTTCTTCCCGGTCGCTTCGAAATTGTGGCTCAGCGAACTGGACAGGCTCAAAAGATCGAGCAGCTTGAATTCTTCGCCGCTTTTCACCTTGGCCTGAAACAGCTGGCGCAGCGAAAAGTTCATACTCCGGCGTTTGGCCCCGCCGCCCCCGGCACCGGTATAATTCCTGATATTGTCGTGCCGGGTAATCTCAGGGGCCCAGGAAAACCCGACCGTGGGCGTCAGCACATGGCGAAATCCCTCCAGACCGAAAACTTTAGGATAAACGGTGCCGTAAAAATCGGTGGACGCATTGACCGACGAGCTGTAGGCATAACGGCGGTACATCGTCGAGGCGTCGATTTCCGCCGCCCGGCTCTGATCGGTTTCAAACACCTTGTACCAGGTTTCCTGGTAGCTGAACGACGGGTTTATTTTTATATAGGTAAAGAGCTTGAAGGGTGCCGACAGGCTGGTGCTGTGATTGGCCGTTAAATACTCCCGGCGGCTGCGGCCGCCCAGGGTATCGGTGGTGCGCCGGCTGTAGTTATTGAGCCGCACCGAATAACCGGAATATATAGAATGATACCACCGGGACCGAATTTCCCCGTCGGGGCCCTTACCGGGCGAGCCGAAAATCGGCCGCGACGGCAGCGACAGCGACGCGGTCGGCATCTGGTCGGTCCGCGCCTCCCGGTCGATTTCATCGGTATGAATAAACTGGGCGCTCAGCGAGGCGCTGCCTAATTTTTTGGAAAGCGACACCTGGCTTTTCAGGCTGCGGTTGAGCCGGTCATCCTGGTCGGTCGAATAATCGGTGTAATAGCTTTTATCCGAAATAAAATGCCCGTTGGCCATCATGGAAAAGGTCGGCGAGAAGGTCTGGGAATGGTCGAAGCGGATACGCCAGCGCCTGTTTATTATCTCGTTGTAATTATTGTAATACGATTCGCTGCTGTAAGAACCGGATACCGATCCCGAAAAACGGTACAGCCAGCTGTAACGAAAAGCCCCGTTGTAAGTAAGGCCGTAGCCCTCGTTGTAATCCAGCGAGGCCGTGATATCCCAGTATTCCGACGGCGCCCAGTAATAGCCGACATTTTTTATAAACCGCCCGCCCCGCTCGAAATTCCCCAGGCGGAACGGTAAAAATCCGGAATGCCTCCCCGATTTGATCGAAAATACGTAATAGGGCGCCCAGAAAAGCGGAATTTTTTCGATATAAAAAGACACCGACCGCGCCACCACCCGGTCACCCTGAATAACTTTCATATTGTCCGCGTAAAAGTGAAAATGCGGTTGCTCCCGGTCGCATGAAGTGTACACCCCGGCTTTGACGAAAAAGATGTTTTTCTCCTGGCGATACAGCTCCCGGCCCCGATAATACGCATCCTGGTACTCCGAACGCGACTTATGAATCATTCCCTTTTCGGTCGCCAGCGAATACTCCAGGTACGAACCGAGTATCTCCTCCTCCCCGTCCTTGAGAAGAACCGGGACATAGCTGCTGCTGGTATCGAACCGGGTGGTATCGTCGTAGGCCGTAACCAGTTCGCTGGCCGTGTTGAAATTAATATTGCCGGCGCTGAGCGAGACGCTTTTGTTGCTGACGGCCGCCTGGCTCAACAGGCTGATAACCGAATCATCGGGATTATAGATGATCGAATCGGATCTGTAATAAACGGTATCCTCGGTAAATTGCCGCCCGGAATCATCGCTCCGGTAACGGCCGATATAGTACTCCCCTTCGGCCCCGCCGATTACCCGGATACGGTCGAGTTGCCGGTTATCGAGAATCAGCTTGATCGTGTCCCCGGAAACATTGTTTTTTACGATTTCACTGCTGTCGGTTATGGCCGGTTCATACAGTGAATAGGCCCGGCCGCCGGCATGAATATTATCCAGCTGACCATCCTTGAAATTAAATTCGATCTCGGCCGCCTCCAGCGTTGATACGTCGGATCGAGTGGAATCGCGATGCGACGGTTCCTTGAAATCGCCGGCGGCGTTTCCCTGAACGTAAATTCTGTTTATCAGTTGTCCTTCGGTAAACATCATCAGGGTGTCGCCCCGGATCGTCGATTCCCGGCGGCGAGCCACCGGCGCGTTGAGCAGTAACAGGATATTATCCTCGCCGTACAGAATCGCCCGGCCGGATGTCGCTTCGGTCTCCATCTGGTTTATCACCACCCGGCCGTCGGCATACGCTATCCGGCTGCCCGATTCAAAAGCGATACGGTCGGATATGACGGTCACCATCTGCGATGAGTCGGGGTAATTAAGATACAGCGTCGGTCGGTCGGTCATCCGGAAAATAGTCGAGTCGCGGCTGTAAAAAGCATTGGTCCCGACCGCCTTGACCGAATCGAGATCGGAGATCAAAATAACCCGCTCGCCGGTGGTAAAGGCCTGTTGATTGACCAGATCATAATAGACACTGTCGCCGTAGAGCTGATGAGCGGTATCGATAATAACCACATTGTGACGCAGGATAATCGCCCGACCTTTGATCCAGATCGCCGAATCGGCCTTCAGGCGCCCGCCTCCATACCGGATATTGGCCTGCTCGATAATGACCGTATCCTGGTGTTCGCCGCGAATGAGAAGGTACGAGCCGCTCTC
>Ga0272444_10005888_pt1 | contig 10565 bp, 7 predicted proteins | sample SSMForm13_FD_201033 | JGI IMG/M metagenome (GOLD analysis project Ga0272444, IMG submission 201033) | Marine sediment archaeal communities from Little Sippewissett salt marsh, Falmouth, MA, United States - SSM-Form-13 | ecosystem: Environmental > Aquatic > Marine > Wetlands > Sediment ...
CCATATCCTCGCCCACGACAGTGTCATCGCCGCCGGCTCCGACGGTTCCCTTCACGGTCAGCTCGGGAGGATCGATGAGGCCATCGGCGCCGACATACAGGATCTGAACACAGGATCCGTCAGGAAGAGGATCGCCATTCTCGTCGGTCAAATCCCAGTAAGTATAGTCGGAAGCCCAGCCGCCGTAGCAGAAATTGCTCTGTCCCTGCCCAAAGGCGTTGGCGGCCATGAAAAGAACCATAACCATGATTATGCCGAAATATTTCTTCATCTTTTTTTCACTCCTCTCAGGGAAAAGCCCTAATTGGAAACTGAAAACACTGTGAGGTGTTCCCAAACAACATCCTCTAAGAGTTGCCGTCGCTCACCCCCTTTTCAGGAACCTGTAAGAGTCACTTGCAGAAAGCCGGTGACTTCTCGTAAGATTCGCTCGCCAGAGACCTCTATTACCGGACCTTCTTGACCTCGGTAATATCGCCGATCTTCTTGCCGGTCGTGGGCGTCCTGGTCTGCAGGCGTTTCGTGGTGACGCTGGTCTTTCCCGGAACCTTGATGATCTTCTCGGTGGATTCCAGCTTGGCACCCTTGGAGCTGCCCGGAACCGGATAGACCCACTCGTCGTCGGTGAAAGAATGGCCGGCGATAACGTTGATGATGTAGCCTTTGCCCGGCTCCAGCTGAGTGAAGCTACCAATCCAGGCCGAGGTCGTGGTGCGGTACCAGACTGTCTGATAGCCGCCCTCGTATCTCAGGATCTTGTCGGACAGGGGCGCACCCACGCCTCCGGTGAATCCACTGGCCAGGAGGCCGGTATCATCCAGATCGACGGCCACGGGAAAACAGGTTCCCACGAAGTTATACGACAGACCCGGGCTGATGGGAATCACGCGATCTTCGGTGGCCACCTGTCCGGTCATGGTCAGCGTGACGGCGGGGTGAGAACCCAGGATGATGACCCAGTAGGCCTTGTCGGGCTCTATGTTGGTCACGGTCCCGATCCACATCTTCGTCGTCGTCCGGTACCAGGAGGTGACGTAGCTGCCGCCGACGTATGAAAGAACCTTGTCGGACAGGGGCGCACCCACACCACCGGTCAGCTGACAGCCGGTGCCCATCGAGTCGGCGAACGCGGCCTGAATGGTCGTATCATGAGGAATCAGCGGCCAGGAGATCAGGTTGTAGCCGTCCGCGAAGGCCAACGGGGCAGCAAACAATGTTGCCACCATTACTACGAGGAAAATTCTTACCTTCATTTACCTCCTCCTTCTCTCTATGTCGGACACATCTTATAACCATTCACCATGCACGAAAGTCAGGCTCTCGAGCATGCTGGTGACACCTCTTCTCTCGAAACCGACCTCACCTCCTTCGGGATGATAAAGATTATCACCTCTGGAACCTTTTTTTCGCCAGTTCCCTGGAGAGGCTTATAAAAAGCCTCTCCAGGGCTTCTATGGTCATTATATCAAAGATCGGGATTTTTGTCAAGCAAAAATTTCGCCTTCAGCAACTTTTTTCAAAATCCCAACTTTGACCCGATTCCATACTACTTGGCGTTGAGCAAACTTCTGTCGAACTCACCGGCGGCCTTGCTGGTCTTATCGAACACGCCTCCGTCCTGGTGACGGGTGTGGAACAGATAGTAGTAATTCGTTCCGGTGTTGCCCACCACGCCGACATCGGTGTAGTTGGATGTGGCTGCGGCGGTGGAATCCAGGAGCGGGAAGGAAGAGTCGATATGCGTCGCACGATAGATGAGATAGTCCTTGGCCTGGCTGACATCGTCCCAGTCGAGGTACAGGTTGCCGGAGCTGTTCTTGGACGGGCCGCTCAGCGAGGGCAGGACCTCAGGATCGATCGTCCGATAGCTGATCACCGCGGTGATCACCCAGTCGTAGTCATAGGCTTCCCAGGTGGTCGTGTCGGTGTCCAGATAGCTGTGGCCCCAGTTGCGTCCCAGCTGATCGTTCTCGGCGCTCTCGGTGCCCATGACGTAATCGGCCGTCTCGCTGGGGAACTCCACGCCCATCCAGAAATCGGAGCTCATGTGCTGCAGGGCGGCGATGGTGTCCAGCTCGATCCGCCAGAACTTGAGGGCGTCGCCGGTGGTGGTGGTGAATGGAATGGTGGCCAGCAGATCGGCCTCGTCGGGCGTGTTGCCGGAGCCCCACACCTTGAAGTTATAGGTCTCGCCGACGCCTTTCATCTCGGGCAGACCGAGACGCAGGTCGAAGGGGTACAGATCCGTATCCGGGGTGAAGTGCACGGCGGCGATTTCACCGGCGTCCATGGTGCGGATGTTGATGTACGGATAGTTGTAGAAACCCTGGTCATGGTAACGGACCTGGCCCTGGCCGGCGGGATAGTTAAAGAATCCCGGATAGTAATCGGCCTTGGCGGTGTACTCGGTCTTCAGGGTGTCGTTATAGGCGCTGGTGTCGCTGGGCCAGTAGGTGGACACCTTGATGTCGTAGGACATCTCCTCGGTCATGGTGAACTTGGCATAGTCGGGATCCAGCGGGGCCATGACCGTCTCCAGAGGCTCCACATTGGGCGCATTGGTGAAGTCCAGCACCTGCACGGAATCCATCACCGCCGTCCGGTTGGTATCCAGCACGGACATGATGACCTGATAGGTCCCCGAGGAGGCGACGTTGAATCCGAAGTTGGTGATGGCCACCGAGTCGATGACGATCTCCCGGTCGTTGGCATTGGGGCCGGGGATCTTCATGGCCGTGACGCCCAGGTCATAGGGCGCACCGATACGACCCGCCAGGGTGACGTCGTCCACGGAGAGACCGGTGTAGCCGGTGGTATCCCAGCCGGCATCGCTGGAGAAGCCGATCTGCACCTGGAGGGTATCCCAGGTGATGGTGCTGTCGGTCACCAGCGGGGTCATGTTGTGCATGAAATCGCTCCACTGGTCGACGTTCCACCAGTCGGCGGTGGTCACACCGGCGAGGCTGTAAACATATGAGGTCCCCAGCTCGTGGGTCAGCACGCTGATCTGGTGCCACTGGCCGTCATCCAGCTTGTACTGGTTGTAAGCGTTGCTGTGATCATCGGCGGTGTAGCAGAGCAGATACCAGTCCAGGTCCAGCTCGGCCATGTTGGCATCGAACTGGTCGTGGGCCAGCTTGGGCGAGCGGAGGGCGTTGTCGCAGTTCTCCGGATACGCCCCGCTGAACGGATCGGCGCAGAAGGCTTTGTAGATGCCGCTGTGTCCGCCGGAGGCCAGCCACCACCAGTTGCCGGTGGGCACGCCGGGAACGCGAGTGGTCCAGCCCGGATCGTCGTCCTCGAAATCCTCGAAGAAGAGGGTGTCGCCGGTCAGGGTCAGGTTGGCGACCATGGCCGAATCCATATCGTCCATGATCATGACGTCGTCGATGATGTATCCGAACAGGGTGGAATCATCCAGGGTGTCGTAGCCCCAGTCGGAGCCGGCGGCGAAGGTGATGCGCACGGTGTCACCGGCGAAAGGCCGCAGGTCGTAGACCTTGGAGACGATCGTCTCCTCCCAACCAACTCCAAGGGAGTCATCACCATCGTTGGAATATCCGCCGATCCACTGATCCCAGGGAGCTATGTAGGGGCCGAATTGCTGGCCCCAGCGCTCCCAGCAGCGCAGGATGTTCCACTCGTTGGAGGGATCGGGCGGGTGTTGATAGTAGGAGCTGTCGGCCGCCACCTTGTACGGAGCGATCTCGAAGTAGCCTATCTCTTCTCCGGTTTCTGTGGTATCGCCGGGGATGTCGACGCGCACGTTGTACCCGTCCCAGCCCTGGAACATACCGAGGCCGTGTCCTTCTTCGCAGCGAACATATTGCTTATAGATCAGGAAAACAGAGTCCGCGTCGGCGGCCAGAACGATCTCGGGAACATCGATGTACTCGAGTCTCTCGCTCAGATAGCCGCCGATATCCGGATCGCCCCACCACAGCGAATAGCTGCCGCTGATGGCGTTAAAGTCATCCCGGTGCCAATATCCGGCGATCAGATCCAGGGTGTTATCGACCGTGTCCCAGGGCGCTGCCTGGACCACGTCGTTCCAGCTGGGTCCTTCTGCAGTGAAATGCAGCAGGGTATCGATCTGCTCCGCCTTGGCGGCTTTGGCCGAGGTCCAGGCGTGCCGGCTGGCGTCGAACTTGTACAGCTCGCCGTTGCGCACGGCCCAGTTCTCATCATAGCGGATGGCCTTGGCCAGATTGGCATCCTTCGCCGCAGAAGTCTGCGGCTGGTCGGCCCAAACCGCTCCGCCGATCAACAGCACGCTCATAAAAACTATGATCAGGTTTCTCACCATTATCAAACCTCCCTACATGGATGTCTGACAAACGAACGGATCACTGAAAAAAGGTCAGCAATCTCACCCCCCTTCAATGGCAATAGGTTCTTCTGTTTCGGTTGACCACGGTTGTCGAAAAAAATTAAGCTAAACTCTAGCCAGTCATTTACTTGCACGAAGCAATCCGCTGTTGAGTATAGTCCACCTCATTCAGGCGTCTTCATACTCCTTATATCCATTCTATCATACACGGTGAAATTTGTCAAGCTTTTTTTTCGCCGTGACGCGACTTTTTTCTGCACATCTTTTGACAGTGACCGAGAAACTTCTGAAGCAAGGAACATGCCAATATACAATTTCTTAAGATAAAATGTCTCTCGCCAGCCGGGCACAGCGCCGACACCCATCGAACCGCCGCCGATGGCCGTTATCACACCGGAGGAGACAGTTTTCCGGACCTTTAAAACTCCCAGTCCACGGCGTAGGTGAATTCGACCACGAAGGCGGCGCTGTCGGGCACCTCGATTTCGAAGGGGGCCGAAGTGGAGATGCAATAGAGATGAAACTGCCCCTCGATGAGCCGATCGGCCAGCTCATCGACATGGCGGAAGTACTGGTAGCTATCCCTGGCGCTGATATAGACCGAGTCTTGCGCCAGAACGGAGATGCCGTCCAGCACCAGGGTGCCCTGATCCTGTATCTGCTGGGCGGTGGCCAGGCCCCCGTCGGTGGAGATATAGAACTGGGCGGTGGCATCGCTGGCCGCCGGATTGATCACCCAGAAGGCGAACAGGATGCGGCTGATGCCGGTGACGTTGTCGTGATGCTCCTGCCAGTCCGAATTATCCCTCAGATCCACCTCGGCGCTCTGGATGTCGCTTTCCAGTTGATAGATTTCGTTCTCCAGATAATAGGTGATTCTCATGGTGGTGGAGCCCAGCCACGAGGTACAGCCGGCCAGGACGGCCACAGCCAGAAGGCCGGTGAGGAGGAGGGCCGCTTTGTTCTGACTGGCCATCATCTTATTATATACGACTGTCCGCCACATAATCATCATTCGTCCTGTTCTCTCACTCATCATGGCCCCCCTCATCGGTCCTGGCGGCCCAGGTAGTAGAGCAACCCGCTGGACAGCCCGATGTTCTTGCGGGCGCCGCCACCCTCCAGGCTGATCATATGCAGACGGGCCTCCAGGCTGAGAGCCAGGTTCGGTCCCACCCCGGCTTCCAGAGCCGTCCCCAGATTGACGGCCAGGCGATTCTCATCATCGGTGCCCTCCTGTTTCATGGCATGGCTGGCCAGGCCGATGATGCCGTACACCCTCATACCCCCGGGAGGACCGACCGATCCGAGGATGAGATTTACGCCCAGAGCCGTTGACTGACCCCCGTCCAGGACAATGGACTCGCCGTGAAGATCAACCTCGGCATCGCCCTGACGAAAATAGAACAGGCAGGGCTCCACGGCCGCGAAAGGAGTCAATCCGATCCGCAGCCTGGCGCCGTAAAGAAATCCGCTGCCGGCGTCATCCTGGGCGACCGGCAGGTTCAATCCTCCGCCCACGCCGATACCGATGGGACCGGCTGCGGCGCCGGCACTCAGACCGGTCAGAAGAGCTACGATGGCCAGCAGAATCGGACCGCGTCTCACAATCGCACCTCCTCCCTCAGGTTCCCTGCTCCCAGGAGGCCAGATAATTCACCTGTTCCGCTGTGAGCGTATCGATGCCGACATCAAGGGCTTTCAGCTTCAGCTCGGCGATACGGTCATCGATCGTTCGGGGCACGCCATAGACCCGCCGCTCCAGGCCTTTTCCTTCCTTGACCAGATACTCGGCCACCAGCGACTGATTGGCGAAGCTCATATCCATGACACAGGCGGGATGTCCCTCGGCGGCGGCCAGATTGATCAATCGCCCCTCACCCAGCACATAGATACGTTTATGATCCCCCAGGGTATATTCTTCCACGTATTCACGGACCACTCTTCGGGATGCGGCCATGTTGGCCAAAGCTTCCAGGTCCAGCTCAACGTTGAAATGCCCCGAATTGGCCACGATGGCGCCATTTTTCATCCGGCCGAAGTGCTCGGCCCGGACGACGTTGAGATTGCCGGTCACGGTGATGAACAGATCGCCCTCCGGCGCCGCCTGCTCCAGCGGCATCACGCGATAGCCGTCCATGACCGCCTCCAGGGCCTTGAGGGCATCCACCTCGGTGACGATAACGCTGGCGCCCATGCCCTTAGCCCGCATGGCCAATCCCCGGCCGCACCAGCCATATCCGCAGACCACCACGGTGGAGCCGGCCAGCAGAATGTTGGTGGCCCGGAGAATACCGTCGATGGTGCTCTGACCGGTGCCGTAGCGGTTATCGAACAGATGTTTGGTGTTGGAATCGTTGACGGCGATGATGGGATAGGCCAGAACGCCCTTCTGCTCCATGCTGCGCAGGCGGATCACTCCGGTGGTGGTCTCCTCGGAGCCCCCCAGGATATCGGGAATCAGTTCCTGACGGCTGGTCAGAATGGTGGAGACCAGATCGGCCCCATCGTCCATGGTGATGCGCGGTTTCATCCCCAGAACGCTCTCGATGTGCCGGTAGTACCGATCGTGATCCTCTCCCTTGACGGCGAAGACGGGGATCTGCTCGTTCTCCACCAGGCTGGCGGCGACGTCATCCTGTGTGGACAGAGGATTGGAGGCACACAGCCCCACCCGGGCCCCACCGGCCTTCAGGGTGATGGCCAGATTGGCCGTCTCGGTGGTCACGTGCAGGCAGCACCCGATGGTGATGTCCTGGAGCGGTTTTTCTTTCTCGAACCGTTGCCTGATCTGTCCGAGAACGGGCATGTCCCTGGCCGCCCACTCGATGCGCAGCTGGCCCTGTTTGGCCAGTCCGGCATCCTTGATATCAGCATCCATGTATCATCCTTTCTGTTCAAGTCGAAGGTCCGGGATGGGCGGTGCGGATGGTCTACAGCCCCTTCTTCAGCTCCTCGACCGCATCGGTTCTCTCCCAGGTAAATTCGTCCAGCTCCCGCCCGAAATGCCCGTAGGCGGCGGTGCGGCGAAAGATGGGCCGGCGCAGGTCGAGTCGGTCGATGATGGCCCCCGGAGACAGGTCGAACCGCTCTCTGACCAGCTGGGCCAGCCGGTCGTCGGGCACCGTCCCGGTCCCGTCGGTGCAGATCAGGACGCTGACCGGCTGAGGCTCCCCGATGACGTAAGCCAGCTGCACGGTGCACCGGTCGGCCAGCTCGGCGGCAACGATATTCTTGGCAATATACCGGGCCATATAGGTGGCCGAGCGATCCACCTTGGTAGGATCCTTTCCGGAGAAGGCTCCCCCGCCGTGGGCCGCGGCCCCTCCGTAGGTATCGACGATGATCTTGCGTCCGGTCATGCCGGTATCCGACTGCGGACCGCCGATGACGAACTTGCCGGTGCGGTTGATCAGGATCTGGGTGTTATCGTCCATCAGCTGCGGATCGATGACCTGGCGGACGACCTGCTCCTCCATCTGAGCGATGGCTTCGGGAGCCATATGATCTCCGCTTGTGTCGAGCACATCCGCGGTATGCTGACAGGCCAGGATCACGGTGGTCACCCGTTTGGGCTGGCCGTCCTCATATTCCACGGTGACCTGAGATTTTCCATCCGGCCCCAGGAAATCCAGGATGCCCTCCTTGCGCACGGCCGCCAGCCGCTGGGTCAGCTGGTGGGCCAGCATAATGGGCATGGGCATCAGCTGCGGGGTCTCCCGGCAGGCGAACCCGACCATCAGGCCCTGGTCACCGGCCCCGCCTCGGTCTACCCCCTGAGCGATGTCGGGCGATTGTTTGCCGATGGCGTTGAGGATCGCGCAGGTGGCGGCATCGAAGCCGTACCGGGGATGATGATACCCGATCTCCCGAACCACGTCTCTGACCAGTTGATGGACGTCAACCCAGCAACCTGTGGTGATCTCTCCGCCGACGATGACCAGCCCCACGGTGATGAATGTCTCACAGGCTACGCGGCCGTTGGGATCCTGCCGCATAATCTCATCCAGCACGGCATCGGAGATCTGGTCACAGACCTTGTCGGGATGGCCCTCGGTCACCGATTCTGAAGTATACAGCTGCTTGACCATTTTATTCTGCTCCCTCCGTATGATCGGGCGTTGGCACGGTCGAAAAACGAATTTGCGATGAATCTCCCACGTTGAGCTGGGTCAGGCCGCCCTGGACAAAGGCGTTATTTCCGACCAGGGAACCTCTCAGCAGACAATCAACCACCTCGGCGCCCTCGGCGATGATGGCATCCTCCACGATGGAGTTGCGGATCACGGTGCCATCGGCCACCGAGACATAGGGGCCCAGGATGGAGTTCTCCACCTGGGCGGAGGAGGAGATATAGGCCGGCGGCCGGATCAGAGAACCCTCCACCGGCCGATCATACTGCAGCTTCTTCAGCAGATGCCGGTTGGTGGCCAGCAGCGTCTCCGGTTTGCCGCAGTCGAACCAGCCCTCCAGAGGAAAAGTGGTCAGGCAAGCGCCCTCATCCACCATCAGCTGGAAGGCGTCGGTCAATTGATATTCACCCCGCGTGCGGATGCCCTGATGGACGATTTTTTTTAGACAGTCGTGAAGCAACTTGATATTATTGATGAAGTTGACACCCACGATCACCAGATTGGAGCGGGGCTGGTCGGGCTTTTCGACCAGCCGGACGACCCGCCCATCTTCCAGCTCCACCGTCCCGAACCGCCGGGGGTCCTCCACCTCTTTGACTCCCAGGGAGCCATCCACCGAATAATCGATCCCTTCAGCGATCTGGCCCTCGAAGATGGTATCGCCATAGACGATCATCGACGGCCCGGGCTCGATCGTCTCCAGGGCCACATAGATGGAATGACCCAGGCCGAGACGCTCCTTCTGCTCCACGAAGGTGGCCTTGACCGGATAGTGCTCTCTGACGAAGGTCTCGATCTTCTCTCCCAGCACTCCGACCACGATGACCACCTCCTCGACGTCCAGCTCCATGAGCTGATCGAGAATGTGGGCCAGAATCGGTTTGCCGGCCACATGGAGAAGCGCCTTCGGCAGGGTATGAGTATGAGGTCTCAGGCGCGTTCCCACGCCAGCGGCTGGAATGATCGCCTTCACCAGCTTCCTCCTCTCCTCACGGCCGGCCGGGTTTTCCTGCCGGTCGGCCGTCTTCTAAGCCGCCCGGGGAATCAGGTCGACAGGGCGGCGAAATGCTCCGGGTACAGCCGGCGAGACTGCTCTTTCAAATAGGCCTTGATCTGCTCGGCGGTCTCCATCTGAAGCACCGCATCGGCCAGATGACGAGCCTCCGACATGGTCACCGAGCGGATGATCTTTTTGATCTGCGGAATGGAGATTGAGCTCATGCTGAATTCATCCAGACCCAATCCCAGCAACAGCATGGTGGCCAGAGGCTCGGCGCACAGCTCCCCGCAGATGGCCACGGGAATGTGCGCCCGGTGGCCTACCTCGACCACCTCTTTGACCAATCTGATGACAGCCGGATGATAGGGCTCGAACAGGTCGGCCACCTGCTCGTTCCCTCGGTCCACGGCCAGAGTGTACTGCACCAGATCGTTGGTTCCGATGCTGAAAAAGTCGGCCTCCCGGGCCAGTGATTCGGCCACCAGGACTGCCGAAGGCACCTCCACCATGACCCCGATGGGGAGATTCTCATCGTAGACGATGCCCCTGGACTTGAGCTCGGCCTGCACCCGGCGGATCATCTTCCTGGCCTGGCGCAGCTGATCCACGCCTGAGATCATGGGAAAGATGATCTTCAGATTCCCGCTGGCGCTGGCTCGAAGAATGGCCGTCAGCTGAGCCGTGAACACATCGGGATGCTCCAGGCACAGACGAATGGCCCGGCGGCCCAGGAATGGATTGGCTTCGGCATGGGATTCACCGGAGATGGAGAACTTATCGCCGCCCAGATCGAAGGTCCGGATGGTCACTCCATCCGGAGACATCTTCTCGGCGATGGCCCGGTAGGCCTGGTACTGCTCCTCCTCCGAGGGCAGATCGGAGCGGCCCAGATAAAGGAACTCCGTGCGGTACAGCCCGATCCCCTTGGCCCCGTGCGAACGGGCCGATTCCGCTTCAGCCGGGAACTCGATATTGGCGGCCAGCCGTATGGTCTGGTGATCGAGCGTCTCGGCCGGTAGATCGCGGAGATTCTCCAGCTCCGCAGCCCATTGATGATACTGTTTCCGTTCATCCTGATATCGCTTGATCAGTTGTTCATCGG
>Ga0272444_10005889_pt1 | contig 10564 bp, 4 predicted proteins | sample SSMForm13_FD_201033 | JGI IMG/M metagenome (GOLD analysis project Ga0272444, IMG submission 201033) | Marine sediment archaeal communities from Little Sippewissett salt marsh, Falmouth, MA, United States - SSM-Form-13 | ecosystem: Environmental > Aquatic > Marine > Wetlands > Sediment ...
TCGAGGTGTTAATGAACCGCTGGTTCAAAAAAGTGCGATTTATGAAGCAGCAGGTTTTCGGCGCATCGCATCTGACAGGTGGAGTCCGATCGAAATGCCCAATATATTTTGAAAAAAACGAATACAGCGAAATTTTGCAATACGATGAAATCGAGAACCCACTGTATGCTTTTGCGGTTGTGACGGACGGTAACCTTCCAAAAATTCCGAACAGTTTTTATCTTGATACCGTCAACAAACATAATGGAATCCACTATTATCAGATGGAGGTGTCAATTTACTCGAACGTCATCCATGACCTCAATCAACAGTTAAATGGACTCAATCAGGAGCACGAAGCCACGCTTGCCCAGAAGGACGCGGACCTTATGCAGTCCCGGCAGGAGTACGAAATGCTTTTAGCGGACCGTGACCAGGTGGTTTTGCAGAAAGATGCAGAGTTGTCGCAGTTGAATGAAGAGCACCAATCGGTGCTTGCCCGGAAGGACGCGGACCTTATGCAGGCCCGGCAGGAGTACGAAAGGCTTTTGGCGGACCGTGACCAGGTGGTTTTGCAGAAAGATGCAGAGTTGTCGCAGTTGAATGAAGAGCACCAATCGGTGCTCGCCGGGAAGGACGCGGAACTGGTTCAGTCCCGGCAGGAGTACGAAAGGCTTTTAGCGGACCGTGACCAGGTGGTTTTGCAGAAAGATGCAGAGTTGTCGCAGTTGAATGAAGAGCACCAATCGGTGCTCGCCCGGAAGGACGCGGAACTGGTTCAGTCCCGGCAGGAGTACGAAATGCTTTTAGCGGACCGTGACCAGGTGGTTTTGCAGAAAGATGCAGAGTTGTCGCAGTTGAATGAAGAGCACCAATCGGTGCTCGCCCGGAAGGACGCGGAACTGGTTCAGGCCCGGCAGGAGTACGAAATGCTTTTAGCGGACCGGGACCAGATGGTTTTGCAGAAAGATGAACAGTTGTCGAAGTTGCATGAAGATTACGAATCGTTGCTCGCTCAGGATGAAGTGGAGCTTATGCAGTCCCGACAGGACCTTATGCAGTCTCGACAGGACCTAATACAGTCCCGAGAGGACCTAATACAGTCCCGACAGGACCTAATGCAGTCCCGACAGGACCTTACGCAGGCCCGGCAGGAGTACGAAAGGCTTTTGGCGGACCGGGACCAGTTGGTTTTGCAGAAAGATTCAGAGTTGACGCAGTTGAATGAAGAGCACGAATCGGTGCTCGCCCGGAAGGACGCGGAACTGGTTCAGGCCCGGCAAGAGTACGAAAGGCTTTTGGCGGACCGGGACCAGTTGGTTTTGCAGAAAGATTCAGAGTTGACGCAGTTGAATGAAGAGCACGAATCGGTGCTTGCCCGGAAGGACGCAGACCTTGCTCAGTCCCGGCAGGAGCACGAAACGCTTTTGCGTCATATGGTCTCTCCCCGTTCCAGATCTCGACTCAGGAAAATAGCCCGCCGTTTGAATGTACAAAGATGGTTTTCTCTTCGCAAGGACAGGTCTTTGCTCGCTTCCAGTTATTTGTTTGACGAAGACTATTACCTCACCAAAAATCCGGACGTAAAAAGGGCCGGTGTAGAAGCGATCAAGCATTACCTTGAGTACGGATGGAGAGACCTCCGCGACCCGTCCCCGAGCTTCAGTACCCGTCAATACCTGATTGACCATCCGGACGTTGCGGCGGCGGGTGTGAACCCTCTGCTACATTATCTTCGCCACGGCCACTTGGAAGGGCGTGTCGTTTCAAACGTTTTTTCATCCATTATTCAGGCCAAACCAAGGTTCGAACCGAAACTGTCGTCTTCTGAAGGCGACACGTCCTGTGGTGCCCATACGTTCAACATGACTGAAATTCCTGTTGAACCAGTACCGGAGGAAGAAGTCCAAACGGTTAGAGACAGCCTTTTTTTTAACGAGGGGTATTACCGTAACACTAATATAGATCTTGCGGCCTCCGACATGGACATGACTCGACATTACTGTGAGTATGGATGGCGGGAGGGGCGCAATCCGTCAGTACTGTTTAATACAAAGTTTTATCTTGAAATGAATTCGGATATTCATAATGCCGGTATCAATCCACTGTACCACTACATTATTGCTGGCAGAGATGAGGGGAGGGTTCCATCACCGTTACATACCTGTGATTACGAGGACGACTGCCGGTTTGGGGATATCCACACCGACATCAAGCCAATTGCGTTTTACCTTCCCCAGTACCATGAAATACCGGAGAATAACGAGTGGTGGGGCCAAGGGTTTACCGACTGGACGAACACCCGCAAAGCCAAACCGTCAAACGACGGTCATTACCAACCTCGGGAACCCCACGATGATATCGGATATTATGACCTGAGCGACTGGCGGGTGCTGAAACATCAGACGGAGATGGCTAAAGCGCATGGAATCCACGGGTTCTGTTTCTACCACTACTGGTTTGCGGGAAAACGACTACTGGAGAGACCGGTGGATATGTTTCTGGATCATCCGGAAATAGATCTGCCGTTTTGCCTATGCTGGGCCAACGAAAACTGGACACGCCGCTGGGACGGGCTTGACGATCAAATCTTGATAGCTCAGCATCACTCGGCTGAGGACGACATCGCTTTCATCGACGATATGACCAAGTATCTTAAAGACGACAGATACATCCGAATCGATGGTAAACCTGTTATATTATTGTACCGCCCGGGGATCTTGCCGGACGCTAAAGAAACCGCCGACCGGTGGCGTAAACAGCTTAAGATTAACGGTATTGGAGAGGTTTATCTTCTCTGCACCTACGGGGTTTTTGCCGACACCACCCCGCCGCATGATTATGGTTTTGATGCCGGCTTCGAGTTCCCCCCCAACATCCACTTGCCGCAACAGACGTATTTTCAGCCTGTATCTAATGCGGAATTTGACGGAAAGCTTTGCAAATACGGACAATTCGTTGCTGATGTGCTGCACAGACGCGACGAGATTTCTAAAAATAAGAAATTCGAGATGTTTTATTCTGTGATGCTGGGATGGGATAATACCGCCCGTCGCGGGAAAGCCGGGACGATTTTTACCTATTATTCAACGTCTACTTATCGAGAATGGCTGGACAAAACCATAAAAATCACCCGCCTGAAACACAAAGAAGACAGGCGTTTTGTTTTCATCAATGCGTGGAACGAATGGGCCGAGGGAACGTACCTGGAACCGGACAAACGTTACGGTTATCTCTCCCTCAACGAAACCAGCCGGGCGCTGTGTAATATCAAATCCGGCAGAAAACTACCCAAGGTCTCAGTCGTCGTACCGAACTACAATCACGCGAAATACCTTAACAGGCGTTTGGACAGCGTTTACAACCAGACGTACAAGAATATCGAGGTCATCCTTATGGATGACTGCTCGTCGGATAACAGCCGTGAAATTTTAGACGAATATGCAGACCGATTCCCGGATATCACGAGGCGAGCGTACAACCAAACGAATTCGGGTGGCGTGTTTCACCAGTGGGCCAAAGGAATCAGGCTTGCCACCGGCGAATTGGTCTGGATAGCCGAAAGCGACGATTTCTGTGACGAGAATTTCCTTGACACGCTCGTGCAGTGTTTCGAGGACGAGGCGGTTCTTTTGGCCTATTCTAATTGCGTTTTCGTGGATAAAAACGAAACCCCCCTGGATAAAGGCGGTTTCAATTATTATGTGGGTGAAATAGATTCGCAGAAGTGGCAGTCGTCTTACGTTGAAACCGCCCATAACGAGGTCCGAAGTGCGCTGGGGATCATTAACACCATCCCGAATTCCAGTGGCGTGGTATTCCGGCGCCCGCACGATCTGAAACTCCTGGACGACGAGGAGTGGCTTTCTATGTCGGTTGCGGGTGATTGGGTTTTCTATCTCCACGTCATTCGGGGAGGGAAGATAGCCTACGATACCCGGACCTCCAATTATTTTCGCCGTTATAAAGGAAGCGCCGCAGAATCGACATACAAAAAGGACGTATATTATCGGGAAGTCGGCATTGCCGGCCGGACGATTGCATCACTATACGATGTTCCGATGGATATTCTGGAACAAGGCCGCGATTACTACCTGGGGTTTTTCAAGTCTGTTATGGGAGACAACGTAAAAAAGTTTTATGAATGGTACAACTTTGAAGCAGTCCTGGAAGCAAAAAAAACGCGCCGACCCACAGTGATGCTATCCATGTTTGCATTTTACCCCGGCGGAGCAGAGATTATGCCAATCCGGATGGCGAACGAGTTTAAACGTCAAGGGCTGGCCGTACTTCTTCACAGCGGCGAAGTTATGCTTCGTGAAAACCGAATCCGAAGAATGTTGCGCAACGACGTTCCCGTTCTGGAAACGGGCCGGACAGAAGAAACCCGGAAGGCGATCCACGAATTTGGGATCGAAGTGTTAAATTCTCACCACTGGCATATTCAGAGATATCCGGTAGTTGACCCAACTGTATTTGCCGCTCTACCTAATCATGTTGCCACACTTCACGGAATGATCGAAGATGACGGCGGTTACGGGGTTACACCGGAACAACTCCGACTGGTGGACAAATACGTCGATACCTGGGTGTATACAGCGGATAAGAATGCAGAACCACTCCGATCAGCGGGGCTGTATGATGAGAATCCCGGCCGGTTTGTCAAAATTCCAAACGGTATGGAACCTCCCATCATAGAACCCATCCCGCGCGGGGAGATGAATATTCCGGACAATGCCTTTGTGGTTTGTTCTGTCAGCCGGGCGATCCCGGAAAAAGGGTGGGCGGAAACTATGGAAGTCGTCAAAAAAGCGAGAAAAATATCCGGGAAGGACATCCGCTTGATTTTGGTCGGGAACGGCGTGGTATATGATGAATACTGCAGAAAAGGGGTTCCCGATTTCGTATATATGCCCGGATTCGACAACCGTTCCGTGGGATACTATGCGACATCGGATATGGGAATCATGCTGACACGCTTCCGCGCGGAGAGTTTTCCACTTACAGTTACGGACTGCCTGTTCGCCGGCAAACCGTATATCGCTTCGAACCTAGGTGAAATCCAAAATATGCTGACCACCGACGATGGTGTGGCCGGGGCGGTGTTTGAACTGGACGACTGGACTATTCCGGTAAATGATGTAGCCCGAATCGTCGCCGAGTTTGCAACGGACAGCCACAAATACCAACAGGCCAAATCCCGGGTTCCCCAGGCCGCCCAAAGATATACGATTGAAAATGTTACCCGACAGTATCTGGATATATTCGAAACACACTCTGGCATGCCATCGCGAACGAAAACTTGTTTGATGTACAGCGACGACCAATGGTTCGAGATCATGAAACGGTCGGTAAATGAACCGCTGATTGATGGAATACCGATGCCCGGTTTCCCTGATGCCGACCAGCAAGTTGCCATTGTCAATTTGGCATTCGAGGCTTCTTTCAACGAGGCCGACGCATTCGTAAGGCAAGTGAAACGGCTTATGTGCGAACACGGTACCGGTTTGACGCACCTGTCGAAGATACTCGATTTTGGCACGGGGTGGGGGCGGATATACCGATTTTTTCTCAACAAAGTATTGCCGGAGAATATCATAGGTACGGATGTTGATCCAAAATATATAGATTTATGCCGACAGACCATACCGTGGGGGCGCTTTGAGAAAAACAGCGCCTTCCCTCCAATGGAGTACGAAAGCAACAGCTTTGATGCCGTGGTGGGCTACAGTGTCTTCTCGCATCTCAATAAAGAAGTGGGATTAAAGTGGATCGAGGAGTTTGCGCGTATCATCAAACCGGGTGGCATACTTGCCGTAACAACCCATTCGCGAGATTTTATCGATTATTGTGAACAATTACGCAAGAGCGGAGAGAAGCATACATCTGAACGGCATATACGCCTTGCGGGAAAGGCCTTTTTGGACAAAGAACAGGCATATCGGGATTATGATGCAGGCCGCTTTATGTACGTTCCCGGCATGGACAGTTCTGTTCGCAAGGCGGATGTGTACGGCGACACAATACTGTCACCGAAATACGTTGAACGAGAATGGACGAAGTATCTGGATCTCGTTGATTTTATCGACGACAAGGCGATACTTCCGCAAGTGCTGATCGTGATGCGAAAACCCATAGGTAATACCGGAATTAGTAAAAACACAAGTAATGTAAAAAAACTGTCGTTCTACGAAACAGATATTTACCGAAAATATAAAGATACGGAAGAATCGTTCCATAAAGAAATGGTTGGTTTCTGTCCGATTTGCGAGGAAAAATCGACATTCGTTTCCGACCACAAATGGCTGAGGGACAATTACCGATGCGTGAAGTGCCGTTCCATTCCGCGCCAGCGATATGTGCAGCACATTCTGTATTTACTGGTCCCCGGGTGGAAGGATATGCTCATACACGAATCTTCTCCGTGCAACGATTTTGTCAAGCGTTGTGTCACCGGTTACACGGCTTCGCAGTTTTACCCGGGTAAAGAACCGGGGGCGGTGGTGGGCGAGTTTGGCAACGAAAATATCGAAGCCCTGACCTTTGCCGATAACACATTTGACCTTTTTCTTTCACAGGATGTGCTGGAGCACGTGTTCAACCCTGAAAAAGCGATCAAAGAAATGCTCCGCGTGATCAAACCGGGCGGTTATGTCGTGTTTACGATTCCCGTATTTCACGGAAAGAAAACGGTCCGGCGCGCGTGCCTTGACGAGAACGGGGATGTGAAGTACCTCGAGGATGCGGTCTACCACGGGAACCCTATTGACAGGGAAGGTTCACTGGCTGTGTGGGATTATGGCGACAATTTTATCGATGATCTAAAAAAATGGGCGACCGACAACGAGGTGGATGTGTTTAATGACCCCATACCGGAGTTGGGAATCGAAGGTGAATTCCTCGATGTGTTCTACGTCAAGAAATGTCAATTCGATGCAAAGCGGAAAAAATGGAGATCGTGGAAAAAAAACAAAAAGTGATTTGGAATTCGGATCGCCTGCTGATGGGTGACTTGGTGTTTCGACTCGAGGGCGCGAAGAACGATAATTGGGAACTTGGGGATGAATGCTTTCGTCTCCATAAACCGAAGCGGATGATGGATCAGTATGATGCCTTTTGGGCTCGTCGCAAGAACTTCCTGCGCACTCACGTATTAGAGCTTGGAATATTCGACGGAGGCAGCATTGCATTTTGGTGCGAAATGTGGAAGCCGCAGCGGTTCGTCGGGATCGATATCCAAAACCGAGAAGACAGCGAGTACTTTCGAAAATGGAAAGCGTCACGCGGACTCGATGATTGTATCAAAACCTACTGGGGGACTAACCAGACGGATGCGGCGAAGTTGCACAAAATCGTACGCGAAGATTTCGAGGGCCACTTAGATCTGGTTATCGATGATGCGTCACATTTGTACACGCAGACAAAGAGGAGCTTCGAAATTCTGTTTCCGCTCCTTCGGACTGGAGGGCTTTACATAATCGAGGACTGGTCATGGGGATGCTGTCCATCCCTGCCAATGAACTTTCCACTTCCCCATGGAACAGAATTACTCAGGTTAATAGCGGAATTGAGCGAAGCAACTGGCAGTATCGCTCGATCGATGCCGGTTAAAGGGGTGACCGCTCCGATGCGACCTCTAATTGCCATGATGGAGGTCTTTCCGGATTTCGTGGTTTTGGAGCGCGGACCGGGCGATTCGCCGCCAGGTGGATTGTTGCTTGATGACTATATCACACGACGGCCCACTAAGTAATATTATAATGGGTGGAGTGGACGGAAATGATTTTTTACATAGATGTTTGTGGAGAAAAAAACTGAAGAAATTCTGTCTTATAATTGGATGACAAAAACTGATAGAAAGGTCGACAGAGGGAGTAATAATAATGTCCTCATATAGAAAGGGATCAAATTACAAGTGTCATGATTTTGACCCACTGGATTACTCTATTTCCGGAGTGCTTACGGACATCAGTGAAAATGAAAGAATGCTTCCTACTGATAAAGATCAGGATAAATATTTATTGGTGGGTAGATCGGCGATGAACGGCATCATTTCAGGTATTAATTCTGCACACTTTTTGATGCAAACTATGGGGATAACAGAGTATTGCACCAGAATCCTCGATTTTCCTTGCGGACATGGTCGCGTACTTCGCTTTTTGAAGGCAAAATTCCCAAATGCTGAAATTACCGCCGGCGATATTATTCATGAGGCGGTTGATTATTGTGTAGAAACTTTTGGCGTAAAGCCGCTGTATTCCCAGGAAAACCTGCGTGAATTATCAGTAGGAGAACAATATGATTTTATCTGGTGTGGTTCTCTGGTGAGCCATTTCTGTGAGGAAAGCACCATGGAATTGCTGGAATTTTTTGTTCGGTATCTTGCGAGAGGTGGATTGTTGATTTTCACAACTCATGGAAGATCGGCCATTTCGTACCTCAACCGTGGGATCGTGGATTATGGTGCCGGGGAACCGGAAGGTGTCATAGAAGAATTCAAGAGAACCGGTTATTATTACAGACATAAACCGTGTAATCCGGGGAATAGTGGTATCGCGTTTTATTCTCCGGCCAGGATGTTTGAAATCATTGAAAAATCTCCCGAATTGAAAGTTATATGCTATTCGGAGGGTGGATGGGGAAATCACCAGGATGTGGTTACTTGCATGAAAGGCCACTGGCTCTACGCTTGACCCGCGTAGTGAAGTCCAATTGTAATGGGCGGAATGGACGGAAATGATTTTCTACATAGATGTAATAAATGCCTGTAACTGTCGCTGCAAATACTGCTATCGCAGTACATTCAGGACCAAACCCAGTGAATATGAAGAAATGGCGCCGGAACTTCTCGACCGCATACTCTCCAAGGCATCCCGGGTAATTCCGAAAAGGTTATCTGTGGGTTTGTATAACTGGAGTGAGCCGTTTCTTCACGATAAGATCGGAGAGTTAGTCGGCGTTGTTAAGAAATACAGAGTGAGATGTTTCCTTTCGTCGAATTTTTCCCTGAAAATGCAAGACAAGCTCACAGCGGCGTTTGAAAACGGGCTAGACGATATTATTGTCAGCGTGTCCGGTTTTACACAGGAGACACATGGCAAATATCATATTGGCAGTAACATTGAATTAGTCAAGAAAAATTTGCGCTACGCGGCCGAATTGGAGCGTCAGGACAAGAGGCACCACACGACGGTACACTATATCGAATTCGATTACAACCAGGGGGAAAAGGAAGAGTTTCAGTCGTTTTGCGAGGAACTGAACGTCGATTTTATCTCGAAGAAAAATACATTCACCAATTTGCATCGCGATACGGGTGATGTTTCTGTATATTTTGATAAGGCGAACCATTACGGCAACCACTCCTGCCCTCTTTTGACAGATATGGTATCAATAGATCAACGTGGAGATGTTTACATCTGCTGCGGGATATGGTATTACCCTGCGTATCGAATCGGCGCGTTTCTGGATATTCCGTTTCGCCGAATTCAGCAATTGCGGACCATACACCCTCGCTGCTGCTTGTGTCGATGGTCGCTCAAGAATGGATCGCTATAATAAATCTATGAACAGGACATTGTATCTACATATCGGATTGCATAGAACCGGTACTATCACGATACAGCGGTTTCTTGGGTACAACAGGGCTGTATTGGAAAAAAAGTCAATATCATGAAAACCCAGCCGACAATTTACCTACACGTTGGGACAGCCAAGACAGGCACATCTGCTCTACAGAATTTTGTCGGTGAGAACCTGGACCGATTTGCAGAATATGGATATTATTACCCCGAAACCGGCAGGGTCAACAACTGTCACCACGGTATCGCGTTCTACTGGGGGAATCAAGATGCGTTCAAGAAGATATTCGATGTTCACCAGGACCAGTTGTCTCGATTGTCCGACGAAATTCATGCCCACCAGGACAAACATATCTTGATCAGTTCCGAATGTTTTCTCATGGAGACCGTTCACTGGGAGGACCTCCTGTCCATTCTTCCGCACAACAACATTATGATAATCGTGTATTTCAGGCGGCAGGATTCGTTTCTATCTTCCCGGTATATGGAGAATGTGAAAGGGAACCGCATCATTCTGCCGCCAGCCGAGTGGATTGAAAAGAATTTGTATCCGAATGAATATCTCGGCATATTGAATCGTCTTTCGAGTTATGTGGAAAAAAATAATATCATCGTTCGGGTTTATGAGCGACAGCAGTTTGTCGGCGGCTCGATTTTTTCGGACTTCTGCGACATATTTTCGATACCCTTGACGGACGATTTCGTCATTTCGGAAAAGAATTTCAATCCCCATCTTTCTCGTAATGCGCTGGAATTCAACCGATTGGTGAATACGGTATTTGACGACCGATATAGCCCGTACATTTTCAATAGTGTGCTGACGCAGTTTTCCCTGAAGGAAAAACCGGATGATAATCTGGCCTTTCGAAAGCATGGGCTTTTTTCACCGCGTAAATGCCGGGAGATTTTTGCCGCCTGCAAAAACGTTAACATTAAGATCGCTCGGGAATACCTCGGCCGGGAAGACGGGCGATTGTTTTACGAACAGCCACCCGATCCGGATG
>Ga0272444_10005890_pt1 | contig 10563 bp, 9 predicted proteins | sample SSMForm13_FD_201033 | JGI IMG/M metagenome (GOLD analysis project Ga0272444, IMG submission 201033) | Marine sediment archaeal communities from Little Sippewissett salt marsh, Falmouth, MA, United States - SSM-Form-13 | ecosystem: Environmental > Aquatic > Marine > Wetlands > Sediment ...
TAACATTTATTTTTACTATTTTTGGTCTGTTCCGTACGTATGGCATACTGCTTGCTAAATATAAAGCAAATGGGAAATTTAAGGTTTCACATGAGCATTTATGGAGGATCACAAAAATAGAAAAAATATGCGATATAAACGATCTTCGTTATTTCAAACGGAAAGTGACCATGACAGATCGAATTTCTTCATATCGGATAGTGATGAAGTAAATGAAGAGTTCTTTGAAGCGACAGTAAAAAAAGAAAAAAAGAAGCAAAGAAGGGTAAGTGACGGTTTCTTTCTTTCAGATTACCCTTGGGAAGACTAAAGACATAATTGCTGCGAATTGCCTAGCGGTGGGTGGTTTTAAGTTCCCTCCTTTCCACCCACCGGCCCCCTACTAACAACCCAGGCAGCGTTTATATAGTCGCTGCTTGGTTTTCATATTACTCGGTGATAGGCCACGGCCTATCACCGTTTTTTTTACCCGACATTTTCAGTCGTATCGTATTCATCATTCCTGTTTAACAACATCTGTGGCGAAGACTTCCGAGCAGTTTTTTGCCTGTAGCTTCCAGCACTTTTATACGTTAAACCTGAAGTACACAATATCTCCATCCAGGATAACGTAGTCTTTCCCCTCGACCCTCATAAAGCCTTTGTCTTTGGCAGCTGAAAGGCCGCCCCCCCTGTTAAAATCCTCATAACTGACAATTTCAGCCCGGATAAAACCTCTTTCCATGTCAGTGTGTATTTTGCCTGCAGCTTGAGGGGCTTTTGTTCCCTTCTTAATCGTCCACGCACGAAGCTCAGGTCCCGTCGTCGTATAAAACGTAAGAAGATCGAGCAACGTATAACCAGACCTGATTAATTTCTGAAGTCCCGACTCCTCAAGACCAAGATCCATCAAGAATTCTTTTCTTTCCTCGAATGGTAGCTCTGCTATTTCAGCTTCCATGTCTCCACATATCGCAACGACACCTGCCCCGTCCCTCTCGGCAATTGCTTCAATTTCTTTCACATAATTCCCCTCGCCCTTCAGAACAGATTCACTTGCATTGGCGACATACAACACTTTTTTGTCTGTGAGAAGATGCAAGTCACTGAGTATCTCCCGTTCTCCTTCATCAAGAGTTACACTTCGAGCTGCAATACCCTTTCCCAGGCCATCTTCCAGTTTTTGACAGGCTTCCAACTCCCGAGCATGCTGTTTGTCCTTCGACTTTGCCAGTCTGTCAACCTTTGCAATTCGTTTCTCAACCGTTTCAAGGTCTGCCAACATCAGCTCTGCAGTAACAATCTCAATATCCCGTGCCGGATCGACGGGACCATAAACATGGGCAACGTCAGGGTTATCGAAACACCGCACGATTTGTACGACGGCATCAACATCCCTGATATGTCCGAGAAACTTATTTCCCAGACCCTCCCCCTTACTCGCACCTTTCACAAGGCCTGCAATATCAACAAACTGCATTGTCGTATGGGTGGTCTTGGGGGGATTAATAATCCCGGATATAGTTTCGAGCCTCTCATCGGGAACCTGAACGATTCCCACGTTCGGCTCGATTGTACAGAATGGATAGTTTGCGACCTCAGCTCCGGCCGCGCTCAGAGCATTGAATATAGTCGATTTACCGACGTTGGGAAGGCCGATAATGCCACAACGAAAACCCACGTCACACGTCCTTTCTACCGAAAAAGCTATAAATCTCGGAAATGCGATTGATCCTGCTTTGTTATTGTCGTTTCCCCACCTGCTGGTTTTGACAGTAACTCCCGAATCTGCTTTCGAAGGTAAATGCTTTTTCAGAACCTGTCAATAAAAAAAGGAGGTGGACGAAGTCCACCTCCCCTAGATACTTTTATTGTTACAATTTACTAGTTAGCCGCCATATATCATACGATATAAGGTCACAATCATCGGAGCGGTAACCAGTGACACAACGGACATCAGCTTGATCAGGATGTTCATTGACGGTCCCGATGTATCTTTGAAAGGATCGCCAACGGTATCACCGATGACACTAGCCTTATGTGCATCAGAACCTTTACCGCCAAAATTGCCCTGCTCGATATATTTCTTTGCATTGTCCCATGCACCACCGGCATTCGCCATGAGAAGACCAAGTATCACACCGGTCAACGTTGCGCCTGCAAGGAACCCTCCAAGGGCCTGTGGTCCAATTAACACTCCTACCAGGATCGGCGCCAGTACAGCCGAAACACCAGGAAGAATCATTTTCTTCAGTGCTGCCGTTGTGGCGATATCGACGCACCTGTTGGTATCGGGAGGTGTCGTTCCTTCCATGATTCCAGGAATCTCTCTGAACTGCCTTCTGATCTCATTGATCATTTCAAATGCCGCGTCTCCCACAGCGGTCATCGTCAGAGCAGCCAGAAGACAGGGAATCAATCCACCAAGGAACACACCGGTAATAACGTGTGCTTCCGTAAGGTCTAGGGCAAAATGCTCAAAACCGGGGAAGGTTTTCACCGTGGCGGTGTAGGCCGCAAACATGGCCAAGGCGGTCAGTGCGGCTGAACCGATTGCAAAACCCTTTCCGATTGCTGCCGTTGTATTCCCAACAGCGTCGAGACCATCTGTAATTTCCCTGACCTGAGGAGGCATATGCGCCTGCTCGGCAATACCACCGGCATTATCAGCAATCGGGCCGTAACTGTCTACCGACATGGTCATACCCACCGTACCCAGCATTCCGACACCGGCAATGGCTATGCCGTACAGGCCACAGGTGACATATGAGACCCAGATGGCTATGGCTATACAGAATACGGGAGCCACCACACTCTCGAGACCGACGGCAAAACCACTGATGATCGTTGTCGCAGAACCTGTCTGACAGGCCTCTGCTATTCTTCTGACAGGTCCACGAGCAGTGTAGTACTCTGTAATGGCACCGATCAACATACCGGCAACAATACCGAGCAGAACGGCCCAGAAAGGTCCGAGAGCACTGACCATCCCAAGGCTCTTAAGATACTCGGCAGACATCCCTGCAGTTGTAGCTTTAACCACAAAGTATGAGGCGATGATAAAGAGAACTCCCGCAATATAAAGGGAATTGCTCAGCGCCGACTGAGGTTTCATGTTCTTAAGGAAATTAAACAGGCCGATTCCGATAATCGATGAAAAGAGTCCGACAATGATGAACAGCATGGGCAGCATCATCCACTTCATTGCCATTCCTTCAACACCAAGGCCCATTGTAGCACCGATTGCAATTGCCGCGATGACGGAACCGCAGTAAGACTCATAAAGGTCTGCGCCCATTCCGGCAATATCACCAACGTTGTCACCAACGTTATCCGCGGTAACACCGGGGTTTCTCGGATCATCTTCGGGGATTCCCGCTTCTACCTTACCGACCAGGTCGGACCCCACGTCTGCCGTTTTGGTAAAGATACCGCCACCGACACGGGCAAAGAGGGCGATCGAAGAAGCACCCATGGCAAAACCATTGATTACGACAGGATCCTTCCCTGCAAAGAAATAGAAGAATATGCCAAGACCAAGCAAACCAAGAGAGGCAACTGATAACCCCATGACCGATCCGCCGAAGAAAGCCACGGTCAAAGCCCTGCCCTGACCATATTCCCTGGCGGCTTCAGCCGTCCGGGCATTGGAAAGGGTTGCGGCCTGCATTCCGAAGACCCCTGCCAACAGGGAACCGATGGCACCACCCAAGAACGCTACGGAGGACATTCTGTTGTCCAAGGCGAAGAAAAGGATCGCAAAGACTACAATGACAAAAATCGCTATAATCTTGTATTCCCTCTTCAAAAAAACCATTGCTCCGGCGTGAATTCTATCCATGATTTCCACCATGACTTCGTCACCCGGAGAAAATTTCATCACGTATTTGTAAATTATGAACGCCAACACCAGTCCGATGACGCCCCACAACCATGCATAATCTACTAAAAATTCCATAACCTACCCTTATACCTCCTTGCTTGAATTTTGTGTACCTCTTACATTAAATTTATTCATAGCTACCTGAGTACCTGACGAAAGAATCTCACCTACCGCATCACATGCCCTCGTAATAAGGTGGGGCAACATTTTCATCTCGTCCTCAGAAAAACGTCCAAGCACATATCGCTCAACCATCTCTTTCCGCTCCGGCTTGTCAATACCTAATCGAACCCTGACAAAATCAGATCCACCGAGACGGTCAATCATAGAACGCAGCCCCTTATGTCCTCCGTCACCGCCACCCACTTTGATTCGGATATGGTTAAACGGAAGATCTAATTCATCATGTATTACTATCACTTCCTCCATGTGTACCGTAAAAAAACGGACAAACTTCTCAACAGCAACTCCGCTGAGATTCATAAAGGTTTGAGGTTTTACAAGAACAACGGAGCTATCGGAAACAATTCCTTTACCCATCAAGGAATCAAACTTCTTACGATGAATATCAATGTTGAATCTCTTTGCCAGCGATTCCAGTACAAGAAATCCCACATTATGCCTGCTGTGGGAATATCCCTTTCCCGGATTGCCTAATCCAACAATCAGCCTCACTGAACATTCTCTCCGGGCTGTACCACGTATAAAGATGAACAGTTATTCTTCGGCGTCACTCGCCTGTTCCTCAGATACCGGTACTCCTTCCGACACCATTTCCTCGAAAGTTTCTTCTTCCTCTCCACCGACACCAGCTGCCGCCATAGCTGCCCTCGTCATTGACACAGATGCCACAACAACACCTTCAGGATCGAGCGCTGTAACTCCTTCTTTGAGCGTAATATCTCTGATTTTAACAGAATCACCTATTTCAAGAGTACTCACATCCACTTCAATCATTTCGGGAAGTTTGGACGGAAGTCCCGATATTTTCAATTCTCTCTTCGACATAATCAACTCGCCGCCCTTTTCTACGCCGGGAGCTTCACCAGTCACTAAAATCGGCACATCAATTATAAGGGCTGCATCCATTCTGATTTCGTAAAAATCGGCATGGTCAAGTCTCTTTTTCAGTGTGTTGATTTGTATATCTTTTAAAATGGAGAGCTTTTCCGTCTTTTTCTTACCATCCTCGATTTCAAGTTTCACAAAGATACTTTCTTTCCGTATCTTTTCCAATATTTTCTTCAAATCGAATGACCTGACCGTCAGCATAATGGGTTCCGTTTGAAAACCATAAATAATTGCCGGGGTCAGTCCCTCTGCTCGTAATCGTCTTGAAGGTCCCTTTTTTCTTTCCCTTCTCACTTGGGCATTTAATGTAATCGTTTCCATTTGTTACTCCTAAACAAAGAGCGAGCTTACTGACTCGTTATAATAAATTCGTTTTATTGCCTCACTTAATAATCCTGCGATCGAGAGGAGTTTAATCTTGTCGCATGACTGTGCTTCCTGTTTGAGGGGAATTGTGTCTGTTACAATAACTTCTTTCAATACAGACGAAGATATTCTGTCAAGAGCCGGACCCGAAAGCACCGGATGGGTACAGCATGCAATAACATCAATAGCCCCGCCCGCCTTTATGGCATGGGCTGCCTGAACCATGGTACCTGCCGTATCAATCATATCATCGAGGATAATGGCCATTTTTCCTTCAACATTTCCGATCACATTCATTACTTCCGATTCGTTCGGCATATCTCTTCTCTTGTCCACGATAGCCAGATCAGCTTCCAGTTTCTTTGCAAATGCCCTCGCTCTCACCACACCGCCCGTATCCGGTGAAACAACAACGAGCTTGTTCTCAGAATATTTGGTCCTAATGTATTCAAGTAACATCGGTTGTGCATAGAGATTGTCCACAGGAATATTGAAAAATCCCTGTATTTGTCCTGCATGGAGATCAACCGACAACATTCTCGATGCACCTGCCGTCGTGAGGAGATCTGCAATGAGTTTCGCCGTAATCGGTGTTCTGGGTTCAGCTTTTCGATCTTGTCTTGCATAACCATAGTAGGGAATAACAGCCGTAATCCTATCGGCCGATGCTCTTTTCAAGGCATCAATCATAATGAGAAGTTCCATCAGGCTGGTATTGATCGGCCCACATGTCGATTGGATAATGAATACATCCATTCCCCTGACATTTTCTTTTATTTCAACCCATGTCTCACCGTCACTGAATGTTGAAACCATGGCGTTACCAAGTGTAATGCCGAGTTGTTCACAGATTTTTATTGCGATCGCCGGATTGGAATTCCCTGAAAATAATTTCATTCTTTCAAGCATGGTCTCATGTCTTACTTTTTAAAATTGGCTGGGGCGGGAGGATTCGAACCTCCGAATGCAGGAACCAAAGTCCTGTGTCTTACCGCTTGACGACGCCCCAGTATTCGTCAAGACATCACATCACGAACCCTGTACGATCTCCTAAAGAGAATGAACCGTAAATACCGAGCCTATGTTTGCCCTGCGTAATGTCTCTTCCGCATTACGAGCGGTTTCTTCATTATTAAAGATTCCGAACACTGTCGGCCCACTCCCCGACATTAAAGACCCGAGAGCCCCTGCTGACATGAGTAACTCCTTTATATTCCCTACGATAGGGTACAATCCAAAAGTTACTTTTTCAAGATCATTTGAAAGCCTACTTGCAATGTGGGACACTTTCTCAAGTCGGGGGATGTTATATTTTATTACCTCTTTTGTCAATCCCAATTTTAAATTTTCATACACCTTTTTTGTCGAAACTTCAAAACCCGGATTGACGAGGACAAACCATATTGGAGGAATCTCATCAGCAGCCTGGAGACGTTCTCCAATTCCAAAGGCCCAGGCAGTTTTTCCATAAATAAAAAAGGGAATATCTGCTCCTATTTTTGATCCGATGTTTATCAGCTCTTCCATGTTCAAATGACATCCGATCATATCATTTAAGGTAACAAGGGTTGTCGCGGCGTTTGAACTCCCACCTCCCAGACCTGCTGCGATGGGAATCTTCTTCTTTATTTCAATTGCTACCCCTGATGAGTATGAAACATAAGAAAAAAGGGCCTGGGCGGCCCTATAGACGATATTATCTTCATTCTCCGGCAATGAACTGCCCGGGCTCTTCACGACGATGGTATTACCGGCAAGGGAAAACCTCATCTCATCGAAAAGGCTGATTGTCTGCATCAGTGTTGCAAGATCATGATAGCCATCTTCCCTTCTTCGTAAAACCTTCAGAATGAGATTTATTTTGGCCGGTGAATTTCGTATGATCATTTTTTTTCGCTTTCTTTCATATATCTCATTCTCAATTCATACAATATCCCGTCCACCAGACTCTGTTCGTCCTCATCAAGATTCCCTGTCGTCTTTCCCTTCAACATGGCCAGGATGTCAATGGTCTGTTTCGCAGCGGGAAGATTCCGTGCCGTTTCCCCCGTCGCAGGATCCTGAAAGTCACCAAAGTGATAAAGGACCGAGGTATGAAGCGAAAGGAGAAATGTTGCAAAATTGATCTCCGGCAATGGGGCAGCCTCTTCTCTTACCCCTCCCTCAACCTTCGGTTCTTTCTTTTCGGCAGATTCCTGTTTAACTTCTTCCTTTTCCAGGGATGGTTTTTCTTCCTGCCCTTTCACGGTCTCGTGTTTCACATCCCCTTCGTCTGTAAACATCCTTTTGTCTTTAACAGCAAATCCTTTGTCTTCATTATTCTCAGTCATTTCCCCCCCCCTCCACGCTCTCGCTTTTTTCACATTACGTGTTGGATTTCCGATTAAAGCTTCGACTGACTGATTTGACTAACATAAATGATACGAAATGTCCAAGAATTAGCTGCCATCTGTCAGCACTGAAACATTAAAAGGCCGCTTCGAATGAAATATCGAAAACGGCCTCTTCACAATCTCTTATTTTTCAATGAGTTGGCGGCTTAAAGCTACAAGCTTTTTCAATGTGGCCTTATACCGCGCAACCGCTCTATTCGCTTTTCAATGGGTGGATGGGTGCTGAAAAGATTCGCAAAAGACTTCGAGGTCAAAGGATTTACCGTAAACATATGGGCAGTTGCAGGACTGGCCTTCATGGGAACTGCCTTTGAAGCGGATGCAAGCTTTTCAAGGGCACTGGCAAGGCCGTAAGGTTTACCCGATATCCGTGCACCGCCCTCGTCGGCCAGATATTCCCGTGAACGAGAAATTCCCATCTGGATCAACAGTGCAGCAATCGGGGCCAGGATGGCCATGAGAATGAGTCCCACGATTCCTCCCCCGTCTTCGTCATCACCTCCGACACCAAAAATAGCTGCCCATTTCGCCATACTTGCCAGCATCATGACAGCCCCGGCCAATGTTGCTGCAATAGAACCGATCAACATATCTTTGTTTTTTATATGGGTCAGTTCATGGGCAAGAACTCCTTCCAGTTCGTCTCTGTTCAAGATTCGTAAAATACCCTCGGTCACTGCAACCACAGCGTGCCGTTCATTTCTCCCGGTGGCAAAGGCATTCGGTGTATCTCCGGGAACGATATAAACTCGTGGCATCGGGAGGTCTGCCCTCAAAGCCAGATTCTTCACGATTGTGTAAAGTTCAGGGGCCTCACGTTCTGAAACTTCGCTGGCCCTGTACATGGATAAGACAATCTTATCCGAAAACCAGTAGCTTCCGAAGTTCATGATCATTGCAAAAATAAATGCAATAATGATCCCCTGCCGCCCACCGAAATATCCCCCGATCAGTAGGAGAAGACCCGTTAATGCACCAAGCAAAATGCCTGTCCTTACTGTATTCATTCCTCTATCCCCTTTAATTAATTCTCAATTTATAATTTTGAATTCTTAATGTTTTATTTAAACATTTATCTTTTATTAAATATTATTGTGCCATCATCGGTAACATCAACCACCAGTACGTCACCTTCCGCAAAATCGCCTTCCAGAATCTTCATTGCCAGTTCATCTTCAATATTCTTCTGTATGGCTCTTTTCAACGGCCGTGCCCCGTACGTAGGGCTATAACCCAGCTGGGCAATATGATTCTTCGCCCTGGCCGTCAATTCTATCGTCAATTTCCTATCCTGAAGCCTCTTTTGAAGCAGGCTCATCTGGATGTCAATAATAATATCAATATCACTCATCGTTAACGACCGGAAGTTAATAATGTCATCAATTCTGTTTAAAAACTCCGGCCGAAAGGTTGCCCTGAGACTTTCCATCGTCCTTTCCTGCCGTTCTTCCTCGCCCAGTGCAAACTCCTGTATCCATTGACTCCCGACATTTGATGTCATAATAACTATTGTATTTTTAAAATCAACGGTTCGACCGTGTCCATCAGTCAATCGTCCATCATCCAGAATCTGTAACATGATGTTGAATACGTCCTGATGTGCCTTTTCTATTTCGTCAAACAGTAGCACTGAATATGGCTTTCGCCGAACGGCTTCCGTGAGATATCCGCCTTCTTCATATCCGACATAGCCCGGAGGCGCACCGATCAATCTGGAAACTGAATGCTTCTCCATAAACTCGGACATGTCGATTCTGACCATTGCCTGCTCATCGTCAAACATAAATTCTGCAAGTGCTTTTGCAAGCTCTGTTTTCCCTACTCCTGTCGGTCCCATGAATATAAATGATCCGATGGGCCGATTTGGATCCTGGAGACCCGATCGGGCACGCCGTAATGCATTTGAGACGGCATGAATGGCATCACCCTGGCCGATAACTCTCTTTTGCAATCTCTCTTCCATGTGGATCAGCTTTTCCACTTCAGTCTCCATCATCCGGGCTACGGGGATGCCGGTCCAGTTTGCAACAACTTCCGCAACATCCTCCGCATCAACCTCTTCTTTCAACATCTGCCGTTCTTCCTGAGTTTCCGAGAGCTTCTGAGTTCTTTCCTCCAGTTCTTTATTCAAGGTGACCAGTTTCCCATATCGAATCTCTGCCGCTTTCGCCAGATCGCCTTCCCGCTCCGCATTTTGCTCGACTGTCTTAAATTCCTCAATTTTTTCCTTGATTTCCTGTATGTCCCTGATGGCTTCCTTTTCATTCGACCAGTGCATCTTCATCTCATCTCTTGTCGCCTTCAAGTCAGCCAGTTCCTTCTCCAAATTGCTTAATCGTTCACGTGAGGATTTATCGGTTTCTTTTTTTAATGATTCCCTTTCGATTTCGAGTTGAATAATTTTTCGCTCCAATTGATCTATCTCTGCCGGCATACTGTCAAGCTCGATTCTGAGACGAGACGCAGACTCGTCGATCAAATCCACTGCCTTATCGGGAAGAAACCTGTCCGTAATATACCGGCCTGACAGGGTTGCAGCAGCTATAATGGCAGCATCCTTAATTCTCACTCCATGGTGAACCTCATACCGTTCTTTCAAACCCCTCAAAATTGCCACCGTATCTTCGACGGTCGGTTCCTTCACATAAACCGGTTGGAATCTCCGTTCAAGAGCCGCATCCTTTTCAACATATTTTCTATATTCATTCAAAGTCGTTGCACCGATGCAGCGCAAATTCCCCCGTGCAAGAGCAGGTTTGAGCATATTGGAAGCATCCATGGCACCTTCGGCCGCTCCTGCCCCAACCACCGTATGCAATTCATCGATGAACAGAATGATTTCACCGCTTGCATCTTCTACCTCTTTGAGGA
>Ga0272444_10005892_pt1 | contig 10563 bp, 8 predicted proteins | sample SSMForm13_FD_201033 | JGI IMG/M metagenome (GOLD analysis project Ga0272444, IMG submission 201033) | Marine sediment archaeal communities from Little Sippewissett salt marsh, Falmouth, MA, United States - SSM-Form-13 | ecosystem: Environmental > Aquatic > Marine > Wetlands > Sediment ...
GGGAAGGGGAGGAGATAATCTCCCTGGACGAGAACGTACGAAAACTGGATGCCGAGATGCTTGTCATAGCCGACGATGGCGGCCCGGTTGCCGTGGCCGGAGTGATGGGAGGCAAGGATAGCGAGGTGGGCGAAATGACAGCGGATGTCTTTCTGGAAAGCGCCCATTTCACTTCCGCCTCGGTCCGGCGAACCTCGCGCCTCCTCGGCCTGGTTTCTGAGTCATCCCGTCGCTTCGAGAGGATCGTCGATCCCAATCTTCCTCCCCTCGCCCTGGATCGGTTGACGGAACTGATCCTGGCCACGGCCGGCGGGACCGCCACTTCCGGTCTGATCGATGCCGGGAAGGGGGAGCTTAAGGGGAGCCTGGTCGAGATCGTCCCGTCGCGGACGTCCCGCTTCCTCGGCATAGAAGTTTCTGAAGCGACGATCACGGAAAATCTGGAACGCTTGGGCCTGGTAAGGGAACAAATCCGGGACGATGCGCTTCTATTCCGAGTCCCCACCTGGCGACCGGACCTCGAGCGCCCCGCCGACCTGATTGAAGAGACGGCTCGACTGGTCGGTTATAATCGAATCCCGGCGGTCCTGCCCGAGCGTCCTCTCAGCTATTGCCCGGTTCCCCTTTCCCGCCACCTGGGGAATCAGGTCGATTGGATTCTGTGCGCCCTGGGATTGGACGAGGTAATTACTTACAGCTTTATGGGAGAACGGGATCTCCAAGCTCTTTCCCTGTCCGCGGAAGACGAGCGCTTATGTGCCCCCCGCCTCGTCAACCCCGTAAATAAGGAGCAGAACTTTCTGCGCACCACGCTCATTCCCGGTTTGCTTCGGGTGGTCCGGACCAATCAGGGCCAGGGTGCCCGGAAGATAGCTTGTTTCGAGACGGGAACCGTCTTTCGCTCCGCCGGGGAGGGGGAACGTCCGCGGGAGTGGTTTTCCCTGGGCCTGGTTCACGCCCCGGGACGACCGGTTCCTTACTGGGGAGGAGAGCCCCCCCCCCGTGACTTTTTCTCTCTTAAGGGAAACATCGAGGCGCTTGTTTCCCGTCTGGGCATTGCCGGCGTCGAGTTCACCGCCCTGGATCGGTTCCCGTTTTGTCCCGGTCAAACCGCGAGGATAAGCGTGGGGGAAGAAGAAATCGGGGTTATGGGAACCCTCGTGGAGCCGGTGGCGGAAAACTTTTCCCTGGAAGGACCGATTTTCGTGGCTGAACTCGACCTGGACACGCTTCTCCGCTCGGCCGATTTGTCGCGGCGTTATCGTTCACTGCCGGCTTACCCGGCCGTGGAGAGGGACATAGCGCTGGTGGTGGAAGAGAGCTTGACCTATCGTAAAGTCCGCCAAGCCATCGAGACGAACCGCCCGGAAATCCTGGAGACCTTCGATCTATTCGACGTCTATGTGGGCGAACAGGTCCCTGCCGGCAAAAAAAGTTTGGCCATTCGCTTGCAGTATCGTTCCCCGCTTGCTACTCTGAATGAAGAAGAGGTTAATGCAGCCCACCTTGAGCTGGTGCAAGGAATTTGCTCCTTGCTGGGGGGCGAGTTGCGCTGATGCAGGAAACCGATCGCCCGGGATTGGTCCCGGGCCGGATTAATGATAGATAGGCTGGTGCAGTATGCGGCATCGCCTGATTGAGAAGTTCTCGCGGTTTCACCGAAGCCGTTTTTACAGGTTCGTACCGAATTCAGCGATGACACTTCGGAGGGAGATTCAGCACGGGTATAGCTTGAGTGGTTAGGTGAACGGGATGGGTAGGTCCGTTCCCCGTCTTCCTCCCGCAATCAGGTTTGAAGATGCCGCCTTGCCCGGCCCCAAGCTGGGATAGGGTGGCTTTTTATGGATCTTTTTTCCCGGCCTGAGACAGATCGAAGATCCCGTCCCCTGGCGGACAGGTTCAGGCCTAGCTCGTTGGAAGAGTTTGCCGGGCAGGAGCACCTGCTCGGGCCCGGGTGCCTGCTGCGCCGCCTGCTTGAGGGAGATTGCCTGGAGGCGGCGATATTTTTCGGGCCTCCCGGCACCGGCAAGACCAGCCTGATGAGGCATATTGCCGGATCCACTTCAGCCCATCCGGTTTCCCTGAGTGCGGTGGATTCCAACACCCGTGAGGTTAAGGAAGCCATTGTCCTGGCCCGGCATCGGTTGAGCAGTGAAAATCGACGCACGCTTTTGCTGATCGATGAGTTCCACCGCTTCAATCGGGCGCAACAGGAGGTTTTGCTTCCTCACATTGAGGAAGGGGTTGTTTCCTTCCTGGGCTTGACTACCTATAACCCGTTCTTTTCCCTTGCTCCCGCCCTGCTTTCCCGTACCCACCTGTTCGAGTTTCACCGCCTCCAACCCGAGGCGATAAGGCTCATAATCGAGAGGGTCCTGTCCACTCCCGGCCGCGGATTGGGAGATTATCCGCTCGACCTGGCTCCGGAGGCGCTGGACGTCCTGGCTATCCGCGGACAAGGGGATGCCCGCCGCGCCCTGCGAGCCCTGGAAGTTGCCGCCTTGACCACCAAGCCCGGTAAGGACGGGAGAATCGAGCTCACGGCCGAGGTGCTGGCCTCCGTTCTGGCGGGCGGCACGGCTGCCTATGATCGTGACGGGGATGCGCATTACGATGCCGTATCGGCCCTGATAAAAAGCGTGCGCGGAAGCGATCCTGATGCCGCCGTATACTGGCTGGCGCGTATGCTTGAAGCCGGGGACGAACCGCGATTCATAGCCCGACGGCTGGTGATTGCGGCCAGCGAGGACATCGGCAATGCCGATCCGGCCGCCTTGACCGTGGCCACAAATGCCTCTTGGGCGGTGGAGACGGTGGGGATGCCCGAGGCGCGAATCAACCTGGCCCACGCCGTGACCTATCTGGCCTGTGCTCCCAAGAGCAATGCCAGCTACCTGGCCCTGGAAGAAGCCGTCCGCGACATCCGACGGGGAGAAGTCCAGGAAGTTCCGGCCCACCTTAAAAGTTCCGCTTATCGGGGAGCGGAGAAACTCGGCCGCGGAGTAGGCTATGTCTATCCCCACGATCTCCCCGAAGGCTGGGCGGATCAGCAGTACCTCTCGGTCAAGCGCACCTACTACCGCCCGACCGATCGCGGCTACGAAGCCGTGATCAGGAAACGACAGGCCGCTCGGCCCCGTAACGTTGACCGGGGAAGGGGGGCGAAATGAAAGACGCCCTGCGCCGGGATATATTGGCCTGTCGCCGGGGTTTGGCGGAGGACAGGTTGGTCGTTCTGAGCCGAATGGTTTGGGAGCGTCTCCGCGTCCTCCCTATTTTTGCCCGCGCCGCAGTGGTTCTTTTTTACGCGTCCGTGGAAAAAGAGGTCAGCACCACGGAGATGATTCCCGCCGCCCTAAGCAAAGGCAAGCGGGTTGCCTTGCCGGTTCCCCTTTCCGGGGGCGGCCTGGCGGCAGTGCAAATTGCCGATCCGGACTGCGATGTTACCGAGACCCTGCTGGGTTGTCCTTGCCCCCGCCTCGATTCCCGGTTTCGGTTGATGCCCGGCCAACTGGACTTGGCCGTGGTCCCGGGAGTGGGATTCGATCTCGCCGGCCGCCGCCTCGGTCGCGGCGGCGGGCATTATGATCGCTTTTTGGCCTCCGCTCCCGGCTTGCCCGCGGTCGGCTTGGCCTACGAGTTTCAGATCAGGGATGTTCTTCCCGGGGAACCCCACGACCGGGATGTGAATTGGATAGTCACCGAGGAGCGCGTAATTGACTGCTCCCCATCCGATGAGTGTAGTACTAAACCCGCCGCTGGCGGCACAACGGAGAGATGACAATGACAATGATGGAACTCATCCTGGGCCTGGTCGGGATCGTGATCGGCCTGGTCGCCGGGATTTTGGCTAACGTCTTCTGGAACCGGAGCCGGGTCAATTCGGCTCGCAGCCTGGCGGAGAGGATTCTCTCCGACGCCGAGTCGGAAGCGCGGGCCTTCCGCAAGGAAGCCGAACTACAGGCCAAGGAAGAAATATTTCAGGCTCGGACCAGCTTCGAGAAGGAAAGCCGGGAGAGAACCCGCGAGTTGAAGAAGCTCGAGCAGCGATTGGACGGCCGCGAGGAGAATCTGGAGAGGAAAGTCTCCTTCCTTGATCGCAAGGAGGACGAAATCAAGACCAGGGAAGCGAGTCTGGCCGGCAAGGAGAAGGACCTAGAAAACCAGGCCGAGCAAGCCCGGGACCTGGTGGAGAAGCAGAGAATCCGCCTCCAACGGATCTCCGGCTTGAGCCAGTCGGAAGCCAAGGACCTGCTGATGGCTTCCTTGCGGGAGGAGGCCGAACGGGAAGCCGCCTTGATGATCCGGCAGATTGAAAACGATGCCCGGGAACAGGCGGAGAAGGAAGCCAACAAGATCATCGCCGTGGCCATCCAGCGCTATGCCGCCGACCACGTTTCCGAAAATGCGGTTTCCACCGTGGCTCTTCCTTCCGACGATATGAAAGGTCGCATAATCGGACGGGAAGGGCGCAACATTCGGGCTTTTCAGAACGCGACGGGAGTTGACGTGGTGGTTGACGATACGCCCGAGGTCGTTGTCCTTTCCGCCTTTGACCCGGTTCGCCGGGAGATCGCCCGAATCTCCCTGGAACGCCTGGTTGCCGATGGAAGGATTCATCCTCCCCGGGTGGAGGAGGTGGTGGATAAGGTTCGCGAGGAGGTAAACAAGATAATCAAGGAGGCGGGGGAGCAGACTGCGTTTGACTTGGGGATTCACGGGCTTAAGCCGGAACTGATCCGGCTTTTGGGCCGGTTGAAATATAGAACCAGCTACGGTCAGAATGTCCTGTCCCATAGCCGGGAGGTGGCTTACCTGATGGGGATAATGGCCGCCGAGCTAGGCCTGGACGTTCAGACCGCCAAGACGATAGGTTTGCTGCACGACATCGGCAAGGCCGTGGACCACGAGATCGAAGGGCCTCACGCCGAGATCGGGGCCAACCTGGCCAAGAAATTCGGTTTGCCGGCCGTAGTAATTCAGGGAATCGCTTCCCACCACGGAGAGGTGGAGGCTCAGTCCGTTTTCGATGTCTTGGCCCAGGCCGGCGATGCGCTCTCGGCGGCCCGTCCCGGTGCCCGGACCGAGTCGATGGAGGCCTACATCAAGCGCCTGCAGAAGCTGGAGCGGTTGGCTCTCGGTTTTCACGGGGTGAAAAAGTCCTATGCCATCCAAGCCGGTCGGGAAGTCAGGGTTATGGTGGAACCGGAACGGGTTGATGACCGGGAAATCATCCAACTGGCCCGAAACATCAGCCGGAAGGTGGAGGAGGAACTCGACTACCCGGGACAGGTCAGGGTAACCGTGGTTCGCGAGACCAGGGCGGTCGAGTATGCCAAATGAGGATGTCGCCTTGACCCGGATACTTGCGGTCGGCGATGTTGTCGGACGGCCCGGCCGGGAGTCCTTCAGGAAATTGTATCCCGTCATCCGGTCCCGCGAAGAAATCGATTTTTGCATAGTCAATGCGGAAAACGCCGCCGGCGGGTCCGGGATAACCCCCTCGGCCGCCGACGAGTTGCTTGGATCCGGAGCGGACGTGCTCACCTCCGGCGACCACGTCTGGCGGAAAAGGGAGGTGGCGGAGCTATTCGGCACGGAGCGGCGCCTCCTTCGTCCGGCGAATTTTCCGCCGGGGGCTCCCGGGCGGGGCAGCTTGGTGGCCGGGTTGCCGGGAGGAGGAAAGATTGCCGTGATCTCCTTGCTGGGGCGGGTGTTTATGGAGCCGGTCGATTGCCCGTTCCGGGCCCTGGAATCCGAACTTGCCCTGCTGGCCGGTAAGGCCGACGTGATAGTTGTCGATTTTCACGCCGAAGCGACTTCCGAAAAGGCCGCCCTGGCCCGTCACTTTGCCGGCCGGGTTTCGGCCGTGGTGGGTACGCATACCCACGTTCCCACCGCCGACGAGCGAATCCTGTCGGGGGGAACCGGGTTCATCACCGACATCGGGATGTGTGGGAGCCTTGACTCCATCCTGGGGCGGGATCCAAGTCCGGTGATCGAACGCCTGCGCACGTGTCGACCGATCCGTTTTCCCGTCTGTTCTGTCGACCCCGGGCTCCAGGGGGTGATTCTGGAATGCGACCGAAAGTCCGGACGTACCGTGGCCCTGCGCCGCCTGGAACTTCGCCTGGAGGAGGAGTTCTGATGTCCCCCTCTCCGATTCTCCGCCATCGCTCGGAACCTCATACGGTGAGCCAAGTCGTGAACGGATTGGCCAGCCTGGTCGATTCCAGCTTTCCCGTACTCCTGATCGTTGGAGAGATCAGCAATCATACGATTTCCGCCGCGGGCCACGCTTACTTCAGCCTCAAGGATTCCCGCAGCCAGCTGTCCGCCGTTATGTTTCGGCGGACTCGCCGGTTGCTTCGTTTCGAGCCCGGGGAGGGCGATGCGGTGGTGGTTCGGGGAAAACTTTCGATTTATCCTCCCCGGGGGGCTTGCCAGGTTCAAGTATTGACTATGGTTCCCCAGGGCCGGGGCGAACTCAGGGTTGCCTATGAGAAACTGAGGGAAAAGCTGGGCCGGGAAGGGCTCTTCGATCAGGAACGCAAGCGCCCCCTCCCTGAATTTCCCCGGACCATAGGGGTGGTCACCTCGCCTGTCGGTGCGGCCATCAAGGACATCCTCCAGGTTCTCCAACGTCGTTTTCAGGGACTCCGGATTCTGCTTAACCCCGTCCGGGTCCAGGGGGAGGGGGCCGCCGCCGAGATCGCCGCCGCGATTGCCGAGTTGAGCGGCCTGGCCGGGGTGGAGGTCATCATTGTCGGACGGGGCGGCGGCAGCAGCGAGGACCTGTGGGCCTTCAACGAAGAGACGGTGGTAAGAGCGATTGCTGCATCGTCGGTCCCCGTAATTTCAGCGGTGGGGCACGAAACCGATTGGACCCTCAGCGACTTGGCCGCAGATCATCGAGCTCCCACTCCGTCCGCCGCCGCCGAGCTGGTAAGCGGGAAGAAGGTGGATTTGCTTGAAGATTTCTCCCGCGCCCTCCTGCGTGCCCAGCGGGCCCTGAGCAGTTGCCTGGAAGCATCACGGATGAGGCTCGGGCTGGTCGGCTCGAGTTGGGTTTTGCGTGAACCCTTGCGAATGTTGGCCCGGAGGCATCAGCGTCTCGACGAGATGACGAGCAAGCTTTTCGAATCGGCGGCAGCCGTGGCGAAAAACCGTCGGGCCCGTCTGAGTCTAGCCGTCGACCGCCGCTGTTTCTCCCGGCCGGAATTGCGATTTGCCCGTTTCCGTGCCGGAGTTGAGGAGGCGCTTCCTCGGTTGGAGCGCGCCGCCGTCTTGGGGTGCCGGCAGGATCGACAGCGGCTCGAGGCCTTGGCCTGCCGCCTGGAATCGGTGAATCCCCTGGCGGTGTTGGGCCGCGGGTATGCCCTGGTTACGCGAGTTCGGGACCGCAGGTTACTCAAGAGTTCCCGGGAATGTCGGCTGGGGGAAAAGGTTAGAATCAGGTTGGCCCAGGGAGAGCTCACCGCGGCAGTTGAGGGAGTTTTCCCGCCGGAGGGGGATTTTCGTGGTAATTGATTTATCGGCTGGAGAATAATGATGGTTGACAGGATTTTCATTCGGAGCGGACTGAAGGAGGTTGCCGCCCGAAAAGCCCGGGTCAATCAAGCGCATCTTGAATTGCCCGGGAAAGGACAACGGATATGTCGGAAATGAAATTTGATGATTCCCTCCGAAAGCTGGAGGAAATAGTGCGGCGTATGGAGGAGGAGAACCTGCCCCTGGAAACCGCCCTGAGGGAGTACGAAAAAGGCGTCAAGCTGGCCTCCATCTGCTTGAGCAAGCTCAACGAAGCCGAGAACCGGATAGAGAGCCTGCGTCGGGATGCCCGGGGCCTTCTCCACGTCGAGCCGTTTGCCGGAGAGGAGACAAACGGGGAATGACCCGTATTTTGGACAGGATCGAAACTCCGGAAGATCTCAAGAAACTAAACGCTTCCGAACTGGAACAACTGGCTCGCGAATTGCGCCGGGAAATAATTCGCACGGTGGCCGCCAATGGCGGGCATCTCGCGGCCAGCCTGGGCGTGGTCGAGCTCACCCTGGCCCTGTTCCATACCTTTTCCCTTCCCAAGGATAAATTGGTTTGGGACGTAGGTCATCAGGCTTACGCGCATAAGATCCTGACCGGGCGACGGCAGGAGTTTCATACTCTTCGCCAGTTGGGCGGGGTGAGCGGTTTTCCCCGAATTGCCGAGAGCCCCTATGATGCCTTCGGCGTGGGGCACGCCAGTACGTCCCTCAGCGCCGCCCTGGGGTTAGCCGCTGCTCGCGATTCCCGCGGAGGACGCGAAAAAATCATAGCGGTTATAGGGGACGGAGCCCTGACCGGAGGCTTGGCCCTGGAGGCTTTGAATCAGGGCGGCGAGGCGGCCCGCAATACCCTGATCGTTCTCAATGCCAACGAGATGGCCATTGCTCCCAGCGTCGGGGCTTTTTCCGAGTATCTGAACAAGTTGATCATAGATCCGACTTACAACAAGTTTAAGCGGGAGATCGAACAGGTCATCAGGAAGATTCCGGGAATCGGGAGCCGGGTGGTGGGGGCGAGCCATCGCCTGGAAGAGGCGCTCAAGGGCTTGATCACGCCGGGACAGATCTTTGAGGAATTCGGTTACAGGTACATAGGACCCGTGGACGGTCACGACCTGGTCGGATTGCTCAGGACGCTGGAGAAGATCAAGCCGATGAACGATCCCGTTCTGCTGCACGTTGTGACCAGGAAAGGCAAGGGGTACCTCCCGGCAGAAAAGAATCCCGAGCAGTTTCACGGCCTGGGGGCTTTCGACGCAAATACGGGGGAGCCGCTTTCCCGCCCGGAAAAACTTTCCTATTCCCAGGTATTTGGACTGGCCCTGACGGGATTGGCCGAGCAGGATTCGGACATAGTGGCCATCACCGCGGCGATGCCCCTGGGAACCGGCTTGGTCCCCTATGTTCATCGCTTCCCCTCCCGCATTTTTGACGTCGGCATCGCCGAGGGGCACGCGGTCACCTTTGCCGCCGGGATGGCTGCCGGTGGCTTGAAGCCGGCGGTGGTCCTGTATTCCACTTTTCTGCAAAGGGCATACGACAACATAGTCCACGATGTTTGCCTCCAGGAGCTGCCGGTGGTCTTCGCCGTCGATCGAGCCGGCCTGGTCGGTGCCGACGGTGCCACCCACCACGGGGTGTTCGACTTGGCCTACCTGCGCCATCTTCCGGGAATGGTGATTATGCAGCCCAGCGACGGCCGGGAGTTGGTGGCAATGCTGGCAACCGCTTTTGACCTGAGGTGCCCGGTTGCGGTGCGGTATCCGCGCGGGCAAAGCGAACTTATGGAGGTGGAGTTAACCTCGGATCGGGTTGCCTTGGGAAAGGCCCAGGTGGTGTCCTCGGGCCGCGACGGTTGGTTCTGGGCTCTGGGCGGAGATATGCTGGCCGTAGCGGACGCCGCCGCGGAACTTCTCCGCGGGGAGGGATGGGAATTCGGCTTGGTCAACCCCCGTTTCATCAAGCCCCTGGATCGCGAGCTTCTCCTGGAACAGGCCGCCGCCGGGGGGATGATAGTTACGGTTGAGGAGCACGTCCTGGCGGGTGGAATGGGGAGTGCGGTCCTGGAGCTGTTCGAGTCGGAAGGAATCTCTTCTCCCCCGGTGTTGCGTTTCGGCATTCCCGATCGTTTCGTCGAACACGGGGACATTCCGTCCCTGCGCCGACTCTGCGGCCTTTCCCCGGAAGCGTTGGCCGCCGGCGTCCGGGCTCGCCTTTCCCCGGATTCCTAGAGTAAGGGCTGGTATTCGCCTTGAAGGTTAGAATCGACGTGCTATTGGTGGAGAAGGGTTTTTTCGCCAGCCGGGAACAGGCGGCCCGGGCCGTCCGGGCCGGTTGGGTAAGCGTGGAAGACCGCCGGGTGGATAAACCGGGAAAGACGTTTTCCGGTGATTCCCGGATAAAACTGCGTCGTCGTCCCCGTTATGTCAGCCGCGGGGGAGACAAGCTGGAAGGGGCCCTGGTCGACTTACGGCTTGACGCTTCCGGGTTGATCGCTCTCGATGCGGGGGCTTCCACCGGCGGGTTCACCGACTGCCTCCTCCAACACGGCGCCGCCCGGGTTTACTCCTGTGATGTTGGTTTCGGTCAGTTGGCCTGGAAGCTGCGATGCGACCCTCGCGTTGAGGTCAGGGAGAGGTGCAATGTTCGCTACCTCGGCCCGGATGATTTTCCCGAGAAAGTTGACTTGATCGTGGCCGACCTCAGTTTCATATCCCTGACCAAGGTCTTGCCCGCGTTGTTTCCCCTCCTGTCCGATGACGGCAGATTTCTGGTTTTGGTGAAGCCGCAGTTTGAGGCCGGTCGCGAACAGGTAGGCAAGGGGGGGGTGGTTCGGAGCGAGGAAATACGTCGAGAGACGGTGGAGAAGGTTACCGAAGCCATCCGAACGGGAGGACACTCAATCCTGGGGATCGTGGCCTCCCGCCTCCGGGGCCCGGCCGGGAACGTGGAATTCTTCGTCCTCTCTCGGCGAGGAAAGTAAGGTTTTGCGCGGCGGTCCGCCCGGATACGGGTCATT
>Ga0272444_10005893_pt1 | contig 10562 bp, 8 predicted proteins | sample SSMForm13_FD_201033 | JGI IMG/M metagenome (GOLD analysis project Ga0272444, IMG submission 201033) | Marine sediment archaeal communities from Little Sippewissett salt marsh, Falmouth, MA, United States - SSM-Form-13 | ecosystem: Environmental > Aquatic > Marine > Wetlands > Sediment ...
GACCCGCCCCACCCCGCGCGCTTCGACAGCATCTTTGCTGCGCCCTTTGCCCAAGCTCCACGTCTCGTCGCACCCCACGTTCGCCATCCCGCTCGAGAACGCCGGCAGCATGTCATCGTAGAGTCCCCGCAGAAACTCGATCGACGCAGGGTCCACCGGACACAGGTCGCTGCCCCCGCCGGGCATCTCGGCCAGGTGCTGGTACTCCTCGTGCTCCAGCCAGCGCCCCATATGTCCAAACGAGTTCTGGTTGGGCACCAGCTCGATGTACCGTTCTCTGCAGTAGGCGTCCAACGCACGAATCTGGTCGGGGGTAATCGGGGAGGCGTCTTCCCACACGACATGGTGCCCCGAATAGGCGAAGGTGTGCTCGGTGTAGAGCTGAAGCTGGTTCAGCTTCCACTCGGCCATCTTGTCGGCCAGCCCGTACAGCGTCGCCATGGTCGGCACCTTGTCGCGCGCGACGTCGTGCGAGATGCCCCGATGCAGGAAGTCCGGCCAATCGGTGACCCGGATCTGCGGCACGGCGCCTCTCGCAGGGATCTGCCGGGCCAACTGCTTCAGCGTCTGCGCGGCGTAGAACAGCCCCGGCTCGTCGTGCGCCACGACACGAATCCTCTCCTCCGCGATTTCGAGCCGGTACCCTTGTGGATGCGGCATCGTCCCGGGGTCGATCGCGAGAGTGGTGGCCGGGTAGTGCTGGGTCGTGCCCCACGCGTCGGCGTGCATCCCCGAAGAATAGCGGGAAGGCGGCTCCCCCACGAGGAAGGCGTCGGGCAAGACCTCATCGTACTCGCGGCGGATAGGCATAGGCGGCGTTCCCGCCACGCCCTCGCGTTGGAAGCTCACCGGACCTGGCACGACCCCGCGGCAGACCCCTGTCACCTGTATCTCGCGAGGCACGGGCACAAGAATCCAATCCCGCTCGATCAACGGCGGCGCGGCCCCTGCGCCGGCATCCGAGTCACCTCTCGTCGATTCCCCTCCGGGCGTCGTGCGCCCTTCCCGCGGCCCCTGCTCGAGGCGGGCCTGTCGTGATGACGTGGCGCATCCCGCAGCGACCACGACGACGGCAGTCAGTCCACCGAGCGCCCGCAACACACGTCTCCGTTGCATAGTCGGACCTCCTCCTCCAGAAACGGTTTCCCCAGCGAGACTCGCGGTCGCCGGGCGCGCGAGCGCCGGCATTCCGAGGTTTCAACACGAAAAACCGAACAGAGGGCGAATCCACCGGCTATCGCCGCGTTCCGTCCACCTGTAGCTTCTCTTTCAAGTGGCGCCCGGTATAGGAGCGCTTCTTGCGCACGATCGCTTTCGGAGGGCCCTGCGCCACAATCCGGCCGCCGTTGTCGCCCCCCTCGGGACCCAAATCGATAATCCAGTCCGCCGTCTTGATCACGTCGAGGTTGTGCTCGATGACGAGCACGGTATTGCCTGCATCGACGAGACGGTGCAGCACGGTCAGCAGTTTGTCGACGTCCACCGCGTGCAGGCCAGTGGTTGGCTCGTCGAGGATGTAGAGCGTTCGACCGGTCTGCCGCTTCGCCAGCTCGGTGGCGAGCTTGACGCGCTGCGCCTCACCGCCGGAGAGCGTCGTGGCCGGTTGACCGAGTTTGATGTACCCGAGTCCGACGTCGTTCAGGGTCACCAACTTGTTGTAGGCGGCGGGGATATTCCGAAAGAACGTGCACGCTTCCTCGACCGTCATATCGAGCACTTCGGAGATGTTCTTGCCCTTGAAGCGGACCTCGAGCGTGTCGCGGTTGTATCGCGCGGCCTTGCAGTCCTCACACGGCACGTACACGTCGGGCAGGAAATGCATCTCGATCTTGATCATCCCGTCGCCTTGACACGTCTCGCACCGCCCGCCCTTCACGTTGAAGCTGAATCGCCCGGGCTTGTACCCGCGCGTCCGCGCCTCCGGGACCTTGCTGAACAACTCACGGATCGGCGAGAAGAGCCCCGTGTAGGTTGCCGGGTTCGAACGGGGCGTCCGTCCAATGGGCGACTGATCGATGTCGATGACTTTGTCGATGTGCTCGAGCCCTTCAATCCGGTCGTGCTTGCCCGGACGCGCACGCGGGGAATGGTAGATGGCCCTCCGGGCCGCCGGATACAACGTCTCGTTGACAAGACTCGACTTCCCCGAGCCGGACACGCCTGTGATGCATGTGAACACCCCGAGCGGGAACTCGACGTCGATGCCTTTGAGGTTGTTGTGGCGGGCGCCGCGCACGACGATCGACTCTCCTTCCGGGTCCCGTGCCTTCTCGGGCACCGGGATCCGGAACTTCCCGGAAAGATACTGCCCCGTGAGCGACGTCTTCTTGCGCATGATCTGCTTGGGGGTTCCCTGCGCCACAACGCGGCCGCCGTGCACCCCCGCGCCCGGGCCCAGATCGATCACGTGGTCCGCCGTTCGGATCGTCTCCTCGTCGTGTTCGACCACGATGACCGTGTTTCCCAGGTCCCGGAGCCGCTGAAGCGTCGCGATGAGCTTCTTGTTGTCGCGCTGGTGCAGGCCGATGCTCGGCTCGTCGAGGATATAGAGCACCCCCATGAGCCCGGCGCCGATCTGGGTTGCGAGCCGGATGCGCTGCGACTCGCCGCCCGAGAGCGTCCCCGCACTGCGATCGAGGGACAGGTAGTCGAGTCCGACGTTGACGAGGAACTGCAGTCGTTCGTTGATCTCTTTGAGAACGCGTCTGGCAATCACGCGCTGGGTGTCCGTCAGCGTCACGTCCCGGAAGAACCGCATGGCTTCGCCGATGGACATCGCCGTGACATCCATGATCGTGCTGCCGTCCACGGTGACCGCCCTGGACTCGGGCCGCAACCGGGCGCCCTCGCAGGCATGACAGGGTTTCTCGGCCATGAACTGGCCGATCATCTCGCGGGCCCGCTGGGAGTCGGTGTCCCGGAAACGGCGTTCCAGGTTCGGGATCACCCCCTCGAAGGACCGCCACATCTCGACGGTCTTCCGATGGCTGGTGTACGAGAAGTCGACCAGGTCCTCGCCGGAGCCGTACAGCACGATCTCGCGGAAAGACTCCGGGAGATCCCGCCACGGCTCGTGCTCGCTCTCCCCATAGTGGGTGCAGAGACATCGCAGGGCCCGCCGGTACATCGAATCGAGCACGCGCCGCATGCTCCATGGCCGCACTGCCCCTTCCGCGATGGCCAGCGACGGGTCCGGCGTGACCAACTCCGGATCGACCTCGATCGTCGTCCCCAGCCCCGTGCAGACCGGACAGGCGCCGTGCGGGTTGTTGAACGAGAACATGCGCGGGGCCAGTTCCTCGAAACTAATCCCGCAATCCACACACGCAAAATGCTCGCTCTGAAGGACCTCTTCCGGCGTTCCGCCCTTTGGCTCATACCAGATGCGGATGATCCCCTCGCCGTGACCCAGGCAGGTCTCGACGGAATCCGTGACGCGTTTCCGAATGCCTTCCTTGATGACAAGCCTGTCCACGACGATGTCGATGTCATGCTTGACGTACCGCTCGAGTTCAACCTTCTCGTCGACGGAACGGAATTCGCCGTCTACACGCATCCGAACGAAGCCCTGCCGCTTGATGTCATCGAAGACTTTCTGGTACGTGCCCTTTCGCTGACGAACCACCGGCGCCAGCAACTGGACCCGCGCCCCTTCCGGCAACGCGAGGACCCAATCGACGATGCTCTGCGGCGTCTGCGACACGATGGGCTTCCCGCACTGGTAGCAGTGCGGCGTCCCCACGCGCGCGAAGAGGAGGCGAAGATAGTCATACACCTCGGTAACCGTGCCGACCGTGGAACGCGGGTTGCGGTGGGTGGTCTTCTGTTCGATGGAGATGGCGGGACTCAGCCCCTCGATGTAGTCGACGTCGGGTTTTTCCATCTGTTCCAGGAACTGACGCGCGTAGGCAGACAGACTCTCGACGTACCTGCGCTGTCCTTCCGCGTAGATGGTGTCGAAAGCGAGGCTCGATTTGCCCGAGCCGCTCAGGCCGGTTATCACGACGAGTTTGTCGCGGGGGATCGCGAGGTTCAGGTTCTGGAGGTTATGTTCTCGCGCGCCCCGGATGACAATGGCGTCCGGACTGGCGTTCTTCTTGGGTGGCATGCCGCGATTCTACCCTCAGTTGACTCGGACGGGCACAGCGTGCAGGCGAAAGGGAGGTCGCGGGCACACACAAGGGTCATGCGAGGCGGCCACCTGCCCACACCGGCCCCGCAACAGTATCCGCTTCCCTCGAGGCTGGACTACGAGGACTTCTTCAGGATCTCGTCGATGTCGGCAAGGACCTTCTCGATCACCTCCTTGCGGGTGTCCTCCGGGATCTTGTAGTGCTGGCCCTGCTCGAGCAGTTCCATCGTGTGAGCGGCCACCTGGTAGGCGAAGTCCTGTACTTTCATGGCGGTCCCAAGCCCTCCCATTCGCGTAATGACACGAGACTTCCGGCCGATGCGGCTCGCACGAGGCCGGAACGCCATGATAGCGCATTGCGATTAAGAAGGGGAAGCAGCGCCGGGGCCTCGAAGCAGGGACCGGCGCGTCAGATGCCGGCCTTCTCGCGAAGGGCGTCGGCCTGGTCCGTCTGCTCCCATCGGAACCCTTGGTCCTCGCGCCCGAAATGGCCGTAGGCAGTCGTCTTGCGGTAGATGGGCTTCCGCAGGTCGAGAATCTCGAGGATGCTCGCCGGGCGGCAATCGAAATGGCCGTGCAGGATCGCTTCGAGCTTGTCTTCGTCGATCTTCCCGGTGCCGAACGTCTCGACATTGATGGAAACGGGCTGGGCCACCCCGATGGCGTAGGCCAACTGGATCTCGCACCGTTCCGCAATGCCCGCGGCGACCACGTTCTTCGCGATGTACCGCGCCATGTAGGTCGCCGACCGGTCCACCTTGGACGGGTCCTTGCCGCTGAACGCGCCCCCGCCGTGCCGCCCCATGCCGCCATACGTGTCGACGATGATCTTGCGGCCCGTCAACCCACAATCGCCTTCGGGCCCCCCGGTGACGAACCGGCCCGTCGGGTTCACATGATACGTCACCTCGCCGTTGACAAGCTCCTGGGGGAGCACCGGCTCGATCGCATGCTCGATGACCGCGTCGCGGATCTCCGCCTGCTCCTTCGTCAGATCCTCGGGACTCGGCTCCACTCCCCCGTACAGGGGCGCATGCTGGTTCGAAATCACCACCGTGTCGATGCGCGTCGGCCTGCCGTCGACGTACTCGACCGTCACCTGGGTCTTGCCGTCGGGCTGGAGCCAGGGCAGAACGCCGTCGATTCGCAGTTGCTTGAGTCGAAGTCCGAACTTGTGGGCGAGCGAGATCGGCAGCGGCATGAGTTCCGGGGTCTCGTTGCAGGCGTAGCCGAACATCATGCCCTGGTCGCCGGCGCCCTGCTCGCGCGTATCCGTCGCCGTGACGCCCATCGAGATGTCGGGAGACTGCTCGTGCAGTCTCAGCAGTACCTCGCAGGTCCTGCCGTCAAAGCCCGAGTGCCCCCCCACGTACCCGATGTCCACGATCGTGTCGCGTGCAACGCTCTCGACGTCCACCCGGGCCTGGGACGTGATCTCGCCGGCAACCACGCAAAGCCCCGTCTTGACCAGGGTCTCGCAGGCCACGCGGCTCAAAGGGTCCTGCGCGATCATGGCGTCCAGCACCGCGTCCGAAACCGCGTCTGCCACCTTATCCGGATGTCCCTCGGTGACCGACTCCGAAGTAAACAGGATCCTCTTGCTCATCGTGTTTTCCCTAGGTTGCCGAACGCCGCTGGGACAGTCGTCTCGCCTCACTTGCCCCGGAATTGAGCGGTCAGCGCCGCTGTGTCCAACCGGAAGCCCGGTCCCATCGTGCTGCTCATCGCACAGGATTTCAGGTAAGTACCTTTGCAGGCCGAAGGACGGCCCCGAATCACCGACTCGATAATGGTCGATGCGTTCTCCTCGATCTGCTCGATCGTGAACGACGCCTTCGCGACCGGCACGTGGATGTTGGCGTTCTTGTCGACCCGATAGTCGATCTTGCCCTTTTTGATCTCGGCCACCGCCTCACCAACGTTCGGCGTGACGGTCCCGGCCTTGGGGCTGGGCATCAGGCCCCGCGGGCCCAGTATCCTACCCAGCTTGCCGACTTGACCCATCATGTCCGGCGCGGCCACTGCCGCGTCGAAGTCCGTCCATCCCCCTTGGACCTTCGCCACCAATTCCTCGGCCCCGACTTCAGACGCCCCGGCTTCTTTCGCGGCCTCCTGCTGCTCGCCTTGCTTGCAGAACACCACGACCCGCACCTCTTTCCCGGTACCGTGCGGCAAGGACACCGAGCCCCTGACCATCTGATCGGCGTGCCGCGGATCGACACCCAAGAAAAACGCCAGTTCGATGGTCTCGTCGAACTTGGCCGTAGCAGACTCCTTGACCGCTGTAACGGCCTCGGAGAGGGAATAGGCCTGCTGCTGGTGGGCTTTGTCGCGAAGTGCAGCGACGCGTTTGCTGCGGTGAGACATGTTCGAATCCTCCTGTGGTTCGTGCGGGCCGTCCGGCCCTCCCACCGATGGGCGCATACGCGGAATTTCCAACGACCAGCGCGTACGCGGGACTCCCAACAGGGACGCCTGCCATCTGTCGTCAGCCGCCCGCCGGGAGTTCGGGTCCTCAGTTCTCTACAAGGATGCCCATGCTTCGGGCGGTCCCTTCAACCATGCGCATTGCCGCTTCGGTATCCGAAGCATTCAGGTCCGCCATTTTCAACTCGGCGATCTCTCGGACTTGGTCGCGGGTAATCGAACCCACCTTGTCCTTATTGGGCTCGCCGGAGGCCTTGGCCAGCTTGGCCGCCCGTTTGATGAGAACAGGGGCAGGCGGACTCTTCGTGATGAAGTTGAAGCTCCTGTCCTCGAACACGGTGATCACAACCGGGATCACGAGCCCCTGCTGGTCCTTGGTCCGTTCGTTGAATTGCTTGCAGAAATCCATAATCTGCACGCCATGCTGGCCAAGCGCCGGCCCCACAGGCGGCGCCGGATTCGCTTGCCCCGCCGGACACTGCAGCTTGATCTGCGCGATGATCCTCTTTCTTCCCTTTGCCATCAGGTTGCACTCCGATATCGGGCGGCGACGTGCCCTCCCGATCAGCTATATCTTCTCGACCTGCCAGAACTCCACTTCCACGCTGGTCAAACGCTCGAATATCTCAACCATCACTTTCAGCGTGCCGCGGTCTGCGTTTACCTCGTCGATGTTCCCAAGAAAATTCGAAAACGGCCCGTCAATGATCTTCACGCGCTCGCCGTGTTCAAACCTCACCTTCGGCTTCGGTCGCTCCCGTTCCCCGCGCACCTCCGCAAGGATGGCTTCCACTTCCCCATTCTCAAGCGGCACCGGCACCGTCCGCGAGCCAATAAATCCACTTACTCCCGGCGTGTTCTTGATCAGGTGCCAGAGCTCCGGATTGCGCTCCGGGTGCTCGGGAAGGTGCACCAATACGTATCCCGGGAAGAATTTCCGCTTCGAGATCTTCTTCGCACCCGATTTGATCTCGGCCACCTCCTCCATCGGAATGAGAACGCCGCCGATAAGGTCCCCGAGCTGCTTCTGCTCCGCGTGGACCATCAGGTTCCTTTTCACGCTCGCTTCCTGCCCCGAATAAGCGTGAATCGCGTACCACCTCCGCTTGATGCCGTCGTCCTTGGGGACGAACAGCTCCTCTTCCGGGGCCTCCTCCTCTTCGTCCTCGTCCTCCTCGCCGGAGGGTTCCTCGTCCGAGGCAACGCCTTCCGCGACGTCTTCGCCGCCGCCCGCCTCGACATCCGGCTCGCCTTCCTCTTCGGCTAATTCGGCTTCGTCAGAAGCGGCTTCCTCTTCGGCCTCGTCCCCCTCGCCGGAGGCTTCCTCGTCCGAGGCAACGCCTTCTGCGACGTCTTCGCCGCCGCCCGCCTCGGCATCCGGCTCGCCTTCCTCTTCGGCTAATTCGGCTTCGTCAGAGGCGGCTTCCTCTTCGGCCTCGCCCTCCTCGCCGGAGGCTTCCTCATCGGGAGCGGGTTTTTCCCCGGCCTCGGCTTCTTCGCCGGGCCCGTCTTCCTCTTCCATCATCTCGGCGTCGGAAGCGGTCGCCTCCGGAGCCTCATTCTCGGACCCCTCGACCTCGAGGTCTTCCGTCAGGTCCTCATCGGCTCCATCGCCGGACTCCTCGTCCACGTCGACGTCTTCCTCGACCGTGGCTTCATCCCCCCCGACAACGGTCTCGTTTTGGGGGGTGCTCTCGGAGTCTTCTTGCGTTTCCTCTGGCGTAACTTCCGGTGGCACCGTGTTGTTTCCTTACCTGCCCAGAACGCTTAGCAGCAGAACGACCGCGAACTGGAACACCACGTCGTAAAAGTAAACGATCCCGGCAATGACGACGAGCAGAAACATCACCACGGAGGTGGAAGACTTGACCTCTTCCTTGGCCGGCCAAGAAACCTTCGCCAACTCCACTTTCACCTCCTGGATGAACTCCTGCATCCGGGCGAACACACTCGGCTTCTCTCCAGTCGATTGCCTAGCCATAAGACCCTCGTTGTGACGCGTCGCGCAACACGAAATGGCAGGACTGGAGGGACTCGAACCCCCAACCTTCGGCTTTGGAGGCCGCTGCTCTAGCCGATTGAGCTACAGTCCTGCACGAAATGCTCTATGCCGCCATGCCCAGGCGGGCTGGTTGTCGAGACCGACCCCCGGTCCCGCTGGGATTACTCGATTATCTTGGTGACCACGCCGGCCCCGACGGTGCGTCCGCCCTCGCGGATCGCGAACCGCAGGTTGTCGTTCATCGCAATCGGCATGATCAACTCGCCTTTGATCGTCACGTTGTCTCCCGGCATCACCATCTCCACTCCCTCGGGCAGACTCAACGCTCCCGTCACGTCCGTCGTCCGAAAGTAGAACTGCGGCCGGTATCCATTGAAAAAGGGCGTGTGCCGGCCCCCTTCCTCTTTGGTCAGCACGTACACCTCGCCCTCGAACTTCGTGTGCGGCGTGATCGAGCCCGGCTTCGCCACCACCATCCCGCGCTCCACTTCCGTCCGCTCGATCCCGCGCAACAACAACCCCACGTTGTCCCCGGCCTCGCCCGAGTCCAGGATCTTCCGGAACATCTCCACCCCCGTCACCACCGAGTCCATCGTCTCCGGCTTGATCCCAACCAGCTGCACCTTCTCCCCCGTCTTGATCTGGCCCTGCTCGATCCGGCCCGTCACCACCGTCCCGCGGCCCGTGATCGTGAACACGTCCTCGATCGGCATCAAAAAATCCCGGTCCAATTCCCGCTCCGGCGTCGGAATGTACTCGTCCACCGCCTTCATCAACTCGAGCACCGGCTTCTTGCCTATCTCGTCGTCCCTGGCCTCCATCGCCGCCAGCGCCGATCCCCGGATGATCGGGATCTCATCCCCGGGAAACTCGTACTTCGTCAACAACTCCTGAAGCTCCAACTCCACCAAGTCCAACAGCTCCGGGTCGTCCACCATGTCGGTCTTGTTCAAAAACACCACAATCGCCGGCACGTTCACCTGGCGCGCCAACAAAATGTGCTCGCGCGTCTGCGCCATCGGACCGTCGTCCGCCGCCACCACCAGAATCGCTCCGTCCATCTGCGCCGCACCCGTGATCATGTTCTTGATGTAGTCGGCATGACCCGGACAGTCCACGTGCGCGTAGTGGCGATGCTCCGTCTCGTACTCGACGTGCGCTATCGATATCGTGATCCCCCGCTCTTTCTCCTCGGGCGCCTTGTCGATGTCGTCGAACTTCATCTCCGTGGCGCCGCCCGTCTCCGCTAGAATCCTCGTGATGGCGCTCGTCAACGTCGTCTTTCCGTGGTCCACGTGGCCTATCGTGCCAATGTTCACGTGCGGCTTCGTCCGCTCGAACTTCTTCTTCGCCATGGTTATCTCTCCTTCACAAAGCCAGCGGCGAGTATTGGGTACCGCGCAATGGACCTTGCATCCTCAATGCCGTTCCTCGTTCCTTTGTCCTGCCCATCATCCGCTACTCACGACTCGCCAACCAGCGTCTAGCGGAACCGGAACAGACTCCCGGTCCGCTCCATGATCTCGTTGGCGATGCTCGGCGGCACCTCTTCGTAGTGCGAGAACTCCATACTGTGCGAGGCCCGTCCCTGTGTGCAGGAACGGATATCGTTTGCATATCCGAACATCGCCGCCAACGGGACGAACCCGTGAATCTTGCGCACGGACCCCTGCAGGTCCATTTCATCCAAGCGTCCTCGGCGACCGTTCAGGTCGTTGATGACCTCGCCGGTGTACCCGTCCGGGCAGACCACCTCGAGCCGCATCACCGGTTCGAGCAACGCCGGGCTCCCCTTCGGAGCGGCCTCCTTGACGGCCATGGACGCCGCCGTCATGAACGCCAACTCCGACGAATCGACCTCGTGGTAGGAGCCGTCCAGCAGGACGGCTTTGACATCTACCATCGGATACCCGGAAACGACGCCGCTCTCGAGGGCCTCGCGCGCCCCGCGTTTCACCGCGGGCACGAACTCCTTCGGCACGACCCCGCCCACGCTCTGGT
>Ga0272444_10005894_pt1 | contig 10560 bp, 12 predicted proteins | sample SSMForm13_FD_201033 | JGI IMG/M metagenome (GOLD analysis project Ga0272444, IMG submission 201033) | Marine sediment archaeal communities from Little Sippewissett salt marsh, Falmouth, MA, United States - SSM-Form-13 | ecosystem: Environmental > Aquatic > Marine > Wetlands > Sediment ...
GGAAGGCCCTCGGGCAGGTGTTCAGCGAGGGCTCAATGATACCGTACAGGGCTGCCGTTGCGCTGCCGCAACAGTGCCCGGGCCGACGCCCTCAGGTCAGATCGAACCAGCGGCTGACCTGGTCCTGCTGCAACAGGGTCAGGCGTTGCTCGATATCCGGGTGCACCGCACACAGCGCCTGCGCCGCCAGCTGCGGGGCATTGTTCTTCTCGCTCAGGTGCGCGGCCACCAGATGGCGCAGGCGCTGGTGGTTGATCAGGCTGAGGATCTGCGCCGCCTGCTGGTTGTTGAGATGGCCGAAGTCACCGCCGACCCGCGCCTGCAGGCGTGGCGGATAGGGCCCTTCACGCAGCATCACCGGGTCGTGATTGCATTCGAGCAACAGCGCATCGAGTTCCGCGTAGCACTGCAACAGGTGCGGGGTATGACAACCCAGGTCGGTGAGCAGGCCGAGGCTCAGACCGGCATGCCGGCAGATGAACTGGGTCGGCTCGCGTGCATCGTGCGGCACCGCCACCGGGGTGACCTGGATATCGCCGATACGGATCGGCCCGTCGTGGCTGTTGAACAGCTGCAGCTGCGGCACGCGGCCGAAGTCCGCGGCACGCCAGGTGCCGTGACTCATCCACACCTGGGTGTCGAAACGCCGGCTGAAGGCACCGACGCCGCGCATGTGGTCACCGTGTTCGTGGGTGACCAGCACGGCATCCACGCCGGCCGGATCCACGCCCAGCAGCTCGGCGCGGCGCACCAGCTCCTTGACCGCGAAACCGTTGTCGATCAGCAGCGTGGTGCCGGCAGTCTGTACCAGCGTGGCATTGCCACGGCTGCCGCTACCCAGCGAGGCAAAGCGGAACAGGATGGATTCGGACACTGGCTTGGCCCGCCCCCTTGCAGGGGCGGGTGCGATCGGCACTAACGGATCTGTTCGCGCAGCAGGTTGAGGATGCGCTTGGCGGTGTCCGAGCGGTCGCGCTGCCCCTGGCCGTCGAGCACCGTCACCACGGTGTTCTGGCCCTCCAGCGCAAGCTTGATCCGGTACTGGGTCTGCGGGTCTTCTTCGCTTTCCCAGAACGCCAGCGAGGACAGCAGGCCGCCGCTTTCGCTGCTGGCCGCCGGATCGTTGTAGCGCACGTAATACAGGCCCTGCGAACGGTCACGGTCCTCCACCGCGAAGCCGACCCGGTCCAGCGCCAGGCCGACGATACGCCAGGAACGGCTGAACTCCTCGCCGATCACCAGCTTGGCCCCGTCGCGGCCCTGCACCAGCTGCGAGCGCGCGGCCCCCTGCTGGGCACGCGCGGTCAGTTCGGCACGCGCACGCTCGTCCGCGGCACCGAGGAACACCATCAGCCGGCGCAGCATCACCACTTCCAGCTCCGGGTCGCGCTCGCGCGGGGTCCACACGGTGTTTTCGCCCTGACCACTGGCACCGGTGATCAGTTTCTCTTCCATGCCGTAATGGGTCAGGTAGACCTCGGTCTGGTCACCGGCAGCGCGCTCGAAGCGCAAGCGGTAGGCGTCGCGCAGGCTGGTCTCGTACAGGCCCTCGAAGACGCTGCGTACCGCATCGGTGATGAAGTCACGCGAGATGGTGGCGCGGTTTTCCAGCCAGGCGGTCTGCATGATGCCCAGCTCCGGGTCCTGCTGCTCGAGCAGCACGCCCTGGTCCTGCCAGAAATCCAGCACCCGGTCCCATACCGCATCCGCGTCGCCCTGCACCACCAGCCAGCGCACGTCGCCGTCGCGCTCGATGTGCAGGCGCGGGTTTTCCGGCAGCACCGAAGTCGTGGTACGGCCGCCGCCCTCGACGCCACGCAGGCGCCGGTCGACCATGTACTCGGAGTAGTTGGTGGCCACGCCGGCGAAATTGTCCGGCACGCTCATGCGGTCGTTGACGCGGCTGGAGGTCAGGTCCGGCGGGATCTCCAGGTTGCGATCGGCCTGCACCTCGCGCTTGTACTCCACCGACTTGTCCGGCAGGACTTCGTCGACGTTGACGCTGCCGCAGGCAGACAGGATCAGTGAGCCGCCGATGGCGGTGAGGATTCGGGAAACTTGTTTCATACGATTGCTTTTCTCCGCCGTGAAACGCATCACGACTGTGTTCGGCTGATGCCGGCCTGTGCCAGCGCCTCTACTACGGCCGGCTGTGCCGACTCGGACAGCCAGGTCAGGGGCAGACGGATACCGTCGCCTATCATGCCCATCCAGGCCAGCGCCCACTTGACCGGGATCGGGTTGGACTCGACGAACAGCGCCTTGTGCAGGCCTGCCAGCGGCGCGTCCAGTTGCGCGGCGCGTTCGGCATCGCCGTCGAGCGCGGCGCGACACATGGCGTGCATCGCCGCCGGCGCGACATTGGCGGTCACCGAGATGTCGCCGTTCGCACCGCGCAGGATCGCCTCACGCGCCGTGCCGTCGTCGCCGCTGTAGATGGCGAAATCCTCGCCCACCAGTTCGCGGATGGCGCTGATGCGCGACAGGTCGCCGGTGGCTTCCTTGATGCCCACGATGTTCGGCACCGCGGCCAGGCGCGCGACCGTCTGCGGCAGCATGTCGACCGCGGTCCGCCCCGGCACGTTGTACAGGATCTGCGGCACATCCACTGCCTCGGCGATCGCCTTGTGGTGCTGGTACAGCCCCTCCTGGGTGGGCTTGTTGTAATAGGGAGTGACCAGCAGGCAGGCATCGGCACCGGCCGCCTTGGCACAGCGGGTCAGGTCGATCGCCTCGGTGGTGGAATTGGCGCCGGTACCGGCGATCACCGGGATACGCCCGGCCGCCAGCTCCACGCTACGGGCGATGGTGGCGCAGTGCTCGGCTTCGTCCAGGGTCGCCGATTCGCCGGTGGTACCGACCGCCACGATGGCATCGGTCCCCTGCTCCACGTGCCAGTCAATCAGGCGCTTGAGCGCCCCGTCATCGACACTGCCGTCCGACAACATGGGGGTTACAAGCGCAACGAGACTGCCCTGGATCATGGTCCTCTCCACAACAAATGAACGGCGGATTCTAGCGTATTCGGCGGGCGGCCGAGTAGCCTTATTTGGGAGAAAGACCGGCGCTGAACACCGCTTCAGGCGTGCACGTCGATCAGCTGGCCGGGACCGGCCTGTGGCCTGGGCACGGCCTGGGCGGCCGATTCGATCAGCGCGGCCGCCTGTTGCGACTGGATGTCCATGGCCTTGCGCATCACCGACACGGTGACCGCATCACCGGTCTGGGTGGACTGGTTGTCGATGTGGCGCAGCAGCGCGGGCGTGACGGCGGAGATATCCATGCTCTGGCTAACGGCCATCGCCTGCCGATCTTTAGCCGCATACGCCCCGGCGGTGAGGCCATTGATAAATGCAATGCGCCGGAGGTGATTTTCTGCGGCAACCGACTTACATTATCAGGGCCGTCGGACGGCGCCCTCGACCGCACAACCCGGTCGACTACAACAAAACCAGCCGTCCGAACCAGAGGAAGGAGAAAAAGATGGCCTACCCCGTACTCGCCCTTGGCCTGCTGGGATTCTGGTTACTGCTGTCCGGGCACTATACCGGCCTGCTGCTGACCCTCGGCTGCATCTCGGTGGCGCTGGCGATCGGGCTGTCCACGCGCCTGCAACGGGCTGCCGGCGGCCACTTGCGCCTGCGCCTGTCCCTGCAACTGCTGCGCTACCTGGCCTGGCTGCTGTGGCAGGTGGTGCTCGCCAACCTCGCGGTCGCCAAGCGCATTCTCGATCCGCGTCTGCCGATCCGCCCGACCTGGCAGGCCATCGACGTGTCGCTGCAAGGGCCGCTGCAAAAGACCCTGTATGCCAATTCGATCACCCTCACGCCGGACACCCTGACCACCCACGTGCAAGAGGACGGGCGTTTCATGGTGCACGCGCTGTGGCCGGAGAGTATCGAGCAGTTGCGCAGCGGCGAGATGCAGGCACGCATCGCCAAGACGGAACTCTGAGCCATGTTGTTCGCCACCCTGATCGCCCTGCTCGGGGCCATGCTGCTGATCCTCGCCCGCGCCTTCGCCGGGCCCAGCGTCTACGACCGGGTGCTGGCACTGAACATGTTCGGCACCAAGACGGTGTTGCTGATCGCGGTCGGCGGCCACGCCCTGGGCTGGACCGGCTATGCCGACATCGCGCTGCTGTACGCCATGCTCAACTTCATCGGCACCATCGCGGTACTGCGCTTCTTCGAGGCGACCGCCAGCGACGCACGCGAGGAACGCACATGAGCCTGTTGCTGGACATCCTCAGCGGCCTGGCACTGCTCGCCGGCAGCCTGCTGTGCATCACCGGCGGCATCGGCCTGTGGCGCCTGCCCGGCGTGTTCTGCCGCATGCATGCCGCCAGCCTCAACGACACCCTCGGCACCCCGCTGATCCTGCTCGGTCTGATGCTGCAGATGGAGCCCTCGCTGACCACCCTCAAGCTGGTGTGCATCGCCCTGTTCATCATGATGACCAACCCGAGCGCCACCCACGCGCTCAGTCGCGCCGCCCTGCACGGCGGCGAAAGACCGCTGGCGGATCGCGCCGCAGGCGCGGAGGACGAATCATCGAAGCGCTGATCGACATCGTGCTGCTGGCGCTGCTGCTGGCAGTGGCGTTTGCCGCGGTGCGCATGCGCGACCTGTTCAGCGTGGTCATGCTGTTCAGCATCTACAGCCTGCTCACCGCGGCCCTGTTCATGGACCTGGACGCGGTCGACGTGGCCTTCACCGAGGCGGCGGTCGGGGCCGGCGTCTCCACCATCCTGATGCTCGCCAGCCTGCGCCTGGTCGGGCGCAGCGAGCAGGCGCGCCGGCGCAATCCGCTGCTGGCGCTGAGCGTGGTCGCGGTCACCGGCGCGGCGCTCATCTATGGCCTGTCCGACGCGCCGCTGCTCGGCGACCCCAACGCGCCGGCACAACAACATGTCGCGCCCTATTACATTCAAAACGCCATGGCCGACACCGGCGTACCCAACCTGGTGACCGCGGTGCTCGCCAGCTACCGGGGTTTCGACACCTTCGGCGAGACCCTGGTGGTGTTCACCGCCGGCCTGGCGGTGATGCTGCTGCTCGGCAGCGGCCGCGCCAGAGACAACCAGCAGTACGGCAGCGAGGACGACCGCAACATCCAGCGCCTGGTGGTGCGGGCACTGATCCCGTGGATCCTGGTGTTCGCCCTGTACGTGCAGTTTCACGGCGACTTCGGCGCCGGCGGCGGCTTCCAGGCGGGCGTGATCTTCGCCAGCGCCTTCGTGCTGTTCGACCTGGTGCACGGCCACCGCGTCACCGCGCAGGTCATACCCGCGCACTGGCTGCCCCGCCTCGGCGCCCTGGGCGCGCTGATCTACGGCGGCGTCGGCCTGTGCAGCCTGTTCGTCGGCCAACCGTTCCTCGACTATGCCGCGCTGGCACAGGACCCCATCGCCGGCCAGCACCTGGGCATCCTGCTGGTGGAACTCGGCGTGGGCCTCACCGTGTTCTCGGTGATCACCGCCATCTACTACGCCTTCTCGACCAGGGAGCAGCTGCGATAATGGAACTGCCAGGGCTGTTCAATTACTGGGTGGTGGTGGTGCTGATGATGGCCGGCTTCTACGTGGTCATCGAGCAGGGCAACCTGGTGAAAAAACTGATCGGGCTGGGGCTGTTCCAGGCCTCGGTGTTCATCTTCTACATCTCCATCGGCAAGGTCGCCGACGGCGCGCCGCCGATCCTCGGCGACGCCGCCGAGCTCTATTCCAACCCGCTGCCGCACGTGCTGATCCTCACCGCGATCGTGGTCGGCGTGGCCACCACCGCGGTCGGCCTGAGCCTGATCGTGCGCATCCACGAGCAATACGGCAGCGTCGAGGAAGACGACATCCACCGTGCCGACGTGCAGGCCGACGAGGACGAGGCATGACCCTGAGCGACCAGCTGCCGATCCTCGCGGTGGTGGTGCCGCTGCTCGCCTCGCCGCTGTGCGTGCTGATCGGCAACCGGCATGCCGCCTGGCTGATCGCGCTGCTGGCCGCCGTGGGAGCCTTCGCCGCCAGCGCCGGCCTGCTGCTGGCGCAACTGCAGGGCGCCGGACCTGTCAGCTACGCGCTGGGCGACTGGGCGCCCCCCATCGGCATCGAGTTCCGGGTCGACCACCTCAGCGCCCTGGTGCTGTTGATCGTCAGCGCCATGGCGGTATGGGTGCTGGCCTATGCGCGGCGCAGCGTCGAGGCGGAGGTCGCGCAGGACAAGCAGACCGGCCTGTACGCGGCGCTGCTGCTGGTGCACGCCGGCCTGGCCGGGATCGTGCTCACCGGCGACGCCTTCAACGCCTTCGTGTTCCTGGAGATCTCCTCGCTCGCCTCGTATGCGCTGATCAGCATGGGCCGCGACCGGCGCGCGCTCACCGCCGCCTTCCAGTACCTGGTGATGGGCACGCTCGGCGCCACCTTCATACTGATCGGCATCGGCTTCCTGTACATGATGACCGGCACCCTCAACATGGCCGACCTGGCCGAGCGCCTGCCGGCGCTCAGCGACACCCGCACCATCCAGGCCGGCTTCGCCTTCATCAGTGTCGGTATCGCGCTCAAGCTGGCGATGTTCCCGCTGCACCTGTGGCTGCCGAATGCCTACACCTATGCGCCCTCGGTGGTCAGCGCCTTCCTCGCGGCGACCGCCACCAAGGTCGCGGTGTACCTGATGCTGCGTTTCGTGTTCAGCGTGTTCGGACATGATTTCGCCATCGCGCACATGCACCTGGATTACCTGCTGCTGCCGCTGGCGGCGATCGCGGTGCTGCTGCTGTCGCTGGTGGCGATCTTCCAGTACGACCTCAAGCGCATGCTCGCCTATTCCTCGGTGGCGCAGGTCGGCTATATGCTGATGGGCCTGGCGATCGCCACCCCGCTGGGCGTGACCGCCAGCATCGTGCACCTGTTCAATCACGCGTTGATGAAAGGCGCGCTGTTCCTGGCGCTGGGCGCGGTGATGTGGCGCGTGGGCAGCACCCATATCGGCCAACTCAGCGGCATCGGCCAGCGCATGCCCTGGACCATGGGCGCCTTCCTGCTCGGCGGCCTGAGCCTGATCGGCGTGCCCTTGACCGCCGGCTTCATCAGCAAGTGGTACCTGGTGAGCGCGGCCATCGCCCAGGGCTGGTGGTGGCTGATCCTGGTGATCGTGATCAGTTCGCTGCTGGCGGTGATCTACATCTGGCGCGTGGTCGAGACCGCCTGGTTCACCCCCTCCCCCAACGGCACAGCTGGGCGCGCCGAGGCACCGCTGTCGCTGCTGCTGCCGACCTGGACCCTGGCGCTGGCCAACCTGTACTTCGGCATCGACACCTCGCTGAGCGTGGGCATGGCCGAGGCCGCGGTCGGCGGGCTGTTCGGAGGTGCGCCTTGAGCCAGCCGGACCTGCTCGCCCTGGCCCTGCTGCTGCCGTTCGCCGGCGCCCTGCTGATCGCCCTGCTCGGCAGGCAGCCGAGGCTGCGCGATGCGCTGGTGCTGATCGTGCCGCTGGCGCTGCTGGCCACGGTAGTGCAACTGCTGCCGGCGGTGCTGGGCGGCGCGCAGCCGTCGCTGACCCTGCTGCAGGTGATGCCGGGCCTGACCCTGAGTTTCAGCATCGAACCGCTGGGCATGCTGTTCGCCGCGGTCGCGGCGCTGCTGTGGCCCGCCGCCAGCCTGTACTCGATCGGCTACCTCAAGGCCAACAGGGAAAAACACCAGACCCGTTTCCACGCCTGCTTCGCCATCTCCATCGGCGGCGCGGTCGGCGTGGCCTTCGCCGCCAACCTGCTGACCCTGTTCATCAGCTACGAGGTGCTGACCCTGGCCACCTACCCGCTGGTGGCCCACAAGGCCGATACCAAGGCGCTGCGCGGTGCGCGCATCTACCTGGGCGTGTTGCTCAGCACCTCGATCGGCCTGCTGCTGCCGGCCATCCTGTGGACCTGGGCCGCGGCCGGCACCCTGGATTTCCGGCCTGGCGGCATCCTCGCCGGCACGCTCGACAACGGCCTGCTCGGCATCCTGCTGTTCCTGTACGCCTACGGCATCGGCAAGGCGGCGCTGATGCCGCTGCACCGCTGGCTGCCGGCGGCGATGGTGGCGCCGACACCGGTCTCGGCACTGTTGCACGCGGTGGCGGTGGTCAAGGCCGGCGTGTTCAGCCTGCTCAAGGTGCTGGTGTACGTGTTCGGCATCGACCTGCTGCGCGAGCTGCCGGCCAGCACCTGGCTGTTTGCGCTGGCCGCGGCGAGCATCCTGATCGCCTCGACCATCGCGCTGCGCCAGGACAACCTCAAGCGCCGCCTCGCCTATTCCACGGTCAGCCAGCTGTCCTACGTGCTGCTCGGGGCGATGATCCTGGCGCCGCTGTCGCTGCTCGGCGCGGCCCTGCACATCGCCGCGCATGCCTTCGGCAAGATCACCCTGTTCTTCGCCGCCGGTGCCATCTACACCGCCGCGCACAAGACCGAGGTCAGCCAGCTCGGCGGCATCGGCTACCGCATGCCCTGGACCATGACCGCGTTCAGCATCGGTGCGCTGTCGATGATCGGCCTGCCGCCGCTGGCCGGCTTCCTGTCCAAGTGGTACCTGCTCGGCGGCGCCTGGCAGAGCGAGCACTATGCGGCGATGCTGGTGATCACGATCAGCACCCTGCTCAATGCCGCCTATTTCGTCCCGATCATCCACGCGGCCTGGTTCAAGCCGGCGGACGCGCACAGCGATCACGGCGAGGCGCCACCGAGCATCGTCGCGGCGCTGCTGTTCACCGCCCTGCTGACCCTGCTGCTGTGCTTCAGCTACGAGATTCCACTGCAGCTGGCGCAGGCCATCCCCGGAGGCTCACCATGAGCGATCAGGAAAAACACTGGCTGGTGCGGCCGCGCAGCATCCGCCTGCTGTGGGCCGGCTTCATCGGCGTGCTGGCACTGACCCTGCTGGCCGGCCCGTTCGTGCACCAGCACCTGCACTTCGGCATCGAGGACAGCTTCGGTTTCTATGCCTGGTACGGCTTTGTCACCTGCGTCGGCATGGTGGTGCTGGCCAAGCTGCTGGGCATCTTCCTCAAGCGCCCGGAGGAGTACTACCTGTGCGAGGACGAGGCCGATGACTGAGTGGCTGCCGCCCGGCCTGCTGCTGATCCTCGGCGGCCTGCTGTTCCCGCTGCTCGGGCGTGGCGCGCGCCTGGCCCTGGTGATCGCTGCACCGTTGCTGGCCCTGCTGGCGGCATGGTCAGTACCCGACGACAGCGCGCTGCGCATCGCCGTGCTCGGCTACGAGTTGCAGCCGCTCGCGGCCAGCGACACCGGACGCCTGTTCGCCAGCGTGTTCTGCCTGATGGCCCTGGCCGGCGGCCTGTTCGCCTACCGCATCGCCAGCACCAGCGAGCTGAGCGCCGCCTTCTTCTATGCCGGCAGCGCGGTCGGCGTGACCTTCGCCGGCGACCTGGTCAGCCTGTTCATCTTCTGGGAACTGATGGCACTGGGCTCGACCCTGGTGCTGTGGTCGGCCAACACCCCCGAGGCGCATGCCGCGGCGCGGCGCTACCTGCTGCTGCACCTGTTCGGCGGCATGCTGCTGATGACCGGCATCACCGGGCACGTGCTGCAGAGCGGCTCGATCCTGTTCCAGCCGATGCTCGCCGACTCGCCGGCGCACTGGCTGATCCTCGCCGGCTTCCTGCTCAATGCCGGGGCCCCGCCCTTCTCCGCCTGGGTGGCCGACGCCTACCCCGAGGCCAGCCCGGGCGGCACCGTGTTCCTGTCCGCATTCACCACCAAGACCGCGGTGTTCGTGCTGATCATGGGCTTCCCCGGCGAGTCGGTGCTGATCCCGGTCGGCCTGTACATGATCTTCTACGGCATCATCTACGCGCTGCTGGAGAACGACATGCGGCGCATCCTCGCCTACAGCATCGTCAACCAGGTCGGCTTCATGGTGACCGCGGTCGGCATCGGCAGCGAGATGGCGCTGAACGGCGCGGCCGCGCACGCCTTCGCCCACATCATCTACAAGGGCCTGCTGCTGATGTCCGCCGGCGCGGTGCTGTACCAGACCGGCAAGCGCCGCTGCACCGAGCTGGGCGGCCTGTTCCAGAGCATGCCCTGGACAACGTTACTTGGCACGATCGGCGCGCTGGCGATCTCCGCCTTCCCGTTCACCTCCGGCTTCACCACCAAGTCGATGATCGGCCAGTCCGCCGCCGACGCGCACCTGGCGATCACTTGGTTCGCGCTGGTCGCCGCCTCGGCCGGGGTGTTCCTGCATGCCGGCATCAAGTTTCCCTGGTTCGTGTTCTTCCAGAAGGATTCGGGGCTGCGCCCACCCGACCCGCCGCGCAACATGCTGCTGGCGATGTGGCTGTTCGCCTTTGCCTGCATCGGCCTGGGTGTCTACCCGGAGCCGCTGTACGCGCTGCTGCCCTATCCGGTCGAGTACCAGGCCTACACGGCGGCGCACCTGGTCGGCCAGTTCCAGCTGCTGCTGTTCGCCGGCCTGGCGTTCTTCGTGATGCTGCCGATGATGAAGCGCACCCTGACCATCACCCTCGACCTGGACTGGGTCTACCGCCGCTTCTTCCA
>Ga0272444_10005895_pt1 | contig 10560 bp, 8 predicted proteins | sample SSMForm13_FD_201033 | JGI IMG/M metagenome (GOLD analysis project Ga0272444, IMG submission 201033) | Marine sediment archaeal communities from Little Sippewissett salt marsh, Falmouth, MA, United States - SSM-Form-13 | ecosystem: Environmental > Aquatic > Marine > Wetlands > Sediment ...
AGCCTACGGCCTCAGGCAGATCGCCGTTCAGATCGAGGGGAAGGAACCGAGCGCCAGAGACCTCGCGGCGCTCGTCGACCGCGCGCGCAGCGAGGACGTCCGGGTGATGTTCGTCCAGCCGCAGTTCTCAGCCAAGACCGCCGAGGCGATCGCCCGCGAGATCGGCTGCACCGTCGTGCCGATCGATCCGCTCGCGCGGGACTACCACGCGAGTCTCATCAGAATGGCGGAGGCAATCAGCGCCGCACTCGGCGAAGCGAGGGAGGCGGCCCCATGAGAAACGAGACCGCCGTCGACATTCGGAACGTGTCGTTCTCGTTCAACGCGCACCCGATCCTGAAGGACGTCACCCTGGCGATAGAGACCGGCGAGTTCGTCACGATCGTCGGCCCGAACGGGGGTGGCAAGACAACGCTCCTGCGTGTGATCCTCGGACTGATTCGTCCGGCCACCGGAACGGTCACCGTCTACGGCATGAGGCCCGAGAGTGCGCGTCCCCGCATCGGCTACATGCCTCAGCATCCCCAGGTCGATTTGCGGTTCCCCGTCCGGGTCATCGATGTCGTTCTTACAGGCCGACTGGGTGGTCCGCGCCCGTTCGGCGGATACCGCCGAGAGGACCACGAGGCCGCAGCCGAGGCGCTCGAGGAGGTCGATCTCCTCGACCTCTCGCATCAGCCGTTCTCCGAGCTGTCAGGAGGCCAGCGCCAGCGGGCCCTCATCGGCCGCGCCCTCGTCGCGCGCCCCGACCTGCTCCTTCTCGACGAGCCGACCGCCAACCTCGATGTCATGATGGAGAGGGAACTGCACGAGCTCCTCAAGGTCCTGAACGAACGCATGACCGTCGTGCTCGTCTCTCACGACCTCGGATTCGTCTCGAATCTCACGCAGAAGGTCGTCTGTGTGAAACAACGGGTCGCCACTCATCCCGCCTGCGAAATCACCAACGACGTCATCCGCGAGATGTACGGCCGGGACGTGTTGATGGTCCGCCACGACCACGACGAAGCCGGAGGAATCGACTCGTGACCGGGTTCTTCGAAGCCCTCGCGAAGTACACGTTCCTGCGCAACGCGCTTCTGACCGGCGTGCTCGCGAGCGTCGCGTGTGGCGTCGTCGGTTCCTACGTCGTCGTGCGTCGCATCTCGTACATCGCGGGCGGGATAGCGCACTCGGTGCTCGGCGGCATCGGGGCGGCGCTCTTCCTTCAGCGCGCCCTCGGATGGGAATGGGCGGATCCGCTGCTGGGCGCCGTCGTCGCGGCGCTCCTAGCCGCGTTCGTGATCGGGATCGTCAGTCTCCGGGTGAAGGAGCGGGTCGACACCGTCATCGGCGCCGTCTGGGCGATCGGCATGGCGACCGGACTCCTCTTCCTCGCGAAGACGCCGGGCTACGGCGAGGACCTGATGAGCTACCTCTTCGGAAACATCCTCATGGTCAGAACCGTCGATCTCTGGGTGATCGCCGGCCTGGACGCCGTCGTTCTGCTCGCCGCCGTGCTGTTCCACAACCAGCTCCTCGCCGTTTCGTTCGACGAGGAGTTCGCGCGCGTGCGCGGCATCAACGTCGAATTCTACTATTTGCTGCTCCTCGGACTGACGGCCCTCACCGTCGTCCTTCTCGTCATGGTCGTCGGCATCGTACTCGTCATCGCGCTTCTCACGATCCCGGCCGCCATCGCCGGTCACTTCTCGCGGAGGCTCTCCGTCATGATGGCGCTCTCGATCGCTGTCAGCGCCGCGCTCACTACGGCGGGCCTGTTCGTGAGCTACGACCCGGATCTCCCCTCGGGGCCGACGATCATCATCCTCGCCGGCGTGGCCTACCTGGTCGTAGCGCTGGCGAGCCGCCTCCGCGGGCGCCGGATCGCACGGAGACACACGTGACCAAAGCGAAGCGCTATCCGATCCCCTCCGCGACGCACCGCGTCGAGGAGACGATCCGCCGGAGCCGCTTCATCACGACGGTCGGCAACGCAGGGAGCGTCGATGAGGCCAGGGCGTTCATCGCCGCGGTGTCCGCGGAGTTCGCGGACGCCACGCACAACTGTTGGGCCTACGTCGTGGGATCCCCGGGAGACACCAGCCGCGTCGGGATGACCGATGCCGGTGAGCCGCACGGCACGGCGGGACGCCCGATGCTCGACGTGCTCCTCCACAGTGGAATCGGAGACATCGTCACCGTCGTCACGCGCTACTACGGCGGCGTCAAGCTCGGCAAGGGAGGACTCGTCCGCGCATACGGAGGCGGCGTGAAGGCCGCCGTCGAAACCTGCCCGACAGAGGAGCTTGTCGCCACCACCGAGCTTGAACTGACGGCCACATACGCGGACGCCGAGAGCATCCGCCGGCTGCTCTCCGAGTACGAGGCCGAGATCGTCGAGGACGATTTCGGAGAACGAGTGCGTCTGCTTATCAGGCTGCCCGAGGAGCATAAGGAGCCGTTCTCCGAGGCCGCCCGGGGCGTGACGAAGGGCCGTGTTGAGATCAGCGGGAATCCGCCGGAACGAGGAGGCAGCCGATGAGAAGCGCCGGAACCGCCGTTCTGATACTGGCCGCCCTGGCGGTCTCCGCCCCGACCTCCGGGGAGTGGGACTGGCCGCCGAGCGATGAAGTCGGTGAACTCGCGCGCGCCAATCTCGACAGGCACTTCGAATCCGAAGCACTCACCCTCTATCTCAACGACGCCCCCGAGGACGAACGATCCGCGCTCGAGTTCCTGCTCGCGTGGCTGCCGCCGCCCGACCTCGGCGCGGCGCCGGCGGATCTTCTGATCGAGAACACCGAACTCGCCATCGAGTCGTGGAGGGAAGCCTCCTGGCATGACGAGGTCGACGCATACGTCTTCCACACGTACGTTCTCCCTCATCGCGTCAGCCAGGAACCGATCCAGCGTTGGCGGCCGAGACTCCGGGATCTGATACTCCCGCGCATCGAAGGACTCAACCTCGAGGAGGCCGCGCTCGAGGTCAATCGGTTCTGCCGCGAGTGGGCGACCTATCGGCCCAGCTCCAGGCGCGATCAGGGCCCGCTCACGACGATGGAGCGGGGCATCGGACGCTGCGAGGAAGAGATGATCTTCGCCATCTGCGCGCTCCGGAGCGTCGGCATTCCGGCGCGGGCCTGCTCCGCGCCCTGGTGGACTGTCAGCGACGGCAACCACGCTTGGACCGAGGTCTACACCGGACGGGAATTGGGCTGGCGCTACCTCGGCGCCTGCGAACCCGCGGCCTGTCTCGATCAGGCCTGGTTCTCGAAGGCAGCCGCGCGGACCGCGATCGTCCTCTCGGTCGGCTACGGCGAAGCTCCGGCACCCGACGAGTATGCCGACCGCGTCTATCGGCAGTCGCGGGGCGTGACGATCCTGAATTCGGTCGATGTCTACGGAGATCCAGGGACGCTCGCCGTGAACCTGCCGGCCGGCGTCACCGCGCGGGACCCGGACGCGGCGACGGGTGAAGCGCCGGCGGCACCGGATGACGAAGAGGCACGGCGCGCCTACGTCCACGTCATCAACTACGCGGGGCCGATGGCGATCGCCGGCGTGGCGCCAGGCGACTTGATCCTCCTGGGCCCCGGCGATTACCTTGTGACCACCGAGATCGACGGCATGCCGTACTCGGGCGTTGCAGCGGTCGCGTCCGAACAAACGACGCGACTGGTGCTCGAGGCGGGGCTTGCCGCTCTCGATGCGCCAATCTGGCTGCGCTACCCACCCGGCGACGAGGACGCGGGCAACCGTTGCGCGATCGAGGAAGACGATCCCGTCTGGCTCAGGCACCGCGCCGCTGTCGCCGAGCGCGAACTCGACCGCTGCCGCCGCTCATTGCCCGAGCCACGTTGGTCGGATTGGGTCGCCGGACGACGGGAGAGCGGGGCGCTCCACGAACGAACCGAGTGGGCGGGCCCGCGCCTCGGCGCGTGGGCGGAGGCCGTGTTCGATCTCAATGACGAGCTGCGCGGCGACGCGGCTGACTTCCTTGCGCGGCTCGATCTCAAGGACCTGCACGAGATCGACCCGGCGGGTCTCGAGCAGGCGCTCTCCGAGGTCGCCCGCGTACGGGTCCTCGCTCCCGCCGTTCCCGACAGCCTCTGGAGCAAGTTCGTCCTCTCGTCCCGGCTCTACTTCCAGGCCGGGTCGCTCGCGTGGCGCACGGAGCTGCCGTGGCTCGGCGAATCGTCCGAAGAGCGCCCGAACACCGAGGAGATTCTGAGCGCGTTCAGAAGACACGTCGACGAAATCGACGCCACGTACGCCGGCCACGTGGCGCTTCCGGAGGATACGTGGCGCTCCGGCGTCGCGTCTCCGCCGAGCGCGAGAGCCTGCCTCGTGGCCCTCATGAGGCGCCACGGAGTACCGGCCAGAGCCGAGATGGGCGTCGACCACATCGAGGCCTGGAGCGACGGCGCCTGGGAGCGACTCGTTCCCTTCGTGGAGAACAGCACGGACTCAGGCGGCGCGGTCGACGCCGGCACCGCGCCCTTCGACCCGCCCGAGCCGGCGCGCCTCACCGTGGAGTATTTCGATCTGGGACAGGTGCTCGAGAACGTCGAGACGTGGCGACAGACACGGCTGGCGCGTTTCGAGGGCGGACGCTTCGAGCCGTGGTATGCGGGTCAGCTCTCGGAGGGCGACGGGGTCGTCGAGTGGTCCCTAGAACCCGGTGAGTACTGGCTCTTCGGAGGGCTCCGAAACCCCAGGGGCGAGCCGAGATTCGTCTCGAAGCGCGTCACACTCGCAGCGGGCGACTCGATGCGGGTCTCGATGGACGTCGGGATCCCACTGGCAGAATGGGAGCCGCGCGATCTGGTGTCGCGGGAGTGGGACGAAGCCTGGGACATCGAGCTTGAGCGTGACGGCGAGATCTTCCCTCTGAGCGCGCTCGAACCCCGGAGGAAGCTGCTCGTTGTCACCATGAGCGGGCACGAGGCCTCGACCAGACACCTCCCGCCATTCGAGGAGATCGACTGGCAGAAACTCGGAGTGGCGTTCGTTCCGGTCCGTGTGAGCGGGCTCCCCGATCACCCGCCTGAACCCGACGCGCTCATGCTCGATGCGGCGCTGCTCCAGGACCCCCTCGGAGTCGCGCGGCCTGAGAGCGAGCTGCCGCTCACGATTCTCACGGACAGCGACGGAGAGACACTCGTCTGGCTTGAGGGCATGCGGCCCGAGCTCGCTGAGCACATACGGACAACCATGGTCGGCCGGTAGAGCTCTCATGCAACCCTGCAGGCGAGCGAGTGTCCAAGAGATTGGACGACCGGGTTCCCCGCACCCCCGAACGCTATCCATCCTGGGCTGAGGCCCACGCCGGGGAAGGCTGTTGATCACCGAGACGACAATGGGAGACGACGATCGGTTCTCCTGATGCGGCGTCGCGCGGCGAGCTTCTGTGAAACCGAGGTAACGTGTCCGAAGTCACATAGAGCACACTGCCGAGGTGTTGATGTCCCCGTACGTCGGGGCGGTCCGTCAAACAGGAGCGGCACGATGTTGAGGATTCGAACGAGATTCGTTACGCAGCTCGCAGTGACTGCGGTAGCAGCCCTCGCGTCGGGATGCATGTGCTGCGGATCGGAGGTGGCCGTGGGAGAGCTGACGAGCGAGACGAGAACGGTCGAGCTTCAGGGCGCGCAGTCTGTGGAAGCCGAGCTCGATCTCGGCATCGGCAAGTTCACGATCAGGAGCGGTTCAGAGCCACTCATGACCGGTGAGTTCACATACAACGTTCCAGAGTGGAGGCCCGAGATCGACTACGCCGTCGACGGCGGCATCGGCAAGCTCAGAGTTGCTCAACCCAGCACGTCGAAGTCGGTCAGGGGCAAGACGAAGAACGAGTGGGACATCTCGTTCGGCGGCGGCATCCCGATAGCTCTCAAGGTCGACGTGGGAGTCGGCAACGCGGACCTCGAACTCGGTGACATCATGCTCTCGAGTCTCAGCGTCGACCAGGGTGTCGGTAACGCCACGATCGATCTTACCGGCGAGTGGCAGAGCGACGTGCACATCACGATCGATGGAGGCGTCGGCAACACGACGCTCATCCTGCCGGAGTCCGTCGGTATCCGGGTCGACACCGACACGGGGATCGGCAGGACCAGCGTGACCGGCCTCGAGAAGAGGGGCCGAGTCTACACGAACGACGCCTACGGAGAGGCCGGAGCGAACCTCGACATCAAGGTCAACGCGGGTGTCGGGAACGTCACGATCAAGGTGTCGGGAACCGGCATGGCTTCCATCTGACAGCACACCGGGCAGTTGAGAGCACCACACGTCCCCCCCCAGCCTCACAAGGGCGGGGCTTCTCCGGGTACCCGAAGTCTGGGTCCCGGAGAAGTCCTTTTTGGGAACGGTGTACGTGTAGTCTTCAGATCGTATGTCGGCCGCGGCTCCCCACGGTTCGCGGTATGGACTTCTTAGAGCGTGGCCCGGACCTTCTCGATCGCCGTTATGCAGCCAAGCCGGAGCCTCATCGACGGTCGTCGCCGCCCTCCTCCGCCTGCTTGCGCTGTGTGATGTCCCTGAGAATGCCGATCACTCCAGTGACGCGACCCAGCTCGTCGTACTGCGCCCTCCCCTGATCCTCGAACCAGTGGACGGACCCGTCGGCCGCAGCGATGCGCATCTCGGACGGAAACTCCTCCCCTGTCGCCACGGTCCTCGCGAACTCCTGGGCAATGCGCTCCCGGTCCTCCTCGACGACAAGCTCGATGAGGTTTCTCCCGACGAGCTTCTCCGGATCGAAACCGTAGCGCGAAGGCTGTGGTGAGAGATAGGTGATCGTTCCGTCCGCGTCTGTCGAGTAGAGGATGTCGTTCGTGCTCTCGACGAGGCGTCGATACCGCCCCTCACTCGCGCGCAACGCCTCATCTGCCGCCCTCTCTCTCGTCACGTCGTCGTATACAGCGACGATCTCTCCCGACGGGAGCCTGTAGACATAGTTCCGCCTCCAGCCGGCGATCCGACCGTCGTGGTAATACGCATCCGGGTGCTCCCACGCTTGGCCCGTCTCCCAGACCCGGCGGAAGATGTCCAGAAGCCCAAACTCGTCCACCGCCGGAAAGACCTCGGTCACGCGTTTCCCGATCACATCGCTGCGGTCGACACGCTCGATCCGCTCCGCGGCGTTGTTGAAGTCTCGGATGATGAAGTCGCGCCCCTCATCAACGGCCTCGTACACGACGACGCCGCTGCTCAGATTGGCAATGAGCTCTCGATACCTCGCCTCGCTGTCACGCATCCGGAGATGGTCCTCGACGCTCTGGGTGACATCCTCGATCGTGGCGACGATCCCGTCGAACGCCCCGTCCTCGTCCTTCAGCGGAAACGCGTTCACCGAGAGAAACATCTGCCGCCCCCCACCCGGTTGCACCTTCAGACCGGCTCCGAAGACCGGACGCCCGGTGCTCTTTGCACGCTCGAACGGGAGGTGATCGACAGGAATCGGATTCCCATCGTAGTCGGTGACCTGGAACTCCTCCTGAGCAGTCGTGCCCATCAGGATTTCGCCCGTTCTCAGACCGAGCAGCCGCTCCGCGTGGGTGTTCGCGAGCGTGAGACGGCCCTCGCTGTCTACGGCGACGATGCCCGAGGGACTTGCGCGCAGGATCCTCGACACCAGGTCGCGCTCCCGCTCGAGCTGGCCCTCAGCGCGTCGAATGCGTGTCGTGTCGGTAACGATGCCCTCGAGAGCGACGGGACGCTCGCTGTCGTCTCTGACGATGTAGCTCCGGTCGACGACCCAGAGGGTCTCGCTGGTCGATGAATCCAACTGGAACTCCTCCGGGAGAAGCCCGCCCCCGCTGCACGCGCGCGCCCATCGGGCCTGGTAGCGCTGGCGCTCATCGGGGTGAACGAGCTCCCTCAGAAGAAGGGGGCTCTCGTAGAACTCCTCCGGAGTCCTGCCGAGGACATCGAGTGCGCCGTCACTGACGAACTCGTATCGGCCCTCTGGGATCGTCATGCGGTAGACGACCTCCCGTGCACCCTCAGTGATCCGCCGGAGACGCTCCTCGGACCGCGCCAGGGCGACCGTGTGTTTCCGGATCCGACCGGCCAGCAGCATCACGAGCGCCAGCAGCACCGAGACCGAGAACGCCAACGACAGCTTGGTCGCCAGCCGCCTCGCATTCGCGGCGGTCATCTTCTCGAAAGCGCCGCCCGCCGCCGAACAGGCGCACACCGACCAGTCCCGCCCGAGGAACGCGAACTCCACCGTCGCCGCCAGTCTCGGGACCTCCCCCAGCTGCTCCCCGGTCGCCCGCCCGGGCTCGAAGAACACACGATCGTCGACCGATATGCGCAACCAGAGGTCGGGCTGACCCGCGAACCGGACAGCTTTCTCGACGATTGAGTCGACGTGGAACGCCCCGGCGACCTTCTCCCTTACCGGATCGCCGGCCGGTTCCCGAACCGGATACCAAATGACCATACCGAGCCGGCCCGTCGTCAGTGTCATGGGTGGCGAGCAGAGGGGTTCGCCGGTTGCTCGGATGAGATCGTGGAGTTCCTTTCTTCCCGGCATCGTCGTCACGTCGACGCCGAGAAGCTCGGGCTGCTTGCCCGCCGGAGCGGATGCCCGAACGATGTCGTTCTCATCGAGATAGTTGATCAGGTGGTAGCTCGGTTCGCGGGCTGTGATGGACTCGGCGGCCTCAAGAAAGAAGCGCGCGCGATCCGCTTCGGGGTAACGCTGCAGGAGTTCGGACAGGAAGCCGAGGTCGTTCGCACGCTCTCCGAGGAATCCCTCGAGGCGCAAGAAGACCTGCTGCGCCACATGCTCGCTCTGCCGCTGGGCGAAGCTGTCAATCACGCGCTGGTTCGCGCGCCAGGCTGCCAGGTGCACGAGTCCGAGAGCGCCGAAGGCAACGAGCGGAAGGACGATGACGCCATACCTGAGGAAGAACTCAAGTCTGCTTCGCGTCAAGACAGACCTCCTCGTGTGGGTGCCGATACCCATTCAACACCGGCCGACGCAACTTCGCAAGATCTTCTATTCTTGCCAAGCGGCACCAAGCTTTGGCCGCACCTGCGCGGCCCGGCCGCGCGCCGGCCGTCTGATGCCCGTCGAGAGCGAATACCGCTGGTGGGGCAGGCGTAGGATAGGCGAACGCCCCAGACCGAGGAACCAATCCGGAGGCCCTGGATGCAGACCACGAGCACGGAAGCCGCACTCCCGGCCGCGCATGAGCCGCCGATCCTCCGCCGGAGCGGGCTCGGATGGGTCCTGCTGATCCTGAATCTCTTTGTGGCCTTCGGATCGACCTCCTATTTCTTCTTCCACCTCCGAGTGGGATTTGCCCCCTGGGCAATGATGAACGTCTGCGCGATCGCGGGGCTTCTCTTCGCCCTCGGGTTTCTGACCCGCTCCCTGGTCGTCCTGACCGCATCCACCGCCTTTCTTTTCTTCTACGGCGTGTCCGGTCTCTTCGCCTTTGGGTGGGACGTCTTCGTCCTCGGCGCCCAGATCGGCCACATCCTCATGATCCTGACGGGCGTCTACGTCGCTACTGCGGTCATCAGGCTTCACGCCTGGAGGCCTCTCGTTCTGGGCCTGCTGCTCGGCATCGTACTCCTCGTCCCCCACGCGATCATCGCCAACGCCTGGGGCGCCAGTCACCCCGAACTCATGCAACGGTTTCTCTCCGGCGACCTGATGCGGCCGGTGGCGTAGCACGGCAGGTCGGATCCGCGCCCGACCCAGCCGTGCCGCCCCAGCCGCGATCTCACGTCTCCCGCTCCAAGAACGAAAAGGGCCACCCCGGTCTCCCGGGGTGGCCCTGGTTCTATTCGGCAATCGCACGGAGTGCGTTGCTACTCGACGATCTTCGTGACGTCCTGAGCGGCCGGACCCTTCTCGTCCTGGACGATCGTGAACTGCACACGGTCGCCCTCACTGAGGGTCTTGAACTCGCTGCCACCCGCGATAGCCGAGTAGTGGACGAAAACGTCCTTCGATCCGTCGTCCGGGGTAATGAACCCGAAGCCCTTGCCGTCGTTGAACCACTTGACGATTCCGGTTGTGCTCACTGCAACACTGCCTTTCTCGATCTCGCCGCCGAGCGGATACCCGCCCGGTCCGGCGTTGCTCGTGTCGGAGGCCGAATTATCGCGCCGTCCGACGCCTTCTCTTACGGAGCCCTCCGGCTCCTCCAGGGCCAGCCACCACCGACCGCCGAGTCCGGCACCATCCGGCTCCCCCATGTGCTACGCACAAAAAGAGGGACCAGCTCACCGCCAAGTCCCTCAAGAGAGTGCTCGGATACGTCACCATACCGACATGGCTGCCCTGCTCTCGTATAGGTTAACGCCAGCCGCCTGAGAAGTCAAGCGGAATCGTCCCTAATCCGAGACTCAGGAATGCTCCCGACCCCGGCATGTGGTAGAATCTCCCCTGCCAGTGGGCCGGTCGGGCATGCCCGACCTTGTCCATTCACTACTGCCGCTCGCCCCGAAAGGAGCCCACATGAGGATCCGACTCCTGACAGCGGTCGTGATCGCGACGACGCTGGCGATGCTAGCATCCTGCTGCCGCCCACCGGAGCCGCCCGAGCCCACGGC